>Ga0228702_1000640_pt1 | contig 25617 bp, 16 predicted proteins | sample McNCre217_Aug_MG_2_FD_178018 | JGI IMG/M metagenome (GOLD analysis project Ga0228702, IMG submission 178018) | Freshwater microbial communities from McNutts Creek, Athens, Georgia, United States - 20-17_Aug_MG | ecosystem: Environmental > Aquatic > Freshwater > Creek | place: USA: Georgia...
AGCAAATAAACGTGGGAACGTCTACGATCCTACAGTTTCTCTCTGCGAAAGGTCACAAAATTGACAATAACCCCAACGCCAAACTGAACTTTGAGCAGTTGACTTTGTTAGCGAAGGAATATGGTGCAAATCATATTTTAGAATCCTCTGTAGAGGCTCCTAAGCCTGCGCCAGCACCTGAACCAGTTGCTGTTGCTCCGGCACCTGCACCCGCTTCTGAGCCAGCGCCAGCGCCAGTGGAAGAAAAGTCAGCTCCAGTAGGAGAAGCGCCTAAAGCGGAAGCTCCGGCACCTGTGGTAGAGGCTCCTGTAGAAGAGAAGCAGTTGGGATTGAAGATTTTGGGAAAAATCGAATTGGATAAAAAAGGTAATCCAGTAGCTCCTAAGGTAGAGAAGGCCCCAGAGCCAGCACCTGCTCCAGTAAGCACACCGACTCCGGCGCCTAAGCCTGAGCCAGTGGCAGAAAAGCCTGCTCCTGCTCCGGCTCCAGAGCCTGAAGTGCCAGCTCCGACAGCTGAGATTGTGGAGAATATTGAGTTAATAGAGGCCAAAGGAGAAACCCTAAAAGGATTAACCGTATTGGGTAAAATTGAATTGCCTGCTGCAGGTGACCGCGGAAATAACGCGAAACACAAGCGCAAGCGTATTATCAAGGAAGAGAAAAAACCGGCTCCATCTGTTCCTGGAACAGGCGCTAGACCAGGTGATAAAAAGGATTTCAATAAGAAACCAGCTCCAGGTGCTAAACCTGCTCCTAAAGGAGAATTGTCAGATAAAGACATCCAAGAGCAAATAAAAGCCACAATGGCTCGCTTGCAAGGTGCGACGAATAAGCAAAGCTTTGGGGCTGATAAGCGCCGCGAGAAGCGTAAAGGTCGTGCAGAAGCAGAGGAGGCTCGTTTAATGGCTGAAGATGAGGAGGCAAAAGTATTGAAGGTGACGGAATTTATTTCGGCATCTGATTTAGCTTCTTTGATGGATGTATCAGTAAATGAAGTTATTTCAGCTTGTATGAGCTTAGGTATGTTCGTTTCGATTAATCAACGTTTAGATGCTGAAGCGATCACGGTGATTGCGGATGAATTTGGCTTTGAAGTGAGTTTCGTTTCAGCAGAAGAGGAAATCGACGTTGTTGAAGTAGAAGTGGAGGATGCTCCAGAAGATTTATTGCCACGTGCTCCTATTGTAACCATCATGGGTCACGTCGATCACGGTAAAACGTCTTTACTTGATTACATTCGTCGTGCGAAAGTGGCAGCAGGTGAAGCGGGTGGTATCACCCAACACATTGGTGCTTATTCCGTAGAAACGAAATCAGGTAAGAAAGTAACCTTCTTAGATACTCCTGGTCACGAAGCCTTTACGGCGATGCGTGCCCGCGGTGCGAAAGTAACCGATATCGTTATTATCGTTATTGCAGCTGATGACTCTGTGATGCCACAAACGAAAGAGGCGATTAATCACTCGATGGTGGCAGGTGTTCCGATTGTTTTTGCTTTCTCTAAGATCGACAAAGACGGAGCCAATGCTGACAAGGTGCGTGAAGAGTTAGCGACTATGAATATGTTAGTAGAGGATTGGGGTGGTAAATACCAGTGCCAAGAAATCTCTTCTAAGTCTGGTCAGGGTATCGATGATTTACTTGAAAAAGTATTATTAGAAGCTGAAATGCTTGAATTAACAGCGAATCCAAATAAAAAGGCGGTAGGTTCGGTTATTGAAGCTGAATTAGATAAAGGACGTGGCTATGTGACTACCTTGTTAGTGCAGGCAGGAACGTTACATGTGGGTGACATGATGTTAGCAGGTGACAATTATGGTCGTGTGAAGGCTATGTTTGACCACCATGGTAATAAAATTAAAAAAGCAGGTCCATCTACTCCAGTTCAAGTTTTAGGTTTAAATGGAGCTCCACAAGCTGGAGATAAATTACTTTGCTTAGAGAATGAGCGTGAGGCACGTGAGATTGCAAATAAACGAGAGCAAATTTTACGTGAGCAAACGTTGCGTACGCGTAAGCACATTACGTTGGAAGAGATTGGTCGTCGTAAGGCTATCGGAACCTTCCGTGAATTGAACGTGATCGTGAAAGGTGACGTAGATGGTTCAGTAGAGGCCCTTTCGGATTCCTTGATGAAGCTATCGACTGAGGAGGTTCAGGTGCGTATCATTCACAAAGGGGTAGGACAGGTGTCTGAGTCTGATGTGGCTTTAGCTTCTACTTCGGATGCTGTTATCATTGCGTTCCAAGTTCGTCCATCACAGAATGCACGTCGTTTAGCAGATGCAGAACAAATTGAAATTCGTAACTATTCTATCATTTACCAAGCGATTGATGAAATTAAAGCAGCGATGGAAGGTTTATTGGCTCCTTCATTTGAAGAAGTGATTACCTCGAACATCGAAGTGCGTGATGTATTCAAAATCACTAAAATCGGTACGGTGGCAGGTTGCTACGTATTAGATGGTACGGTGAAGCGTGCACACAAGATTCGTGTCATTCGTGACTTCGTTGTTATTCACGATGGTGAAATCTCAGCTTTGAAACGTTTCAAAGACGATGTGGCTGAAGTGAAGTTTGGCTACGAATGTGGTTTATCTGTCAAGAACTTCAACGATTTAGAAGTGGGAGATATGCTAGAGTGCTACGAAATGAAAGAAGTGAAAAGAACGTTGAAATAAGCTTTCAAATCAGAAAATGGCCTATGGTATATTTTCTATGATTTGAAAACTCATTTCAGTTTTACAATAAGTTTAAAAAGGGAGCATTTGCTCCCTTTTTTTGTGATTAAAGTCTCCACTCTGGTTACAGTTAAAACTTCGGACAAGCGAAGCTTTGACGAAAGCGTTGGTAGGTTTTTCTTTGGCCAAAATCCCAGTTTAGGACATAGGAAAAACTCAATTCATGAGCACCTCCAGACCCGATTCCAAGCCCAGAAACCGTAAAATCATAGGAATAGCCCAATGAGAACCGGTTGTTTTGAATGCCAATTAATCCAATGAGGGATTCGCGACTGGCTGAAGATTCCCCTGAAATTTTATTTAATGGTAATCCACGGTACCATAAACCCAGGACAATCGGATCTAATTGCAAGTAGGTGCCAAGGTCCAATTGACTGAAAACGCCTTGGTTTTTAATGTAAAGGGCCGGTTTTATGCTTTTTCCTTCTGATAAGGGAAAGTTCAAACCCGTCATTAGGGCTAGTTTAGGTGCCATTAGATCATTGCTAGAACGAATGAGTGACTGATTAGGTCTGTTTACATGGTGGGCCGAAACTCCAAACCAATAATTCGAATGGTTCAGTAGTAATCCGGCCGATAAGTCCACATAACTAACGCTGTTGACGAAAGAGAGGGCAGTGGGGTCAAAGGTATTTCCTAAGGAGCCGTTGACTAAAAATTGTCCTAATTGATCACCATACGTTAAATGGGTATAATCAAGGCTCCTGAATACGCCTGAGCCTTGTATTCCCATGGACAGTAAGGTATTTTCATTCAGATTCGCATGGTAGGCGTATTGTAGGCTAATAGAGGTGCTTTGAAGATTAGAAAATTGCTTATCAGATGAGACAAGTAAACCTAGGCCACTATTTATTTTGCCCAAACTGAGTTCCAAGGCGGCTGCCGAAAATTGGTAATTCGCCGATTGATTTGGCCATTGGTTTCGATGCGAAAGGTATACCTTATTTTGATCTTGCAAACCAGCAAATGCAGGGGAACTGAGTAAAGGATTCGCTAGGTTTTGGGATAATTGAGGGTCTTGTGCTGAGAGCGAAAGGGCGCTCAGTAAAAAGAGAAAGCAGGAAAAAAAAGTTAAACGAGCCCTCATAGCAAAGCAATTTACATTCATGCAACACAATAACCAATTTATTGACTTATTTTGTGGTGAATTCAACTGTGATGCGCCATATACTGTTTTTACTTTTTTGTACCCTTTCTGCTTTCGCTCAAGTTCCTAAAACGATCGAAGTAAGAAATAATTGTATCAACCAATGTAATAATTGTACAGACTCTCCTGCTGGTACTGTTTTTGAGATTCGGGATTTTTATCCGGCCTCTGCGACTTATTTGTGGGATTTTGGTGAGGCTGGAGCTACTTCCTCAGCCAGAACGGGTGTGTACCAATATTGTAATCCGGGACTTAAGAAAGTCTCCTTACAAGTGACTTCGGGAGGGGTAACGACTGTTTATGGCCCACAGGAGGTGAAAATAGGGGCCTTGCCTGATTTTATATTAGGTAAGGATACGAATGATACGACCTTGATGATTTGCAAGGGGGATCCGGTGGTATTAAATGCATTCGGTTCTGTTTCAAAGCCAGCCTATCCAGTAGGTGTTTCCTGGTTTCCTAAGGGCCAAAGTACGGACACTATCCACGTGTCAGCATCAGGGTGCTATTCAGTGGTTGTGACGGATTTGAGCTCTGGTTGTTCTGCAGAAGCAAAAATGGAAGTGAAGATATGCGGAGAGCAACCCAAGACAGGGGGAGTAGATGGCTGGAATTTTGGCAATAATGTTTCCCTTTCTTTTTCTGGGGGATCTTCTACCCCAAGTGCCGCTTCTGGTCCCATGCGTACACCTGCGGGCGTGGCCAAAATGACGGACGAGAACAATGATTTAATCTTTTACACGAATGGTTCAAGGGTATTTGCCAAAGATCATTCCTTGGTTGCTGAAGGATTGAATGGGGATACCACCCAGATTCAAGGGGTGGCCATTCTACCCAAAACGACCTGTAAGGGTTGTCAGGCAGAATATTATATTTTCACTTTTCATAAAAATGCAGCGGGAGAAAACCAGGTTTATTACAGTATATATGACCGAAAAATGAATGGGGGAAAGGGAGGTGTTTCTGTGAAAAATCAATTCTTGAGCCCGGCGCCATCAGCTGAACGCTTTGGAGTAGCAGTAGGTAGTAGTGATTATTATTGGTTGCAGACACAAGACATTGATTCGACGATTTTGCGCACGTTTAAGGTGTCCAAAGCCGGAATTTCAGCCCCTATCGAATCGAATGCAAAAACAGCGTGGACTGCTCCTACCGCTTCGTCACATTTTTCGCGAGATGGCAAGGTATTAGCGATAGGTTATGCGGGTTCAACGGCCAATCAGGTAGATATATATGATTTTGATGTAGCTACTGGGAAAAGCACGTATCGGTATCGAATTTCTTTGGGTAACAATCCTCCTACCTTGTATGGGATTGAATTTTCGGCAGACGGTAAGATGATCTATGCATCGATGCAAGGGGTTGCCACCTCGCAGATTTGGCAATATACTATTGCTTCGAAAGATTCTGTTCTAATGCAGCAATCGAAAAGTCTGTTGTGGTCAGGACCGGGCAAAATAGGAGCGCTTCAGGGGGATCCTTCTAGTGGATCTATCATTTATGCAGCCTTTCAAGGGAGTTCTAGTTTGGGTAAAATTGTGAATCCGGATATTTCACTGAAAGATTCAACGCGTACCGTGAGAGCTTCTTTTGTTAGAAATGGCTTGAGTTTAGCTGCCGGGACGACGAGTGGTTTAGGTCTTCCATTATCTATTGTATTAACCCCTAAACCTTCTTCTACTCCTAGTATTCAGCAAAGTTGTGATGGAACCACCTATCACTTTAAAGTGAGCCAGGATTTGTGTGATCCTATTAAGAATGATCGTTTGGACTGGAAAATTTACCAAAGTACCTTAAATCCCGCCCGCAATGCAGATGGTTTATTAGTGCCCCTAAACCCATCTGCCACCTTAGTCTATTCTTATACGGGAACAGAAATGACCTATGATTTTAAGAAGGCAGGGGATTATGTGGTGACGGTGGCGATTAGTAATTCTTGTTTGACCAATTACCTGCTGGATGCCACAGCCTATCACATTGAATTACTAAATCCTTTTGTATTACCCGCTTCTTATACACTCATCTGCAAAGAGGATGCCTTAATAGGGCCTACAGCCGTTCCTCCGGTCGCTTCGTTTACCTACAATTGGAGTACGGGCGAATCCTCTCGTTTTATTAAAGTACCTAAGCCTAGCGGAAATTACACGTTGGAAATCAAGGAAAATGCGACAGGTTGTTCGATTAAAAAGGAAACGCAAGTTAGCTTTACCACGAATCCATTAGCGGTGAAAAAGACCGATGGGATTATTTGCAATGATAAGCCGATTCAACCTTATGTTGTCTCTTTAGTTCCTTCGCCTGCCAATTTGCAGGTGGCTTGGCAAGCAAATCCGGGAATAATCGCTGGTTGGAATGCAAAGGATTTACAGATCAATCGTAGTGGGATTTATTCGTTCACGTTGCGTGATAGTGATGGTTGTGAGTTAAAAGACAGCGTGAAAATGGAAGACAAATGTGACGCCGTGTTAATTGCTCCTACTGTTTTTACCCCAAATGGTGATGGGCACAACGATGTTTTTGAGCCATCCTATAATTGGAATGAAACGAATGCGACCTTTCCAAAATCGAGAACGCAGGTCATTTCTTTAGAGGTTTACAATCGCTGGGGGGAGTTACTTTACTGCTCGCAAGGACCCGCCTTTCAATGGGACGGAACGTATAATGGTACTAAAGTGCCTCAAGAGACCTATGCCTATATCATTCGCTACCAAGCGATTGATTATCCTGAAAAAGGAGTTCAAGAAAAAAGGGGAGCGGTGGTCGTCGTCTATTAATAAGCGCGTACTTCGACTCCCTTCATGAAGTTAACAAATGACTTATTCACCACTTGATTCCCCCCTGGGGTAGGGAAGTTACCAGTGAAATACCAATCGCCAAGGTGATCTGGGCAAGCCAGATTCAAGTTTTCTACGGTTTGATAAACAATGGAAAGTTCTGCTTTTAAGCCTTTAGGACGAACGATTTCTGCAATTTTATTCGAGATTTCTTCATTCGTAAACGGAGCATAAATCGCCTTTACAAAGTTTTCTTCTGTCGCTGTGCCATTTTCCAATGCGTTTAAGCAACGTAAATTCACCTCATCTAAAATGTTTTCTAAGCCACGTTCCTGCAAAAGAGCTAGTGCCGCACGGAACGCGACGAATTCTTTCATTTTGGACATATCGATACCGTAACAATCTGGGTAGCGAATTTGTGGCGCAGAAGAAACAATAACGATTTTTTTAGGAGACAATTTATCCAAAAGTTTGAGGATACTTTTCTCTAAAGTAGTTCCGCGAACAATGGAATCATCGATGATCACCACGGAATCCACCTCTTTATTGATGACCTCATAAGTAGTGTCATATACATGCGCTACCATATCATCACGTTGTTCATCTGAAGTGATGAACGTACGTACTTTCACGTCTTTAGAAATCAATTTCTCTACGCGTGGGCGGAAAGTTAATAATTCTTCGAGCTCCTTTTCAAAAAGGATGCCTTCCATGATGGCGTTTTTACGTTCTTTGGCCAAATGATCTTCCAAGCCATCAATCATACCTAAGAAAGCTGTTTCTGCGGTATTCGGGATGTAGGAGAAAACCGTATTTTTCAGGTCGTGATTTACTTCGCTCAAAATTTGAGGAATTAATAACTGGCCTAATTTTTTACGCTCATGGTAAATATCTGGATCAGATCCGCGTGAGAAATAGATGCGTTCAAATGAACACGATTTCTGTTCTAGGCGGTCTATGAAAGGTACTTCTTTTACGTTTCCTTCGATGTCGATGATTAAGGCATGACCCGGAGTAATCTCTTTGATTTGATCGTAGGCGCAGTTAAAAGAGGTTTTGATGGCTTGCTTTTCTGAAGCCACTACCGCTACTTCTTCATCTACATAATAGAAGGCTGGGCGAATTCCAGCTGGGTCACGTGCCACAAAAGAAGCACCATATCCCGTCATTCCTACCATGGCATATCCACCGTCAAAATCCTTGCAAGAGCGTTCTAAAACACGCTTCAAGTCAATTTCTTGAGCTATAATATCCGATAATTCAGGATTTTCGTATTGGTCTTTGTATTTGCCAAATTGGCGTTGATTTTCCTCATCTAAAAAGTGACCGATCTTTTCCATAACGGTAACCGTATCGACTTTTTCTTTGGGGTGCTGACCTAAGGAAACAAGTTTATTGAATAAATCGTCCACATTGGTCATGTTGAAATTACCTGCCATTACGAGGTTACGGCTTCTCCAGTTGTTTTGACGCAACATGGGATGGCAGTTTTCGATTTCGTTTTGGCCGTGTGTACCATAGCGCAAGTGCCCTAATAATACTTCACCGGTAAAGGCCACATTTTCTTGCCACCAGTCTGCATCGTGTGCCGCATCGATGCCGGTTTCACGCTTGACTGCTTTAGCGAGTTTTTGTGCTTTTGCGAATTTCTTATTGATTTTTCCAAAAATATCTGCCACTGCTTGTGGCTCTACCGAACGGTATCTGGAAATGTAACGGTGCCCTGGTTTTACGTTGATTTTGATGTTTGCCACCCCGGCTCCATCTTGTCCTCTGTTGACTTGCTTCTCCATCATCAGATAAAGTTTGCTCAGTCCGTAAGTAGGTGTTTTGTATTTATCTAAGTAGTGCTGAAATGGCTTTCGTAGGCGGATGAGGGCAATTCCGCATTCGTGCTTAATAGAATCAGACATGGAAACGTGGGGCTATTTTTAAATCTGGCTCAAAATTAGCCAAAATAAATGACCAATAAGCTGATTTTTTTATTTTTTTAATCGCTTATTTCCAAAGGTTAGTTAGGGCCGCTGGGAATAAGATCGATGCGATCAAAATCGCTGTTAAAAATCCGTAAGCGTATATTTTTAAGGGGTTCAGCTCAGCCCAAAGATTGGATTTTTCAGGGGATTTTTTGAAATACAATTGAAAAGGAATCTTCAAATAATAAAATAGTGAAATGGCTGTCATTAAAATGGCTACTAGCATTAAAAGTAGTAGTCCTATCGCGTTGGTCATTTCATAATTTGACCACAGTAAACTGAAATACGTTAGTTTCGCGATAAACGTTCCAGCTGGAGGTAATCCCACTAAAGTGATTAGACCTGATAGCAAGAAAAAGGCGGGCAATGGTTTCGCTGAACCCAAACCTGCAAAAGCAGTCACCTCTTCCGCAGCATCATCATCAATAAGGTAGAAGACCAATAAACTAGCTATGCTATACAAGAAGCCATAGAATAAAAGGGCATCTAAAGCCTGAACAGGTTGAAAGAACCAGGCCATCGCTAGAAAACCTCCGTGCGCAATACTGGAATAAGCGAGGAGACGTTTGGTTTTGTTTTGGCCCAAAGCTGCTAAATTACCTATCACTAAAGTCAGAATAGCTAATGCGGCTAATTCATTGGCATAAGAAATAGGCAAAACTGGAAGCAAGCGCACCCCTACAAACGCAATAGCCAGTTTAGGAGCAGTGGAAATCCAAGTCATCCAAGCCGCAGGTAAATTTTCCATTACATCAGGATTCCAGGGGTGAAAAGGTGCCCAGGACATCTTAAACAATAATCCCACGGCAAATAGTCCCAAAGCAAATCCCCGTAAATACGGGGCCGCCACCGAAATGCCCCTAGAGAAATCCACACTCGTAAAATCGAGCGTTCCGGTTAATCCATAGAGTAAAGAAATGCCATAGATGAACAGCGCTGAAGAAGCTAAGCCGAATAAAACATAGGGCAAACTGGCTCTTGAGGACTCTTTTCGAAGGCTGACCAGCACATAAGTTCCCATTGACATGAACTCAATTGATAAGAATAAACTGAGTGCATTCGAACTCATACTGCACAACAAGGCACCAAGTAAAATGGATAGGAATCCGGTCAGTTCTTCGAATGTGAGTGATTTTTTATGGATTTGGTTCATCAAAATGAGTAGGAATCCAATGCTCAAAATCAAGGTGTTGATCGCATTCGAACCCACATTTGACTCCCACAAACCTGCGGCAAAAGAGCCGGTTAATCCTAATTCAGATCGTTGAAAACTGAGAGATAAGGCTAATAAAAGGGGGATTTGGCAAGTGAAATAGCGCCAAGAGGTGCTGAATTTCGCTGTCTTATTGTGCAAAAACAATTCGATGAACAAACTTGAAATAATCGTTCCTGCCACGATCAACTCAGGAATAGCGAGGTGCATTCCAGTCGTAATGGACTGGATTCTTTCTGCGAGTTGACTGGTATTGACGATCGAAGACATGTGCGAAATTAGAGTTTTTGGCTTAAATAATGAGCGGTTGGATTATTTTTTAGGCCTTTCATCTCCTCTGGGCTGCCTTGGAAACAAATGTAGCCACCAGCGGTACCGCCTTCTGGACCCAGATCAATGATGTGATCGGCACATTTGATGACTTCCATATTATGTTCAATAATGACAACAGAATCTCCTTGTTCTACTAGGTCATTCATCGCCTTTAAGAGCTTTTTGATATCGTGAAAGTGGAGACCGGTGGTAGGTTCGTCAAAAATAAATAAGGTCTTCCCTTTATTCGGATTCCCTTTTCCCAGGAAGCTCGCAAGTTTCACTCTTTGCGCCTCTCCGCCCGAAAGGGAGTTTGAAGATTGACCTAATTTGATATAGCCTAAACCGACTTGGAAAAGCGGGTCAATTTTATCCGCAATACGTGGATGTTTTTCGCGGAAGAAATCAACTGCTTCCTCAACGGTTAAGTCCAAGATTTCAGAAATGTTTTTCTCTTGGAATTTAACGTCTAAAATTTCTTGCTTAAAGCGAGAGCCACCACAGGATTCGCAAGGCAGCTTGATGTCTGCCATGAATTGCATTTCGATGGTAATTTCACCCTCCCCTTGGCATACCTCGCAGCGCCCGCCTTCGACATTGAAGGAGAAATGCGCAGGCTTGTAGCCGCGCGCTTTTGCGACAGGTAATTCAGAATACAAGGCTCTGATGGCGTCGTAAGCTTTAATGTAGGTGACTGGATTCGAGCGAGACGATTTGCCAATGGGCTGTTGATCGACCATTTCAATACTCGCAATTTTATTCGTACTGCCTTTTATTTCTCGAAATTTTCCGGTTTCTTCCGTGCCTTGTTGCAGCAAACGAAGCATCGCCGGATACAATATTTTACGAATCAGGGTAGACTTTCCAGAGCCACTGACACCGGTTACAACGGTCATGATGCCCAAAGGAATCGCCACATCTACCTGCTTCAAATTATTTTCTGAGGCTCCTATTAGTTCGATATGGGCCAAAGGCTTGCGTCTGAAATAGGGCACTTCAATGCGGTCTTCACCACTCAAAAAGCGTAAGGTATGGCTATCCGTGCTTTTGTCCGCTAGCGCCTCAGCTAAATTACCTTGGAAGATCATGTTTCCACCGTGACGGCCCGCTTCTGGCCCGATGTCGATGATTTGGTCTGCTGCCCGCATCACCTCTTCCTCGTGTTCCACGACGATAACCGTATTTCCCATGTTTTTCAACATCTCTAAAACAGAAATCAGTCGTTCCGTATCCCGAGGGTGCAAACCGATACTGGGTTCATCTAGAATATACATCGATCCCACCAAGGCACTGCCTAAAGAGGTCGCTAATTTAATGCGTTGAAATTCGCCGCCAGAAAGCGTGGAGCTCAGTCGATTTAGCGTTAAATATCCTAAACCCACCCGATCCATATATTCAAGTCGGTTGTTGATTTCAATCAATATGCGCTTAGAGACCTGTTGATCGTGTTCGTTTAGGGAGAGTTTTTCGAAGAAAGCTTTGGTTTCTGATAAGGGCCAAAGCACTAAATCGACCAAGGAAGTACCCGCTATCTTTACATAACCGGCATCCATTCGCAAGCGCGAACCCTGGCATTCTGGGCAATTCGTTTTGCCGCGGTAACGCGACAACATCACGCGGTACTGAATCTTGTAAGTCTCTTTTTCGAGGTGATCGAAGAATTGGGTTAGACCTGCGAAATATTTATTGCCGGTCCAAAGTAGTTTTTTTTCTGCGGGACTTAAATCCTTGTATGGGCGGTGAATGGGGAAGTCGAATTGTACGCCGTTACGTAGCAAAGGGCTTAACCATTCGCTCATGCGCTCGCTTCTCCAGGGCGCAATGGCTCCTTCGTAGATGGATAATTCGTGATCAGGAAAAACTAAATCCGGATCTAAACCCAGTACTTTGCCGTAACCTTCGCAATTTCGACACGCACCATAAGGATTATTAAAGGAAAATAGGTTTAAACTAGGTTCCTCAAAAACCATGCCATCTAATTCGAATTTGTTCGAAAAGACCTCTCGTTTTTGGCCATCGATTTCAATCCAGCAAACACCTTCTCCTTCGAAATAAGCCGTTTGTACGGAATCTCCTACGCGGAATTGCGTTTCTTCATCCTCTTTTTTGGACACCAAACGGTCGATCAAAATCGCGATCTCCGCCGGTTTTTTGGCCAGTTTCTGTAAATGGGTAGGATCTTCCACTAATTCCTCTAAGGAAATGATTTCGTCCTGGAATTTCAATCGAGAATACCCTTTTTGAATGAGCAATTGACATTCGTTCTCTAAGCTACGATCTTCATGGTGCACCAGTGGCGCCAGAATAAGGACTTTTTTGCCATCTGCTTGGGCAATGAAATCGACAATATGGGAAACGGAATCTTTGCGCACTTCATTCCCAGAAATCGGGGAAATGGTGCGTCCGATGCGCGCAAATAGTAATTTTAAATAATCGTAGATTTCGGTGGTAGTCCCTACCGTTGATCTCGGGTTCTTCGTATTCACCTTTTGTTCGATGGCAATCGCGGGTGAAACACCCTTGATGTAATCGACAGCGGGCTTTTCCATCCGTCCTAGGAATTGGCGCGCGTAGCTGTTTAGGCTTTCTACGTACATTCTTTGGCCCTCCGCAAATAAGGTATCAAAAGCCAAAGAGGATTTTCCTGATCCTGATAATCCCGTAATGACCACTAATTGATTGCGGGGAATGGCTACATCCACCCCTTTCAAATTGTGCACACGCGCACCTTTGATAATGATGTGTGTTTTGGGATCACAATTTTCAATAGTATGCTTAGCCTGTGGGGAGTTCATTTTACAAAAATATCCTTTAATTTTGGTAATCAATTTAAGCCAAATGAAAAAACTACTTTTATTCTTTTCACTCCTGACTATGGGAGGAGTTTCAGAAGCCCTAGCGCAAGAACCGGTTATTATTAAAGAAGAAGGTGCAGAAGGAGATTTGGACGTGGAAAAAGATGTGCGCGATTTGCCTTTCCGCCAACGCTTGCACTTTGGAGGCGGCATTAGTGGTTTGAGTTTTGGAAATCCCACGAGTGTCGGTGTTTCGCCCATGGTGGGTTATTCATTAACGAATAATGCGATTTTGGGTTTTGGTTTAACGTACCAGTATTATTCGGCTAATTATGGTTCTTTAGGAACCTATTCAAGTAATTTATTAGGTGAAAAAATATTCATTCGTCAGCAGGTTCCAGCTTTGAGCCAAGTTATCGGCCAAGCTTATTTGACGAGTCAAGTGGAGAATTATTCTAATTTGTCCAATAATACAGGTATCTCTTATTCCAATCCCGTCTTAGTAGGAGTGGGCATCGGATCTAAAATTGGGCTTAATTTCAACGTGATGTATGACCTGAATTATACGTCTGGGCGCTCTCCTTATGGCTCAGCGCTTGTCGTCCAAATCGGCGGATTTTTCTTTTAAAATTTAAAACAATTTTAGCCTATTTAGAGTCTTGTATATCAGGTAGAATTTCTTAATTTCGAGCTCAATTTAAATTTTTATGTCAACGATAGCAGTAGAACCTTTATTGGTTGAAGATCCCAACCGTTTTGTGCTTTTTCCGATTAAGCATGATGATATTTGGCAATTTTATAAGAAGGCGGAAGCGTCTTTCTGGACAGCAGAAGAGATCGATTTATCGCAAGATGTAGCTGACTGGAAAAAGATGAATGACGGTGAACGTCATTTCGTTTCACACGTTTTGGCATTCTTCGCTGCATCAGATGGTATTGTAAATGAAAATTTAGCCAATAACTTCTTGAAGGAAGTGCAATATGCGGAAGCGAAATGTTTTTATGGTTTCCAAGTAATGATGGAAAACATTCATTCAGAAACCTATTCGCTTTTAATTGACACCTATATCAATGATCCGAAAGAAAAGGATTATTTGTTGCGTGCTATCGAGACAATTGATTGCGTGAAGAAAAAGGCGGATTGGGCATTGAAATGGATCGAATCAGATAATTTTGTAGAGCGTTTAATTTCATTCGCAGCGGTAGAAGGAATTTTCTTCTCCGGGTCATTCTGCTCGATTTTCTGGTTGAAGAAACGTGGTTTGATGCCAGGTCTTTCGTTCTCGAATGAATTGATCTCGCGTGACGAAGGTTTACACTGTGATTTTGCCTGTCTATTGTATGCAGATCATATCAAAAATAAATTATCTCAAGAGCGTATCTACGAAATCATCTTAGATGCAGTAGAGATTGAGAAAGAATTCGTAACGGTGGCATTACCGGTATCATTGATCGGTATGAATGCTGAAATGATGTGTCAATACATCGATTTCGTTGCGGATCGTTTATTAGTTTCCTTGGGTTGCAAGAAGCATTACAATGCCACGAATCCTTTCGACTTTATGGAGATGATCTCTTTACAAGGAAAAACAAACTTCTTCGAAAAGCGTGTGGCTGAATACCAAAAATCAGGGGTGATGTCAGACAAAGAATCTATGTCTTTCTCTTTAGATGAAGATTTTTAGATCGATATAATTTCATTAAAGGCCTCGATTTTCATTGAGGCCTTTTTTTATGGCCAGCGTTCCAAGATCATCGGTACAACCAAGCCTATCGTAATTCCCGAAATGACCTGAATGTAGGCCTTTTGTTTCCAATGGAATACATGAAGCGAGAGAATAGTAGAGGCGAGAACAATGGATACAACGACCAACTGACCTAGCTCTAGTCCTAAGTTAAAGGCTAATAAGGGCGTAAATAAGGAATTCTCTGAACCTAATAAACTTTGCAAGTAGTTAGAGAAACCCAATCCATGAATCAAGCCAAAGAAGGCTACTACACCGTATTTGTATTTTGCTTCTGATTGGATTAGGTTGCTGATGGCAGCCCCTACAATCGTACACGGAATCAAAAATTCGACCCAGGCGATATTCACCTGAATGAGATGCAAAGTTGCCAGCGCCAACGTAATCGAATGCCCAAGCGTAAACGCGGTCACTAGCCAAAGCAACTTTTTGTAATCCCCTACTAAATAAACACAAGTCAAAGAAAGGATAAACAAGAGGTGATCCAGTGCGGATCCGTTCAAGATATGTCCAAGGCCTAACGAAAAATAGACAGAAAAATTGCTCACGAGGTGTTATTTATTGCTCAAAAATAGGGATATTCAAAGAGAAAATAGTGACCTATTCTATGAAATTTGACTACATTATCGTGGGAGCGGGTACTGCGGGCTGCGTTTTGGCACATCGTTTATCAGAGAATCCCTTACATCAAGTCCTTTTAGTGGAGGCAGGAGGGGACTTTCGAGATCCCCGTATTTCGATGCCATCTGCCTATTCCTTGTTGAATCATACCTATTTGAATTGGAATTTCTTCACAGAACCACAGCCGAATTTAGGGGGGCGTCGTATTTACCAGCCTCGGGGTAAAACCCTGGGAGGCAGTTCTGCGATCAATTGCATGGCTTATATCCGAGGGAATAGGGCTGATTATGATCAATGGGCAGCTGGAGGATGTGTTGGATGGTCTTATGAGAACGTATTGCCTTATTTCAAAAAATCAGAGGATAATGAAGATTTTCAAAATGAATACCATGGTAAGGGGGGCTTGCACCGAGTGGCGAAAAATCGGCATTTGACAATTTTTGGAGATGCCTTTATCGAAGGATGTGCTTCCGTAGGAATTCTAGCAAATCCAGATTTTAATGGGGCTAAACAAGTGGGGGCCGGATTGTTTCAGTTCAATATCCAAGATGGTGTCAGAGCCTCTGGCGCAAAGGCTTTTATTCAGCCTGCCCTTTCAAGGAATAATTTACACATTCAAACTTCGTTTCAGGTAGCCGAATTAGTCCTGCAAGGAGAGCAAGTAAGCGGTATAAAAGGCTATCAACTAGGTTCTATAAAACCGATTGAATTCCAAGCTTCTGAAGTGATTTTAGCAGCGGGAGCGTTCCAAAGTCCCCAAATCTTGCAATTGTCTGGCATAGGAGACGCCGCTGAATTGCGCGCACTCGGAATCGACTCCCGCCTAGACCTACCAGGCGTGGGGAAGAATTTATCGGATCATTTGTTCGTGAATATGAATGCTCAAGCCCTTACGCATGGGCAATCCTATAATGTGGCATTAGGGCTAAAGAACTACCTGGATTACACTTGGCATAAAAAAGGTCCACTGGCTTCGAGTCCTTTGGAGGCCGCAGCTTTCTATGATTCAGTGAATCAATCGGATGTGCCAGATTTGCAGTTCCACTTCTCGTCTGCTTGGGCTTACGATATGTATGATTACAATAAAATGCCCTTGAGTGATGGATTTACCATATTACCTACTTTATTAAAGCCCAAAAGCCGCGGCACCGTCAGCCTACGTTCCGCTGCCTATTACGAAGCTCCCGCGATTGATCCGCGGTATCTATCTGAAAAGGAAGACCTAGAAACACTGAAACGCGGTGTGCGCATTGCCCGTGATATTGTTTTATCTTCAGCGTTCGACGGTTTACGAAAAGGATCGGAATTGAATTATCCTGCGGGAGCCTGGAGCGAGGAATTAATCGAAAAGCACATCGAACATGCTACAGAATGTGTATATCATCCAGTGGGAACTTGCAAAATGGGGACGGATGCGGATTCGGTCTGTGATCCTGCGACTTTACATGTACGCGGTGTGCAAGGGCTACGTGTGGCAGATGCCTCCGTTATGCCGGATGTAATTTCGGGGAATACGAATGCCGCGGTGGTGATGATTGCAGAGAAGGCCGCAGATTTAATTTTGAGTAAATAATGAATGCGAACGTGTTTTAAAAGAAAAAGAAGATGAAGAAATTAATCCTACTATTGTTGATTTTGGCGCCGATGATCGGTTTTGCACAAAACGAAGAGTCTTTGAAAGAAGCGGAATTAAATCGTTTTAAAGTGATGGTGGCGAAGGATATTCCGGGATTGCAGTCTGTTTTACACAAAGATTTAGTGTATTTCCACTCGAGTGGTATGCAGGATTCTAAAGACACCTATATTGCCTCGATTGCCTCAGGTAAATCGAGTTATGTGTCGATTACTCCGGAAGAAATACAGCAACGTGTTTACGGAAAGACTGGAATTAACACGGGGATTTTGACCATTTTACAACAAGCAGCGGACGGTGCACAAACGACAATTCGATTGCGCTTCACGGATGTGTTTGTCTATGTGGACAAGCGTTGGCAAATGGTTTCTTGGCAGTCGACTAAATTAGTTCCTGCGCAAAAGCCCTAATTTTCTCGTAGATATAGGCTAGATCCTCGTCCTTAATACAATAGGGGGCGAGTATATAAATGGTGTTTCCCAAAGGCCGCATCAAAATTCCTTGTTCGATAAAATAGCGATAGGCTTTATCTCGAATGGAGTGAAGGTAGCTATTAGCTTCCCCCACGCTGATTTCCATGGCCAGTATCGTCCCTTGAATGCGCACATTTTTCAAGATGGAATGATTGACAAGTGTCGCGGCAAAAGCGCGATGACTCGCTTCCACACGAGCGATGGATGTCCACGTCTCTTCTTTTTCCATTAAATCCAAACTGGCATTAGCGGCAGCGCATGCCAATGGATTAGCGGTGAAAGAATGGGAATGGAATAACGTTTTTCTTCGGTCGTCAGATAAGAAAGATTGAAACAAGGTCTCGCTGCAAAGGGTTAATCCCATGGCCATCATGCCGCCGGTCAAACCTTTGGAGAAGCAAGCAATGTCTGGCTTTTCCAATAAATAATCCATAGCGAACCATTTGCCTGTTCGACCAAAGCCGGTCATAATTTCATCTGCGATACAGAGTATTCCTTTTTGATGGGCGATTCGAATCAAGGCATCTAAAGTGGAGGCTTCGTACATTTTCATTCCACCTGCGCCTTGAATTAAGGGTTCGAAAATGAAAGCTGCATATTCTTCTGGATTCAGTGAAGTCATGGCTGCCACACACGCGTCTTTATCTAATGGGCTCGGCAAGAACTCCACTTCGAAAAGCATATCTTGAAAAGGGGCATTGAACGAACTGGGCGCCCCTAAGCTCATAGCCCCAAAAGTGTCCCCGTGGTAAGCATCAGCGAATGCGAGTATTTTTCTCCGCTGTGTATTACCTTGGTTGTGGAAAAATTGCAAAGCCATTTTGATAGCTACTTCCACAGCGGTGGAGCCATTGTCCGAGAAGAAAACCCGTTCAAAATGAGCAGGCAAATGGCTTAGTAAGCGTTCCGAAAGACGAACGGCAGGTTCGTGAGTAAAGCCTGCAAAGATGACTTGTTCGAGCTGGAGGGCTTGTTCGTACACTTTTTGGGCTAAATACGGATGGCCATGTCCATGGATATTTACCCACCATGATGAAATCGCATCGATGTATTTTTTGTCCTCTGTATCAAAAAGATGAGCTCCTTTTCCACGCGCGATGGGAATCGAAATAGGTTCGATCTGGTGTTGCGTGAAAGGGTGCCAAATGACCGCTGCATCCCGAGAAGACAAATTCGTATTAGACATCGATTTTAGAGGCATAGGAAGCGATGACCGCTTCATTGATTTCTGATTCTGTATTCACGCGCAAAATAAGGGGCAAACCTGTATGGTTCAAAATAAACTTTTCCCCAGATGGATTTTCAGGTCCATTGAACACGATACCAGCCATTGGAACCCCGTGTTGTTTCAATATTTCGTAACTCAATAAGGTATGATTAAGGCTACCCAAATAATTTTTGCTGACTAAAATGACAGGCAAATTCAGGTGTTTGATCAAATCTACATTAGTCTGCTTATCGTTTAATGGGACCATTATTCCCCCAGCTAATTCCACGATTAAGCTATTGCTTGTGGGTATTTTAAATGCCTCGAGTTCGATCGTTAAACCATCTATTTCTGCCGCTGAATGGGGGGACATCGGTTGTGTTAAGCCATAAGTAGACGGATGAACAACGGCGCTAGGTACCCATTTTCGGATCCAATAGGCATCTCCCTGATCCAAGTCGCCTGCTTGCACCGGTTTCCAATAATCAGCTTTTAATCCGGCTGTAAGAATAGCGGAGATGACGGTTTTGCCTATTTCAGTGCCTATTCCGGCCACTATAAATTGTTTCATTCGAGTGCTTGGATGAGGGCTAAAATTTGTGTCCTGGTATGTTTTGCGCTAAGCGTGATTCGGATGCGTTCTTTGCCCTTTGCTACTGTGGGGAAAACGATAGGTTTAATGGCGAATTCACTAGCGGAGGCGGCTTTTGTTCGCACGGCTTCATTTCCGGTGACAAAGAAGGTTTGGATGGCGGTTTGGCTATCTCCCCAGGCATCAGAATGGCAGTTTGCACGGAAGAAAGTGATGTTTTCTTGCAGTTTTTGTCTGGCTTCGTTTTGGGAAGACAAATAATGCAGGGTGCTTAATAGCGCTGAAACGTGTGCCGGAGTGGGTGCTGTCGAATAGATGAAAGGTCTAGCGAAGTTCACGAGGTATTCTTTCAGGGCCAAAGACCCTAAAACCACTGCTCCCGCATTGCCCCATCCTTTTCCAAAAGTCATCACCCGCGCAAAAACCTCTTCGCACAAACCCATTTCATATACTAAACCTTGCCCTTCAGGCCCATAAACGCCACCCGAATGAGCCTCGTCTACAATAAGCTCAGCCTGGTATTTGTTTTTCAAATCGACCAATGCTTGAAGTGGTGCCACATCCCCATCCATCGAATAGACAGATTCCACAACGATCCATTTGCGTGTTTCAGCCGGATATTGGTCTAGCAAATGGATTAAATCTGCTGTATTATTGTGCTTGAAAATGCGTCTTTCCGCTTTTGAAAGCCGTAAACCATCAATCAAACTCGCATGTAATAATTTGTCACAAAAGATCACGTCGCCTTCTTGAGCTAGGGAAGAGATCAAACCGAGGTTTGCGTCATAGCCTGAACTAAAAAGCAAAGCGGCTTCAGAGCTATGAAAAGAGGCACATTCTTTTTCAAATTGTTCGATCAAGGCTGAATGCCCTGAAATGAGGCGTGAGCCAGTAGAACCATTTTTTCGAAATGCAGCGGGGAGTTCATTGAAATCTTGCGCTATTTTAGCCGCAAGCACCGAATCCTCTGCTAAACCTAAGTAATCATTCGAACAGAAATCCATTGTTCCTTCATCCAGTACGGTTAATTGCCTGAATAAGCCTTCTTTACGACGGGATTCCAAAAGATCAATAAGCTGTTGCTGAATGTTTTCCATAGATTATTACGATGTAAAACTACGAAATAATCGTCGTGGACGTATATTTTACCATTTAATTGGTTTTGAAACCTAAATTTTGGTCTAAAACCTTGACAATTTCCTGCTAATAGCGTAGTATTGCATGTCGATTCTGACAATTCAACGAGTCAACATCCCCGAACTTTCTCATTTGACAATTCTGCAGACAACAATGTCTTTTGTCAATCTTAATTAATCATTTCCCATTTTATGGAAGAAAAGCCTATCAAAAGAGTAAAAAAAGCACCAGTAGAAGAATCATCATCAAACGAACGTCCTAAGCGTCAGCGAATTAAGAAGAGCAGCGAAGAAGCACCTTTGTTACCTATGGGGACTCAAGCGGAAGCAGAGGCACCTATTGAATACAAAGAAGTGGCTGCTCCAGAAGAATTTATCGTAGATACTTCTTTCATTACAAGTACAGAAAATACAAAAGACGAGGTTTCTCCTACGGATGCACCTGTTGATGTAGATAAATTACCGAAGGAAGAGGCACCAGCACCCGTGCATCACCACAAACCTCGTTCGAATTACAACCAAGTCATTAAAGAGTTAGATGGTTTGATTGAAAATGAAGGGGTGTTAGAGATTATGCAAGAAGGAGGATATGGCTTCATGCGTTCATCGGATTATAATTATTTAGCCTCTCCAGATGATATTTATGTGTCGCCCTCTCAGATCAAAATGTTTGGTTTGAAGACAGGAGATACGATCTTAGGAAAGATTCGTCCACCGAAAGAAGGGGAGAAGTATTTTGCCTTGTTGAAGGTAGAATCGGTGAACGGTAAAACGACGGATGAGATTCGCGATCGGATTAATTTTGAATATTTGACGCCTTTGTTTCCGGAGGAAAAATTGAACTTGTCTTCTACGCCGGATAATTATTCGACGCGTATTTTGGATTTGTTTGCCCCTATCGGTAAGGGCCAAAGGGGTATGATTGTAGCCCAGCCTAAAACAGGTAAAACGGTTTTATTAAAAGACATCGCGAATGCGATTTCCCGTAATCACCCAGAAGTATATTTGATCATATTATTGATCGATGAGCGTCCAGAGGAGGTAACGGATATGCAACGTTCAGTTCGTGCAGAAGTAATTTCTTCTACCTTCGATGAACAGGCAGAACGTCACGTGAAAGTGGCTAATCTCGTTTTAGAGAAAGCGAAAAGAATGGTGGAATGCGGCCACGATGTGGTTATTCTATTAGATTCCATCACCCGTTTAGCTCGTGCTTACAATACAGTGGTTCCATCTTCGGGTAAGATTTTATCTGGTGGTGTGGATGCGAATGCGCTACATAAGCCTAAACGTTTCTTTGGAGCTGCTCGTAATGTTGAAAACGGCGGATCGTTAACGATCATCGCTACAGCCTTAATCGAAACAGGATCTAAAATGGATGAGGTGATCTTTGAGGAATTCAAAGGTACGGGTAACATGGAATTGCAATTAGATCGCAAATTAGCGAACCGCAGAATCTATCCATCGATCGATGTGACAGCTTCAGGAACGCGTCGAGAGGATCTATTGATGGATCCAGCAGTATTACAACGCGTTTGGATCTTGCGTAAGCACATGTCCGATATGAATTCAGTAGAGGCAATGGAGTTCTTGCAACAGCAAATGAAAGGGACTCGGAACAATGAAGAGTTCTTAGTTTCCATGAATCGCTAAAAGGAATCTTGATGCCTTGCTTCGAAATCGCTTAATAACCCAGAAAAACTTGGTCAATAATGCTGCAGGCTTGATCCATCTCCGCACCGGAGATGGTGAGGGGAGGAGCTAAACGGATTTTGTTGCCATGCGTCGGTTTGGCCAGTAATCCCTTTTTCATTAAGTCCAAACAGATTTCCCAAGCTACGTGGCTATCCTCGTCGGTATCAATTTCGATCGCACAAAGCAACCCTTTCCCCCTAACGGACTTAATCAAAGCGGTTTTGTCTCGCAAGCTCTCTAAGAAAGTCAATAATTGTTGTCCTCTTACGGTGGCATTTTCCACTAAATCTTCGTCTTCGATGATGTCGATGGCCACGTTGGTAATGGCGCAGGCTAATGGATTTCCCCCATAAGTCGATCCATGTTCGCCAGGTCGGATGGTCAACATAATTTCATCGCTGCAGAGCACCGCAGAAACGGGCATAAACCCTCCAGAAAGCGCTTTCCCTAGCAATAATAGATCGGGATGAACGAGTTCATGGTGACAAGCTAACCAAGCGCCAGTACGTCCTAGTCCCGTTTGAATTTCATCCGCAATGAACAATACCCGGTGTTTTTTGCAAAGTTCAGCGGCTTTCTTTAAATAACCTGGTGATGGAATAATGACTCCCGCTTCGCCCTGAATAGGTTCTACCATAAAGGCGGCCACATTCGGGTTCTGTAACTTCGCTTCTAATGCGGCTAAGTCATTGTAAGGGATTTTGCTAAATCCTGGAACAAAAGGTCCAAAATTACGATACGATGATGGATCATTCGAAGAAGAAACTGCCGCAATCGTTCTCCCCCAAAAATTCCCTTCCGCAAAAATAATTTCCGCCTGATTCGCTGGAACGCCTTTCACTTCATAAGCCCATTTACGGGCTAATTTGATGGCAGATTCACCCGCTTCCACCCCCGTATTCATTAATAGAACCTTCTCGTAGCCAAATTTCTCTGCTAGTTTTTTCTCGGTCGCACCCAATAAATTCGTGTGAAAAGCGCGGGAACTGAGGGTTAAGCGGGCTGCTTGATCCGAAATAGCATTCACTAATCGGGGATGGCAATGGCCTTGATTTACAGCGCTATAGGCCGATAGAAAATCAAGGTATTTTTTTCCTGTCACGTCATAAACATGCACCCCTTCGCCTCGCTCTAATACGACGGGCAATGGATGATAATTATGCGCACCAAATTCAGATTCTAAATCAATGTACTCTTGTGGGGTCATAGCAATTCATAAATTCCAGCTACTCCTTGACCACCACCTACGCAGGCCGTAACCATGCCGTATTTTTGGTTGCGCAGGCGCATTTCGTTGAACAATTGAATGGACAATTTCGCTCCCGAACATCCCAGTGGATGGCCTAAAGCAATCGCCCCTCCATTTACGTTGACGATAGTTGGGTCGATTTCGAGGGTTTTCATCACAGCCAAAGACTGAGCCGCAAAGGCCTCGTTCAATTCAATTTGTTGAATATCTTTCAGCGTTAAACCCGCTTTTTTCAACGCAATCGGAATCGCCTCTACAGGACCTATCCCCATCAAGCTAGGTTCCACCCCCGCTGTTGCATAAGAAACCATACGAGCGATAGGCTCTAAATGTAATTCTTTCACTAGTTTCTCTGAAACAACAAGTACGAATGCGGCTCCGTCTGAAGTTTGGGACGCATTACCTGCAGTAACCGTTCCTCCCATCGCGAAAACGGGTTTTAATTTTCCCAATGCCTCGATGGTCGTATCCGCTCGAGGGCCTTCGTCTTGCGCTACCGTCCAGCTGCGAGATTGTTTCTTACCTGATTTGGCATCGAAATAATTCTCCGTCACTTCTACAGGAACGATTTGTGAAGTAAATTTTCCTTCTTTTTGTGCTGCTAAGGCTTTCTGGTGTGAAGCAAAGGAGAAGGCGTCCTGCTCGTCACGCGTTACATGGTATTTCTTGCTCACCTCTTCTGCAGTCAGACCCATTCCAATGTAATAATCAGGATGTTCGCTGGCGATGTTGTAGTTCAAAACCGTCTTGTGGCCCATCATGGGAAGCATCGACATGGATTCAGTACCGCCTGCAATAATGCAATCCGCCATGCCAGAAGCAATTTTAGCGGAGGCTAAGGCGATCGCTTCTAAACCAGAACCGCAATAACGGTTAATGATGAAGCCGGGAACATTTTTAGGTAAGGACAGAAGGGAAATATAGCGCGCCATTTGCATTCCTTGCTCGGCTTCGGGAATGGCATTGCCCACAATCAAATCGTCTACACGTGCCGGATCTACCGAAGGAACTTGTTTCATCAAATGTTTAATGACTTCCGCCGCTAAATCATCTGGACGCATGGTTCTGAATCCTCCTTTATTGGCTTTCGCAACTGCTGTGCGGTAACCTGCTATGATATATGCATTCATCTTCGTACAATTTAATTTCTAAGTGGTTTACCGCCGCCTAATAAACTTTGGATTCGGGCCATGGTCTTTTTCTCGCCACATAAAGAAAGGAAAGCTTCCCTTTCTAGGTCGAGTAAATAGGTTTCACTCACGTTTTGTGGAGCGTCTAAATCGCCCCCACAGATGGCGTAGGCTAATTTATTCGCAATTAAGGCATCGTGTTCTGAGATGTATTGTCCCATTAACATACCTTGTATGCCAGCTTTGAATAAGGCCAAACCTTGTTTTCCCTCTACCCAGACATCGTGGCGTCTGGCTTTTTGGACATATCCTGCGTCTGCTAAGGCCAAAGCCTCTCGTTTTGCTTCCGAAAGTACTTGGTTGCGATTCAGCACAATGCGGTCTTGAGGTCGCAAATAATTCATTTCTCTCGCTTCATGTGCTGATGTACTCACCCGCGCTGTAGCGATATTCATAAAGGCTTCTTGCAAACGGTTCAGTTCCACATCGCCAGCGCGACGTGCATCGCCCATTCGCAAGGCCATCTCTTTCGTTCCACCCCCTGCAGGAATCAAACCGACCCCTACTTCGACTAAGCCCATGTATAATTCTGCGTGTGCCACAATCTTATCTGCATGTAAATTGATCTCACAACCACCGCCCAAAGCTAAGGTATGTGGAGCTACCACCACCGGTATGCCGGAGTAGCGTACCCGCATCATGGTCTCCTGGAAAGTCGCGATCATGTGATTGATATCGTCGAATTTCTGTTCCATCGCAAACATAAACAACATGCCTAAATTCGCACCCGCTGAGAAGGCCTCGTTGGATTCATTTCCGATCACCAAACCTTGGAAATCTTTCTCTGCTGTCGCGATGGCCTCTTGAATGCCTTCGAGCACCCCTTGGCCCATTGTGTTCATCTTTGAGTGGAATTCCAAGCCCAAAATACCATCGCCTAAATCCAAGATATGCATGTCGTCATTCGACGAAACCGTTTTTGTAGGCTTCAGAATCTGCAAATTGATTTGCTTGTCTGCTCCGGCAATGGCTTGGTATTTTTTCGTCACGATGTCGTAGAACAAGCGTTTGCCCCCTTCCACTTGGTAGAATGAGGTATAGCCTGCTGCGACCATCTCTGTTACCCAAGCTGCAGGTGCAAGACTCTCTGCTTTCATTAATTCGATTCCGTTTTGAAC
>Ga0228702_1000644_pt1 | contig 25511 bp, 24 predicted proteins | sample McNCre217_Aug_MG_2_FD_178018 | JGI IMG/M metagenome (GOLD analysis project Ga0228702, IMG submission 178018) | Freshwater microbial communities from McNutts Creek, Athens, Georgia, United States - 20-17_Aug_MG | ecosystem: Environmental > Aquatic > Freshwater > Creek | place: USA: Georgia...
CGGGAGTATTCGATCACCCGGCTTTTCACCGGGGTTTCTTCGATCATAGCGGCAAATTCGAACACATCCATATCCGCCATGCCCCCATCGGCGTGGCGCGCGTCCAGATAGCGGCGGAACAGTTGAAACTGATCTTCGGTCGCCCAAGGACTGGTGGCGTTGCGGCGCAGATGGTTCGCGTTTTTCAAGATCCGCCGCTGCGTGCGGCTGGGCTGAAAATCGGCCACCTTGATACGGGCCGACAGGCAGGCCGAACATTCGGCGCAAGACGGGCGGTAAAGCACATTCTGGCTGCGCCGGAAGCCTTGCTTTGACAGCGCGTCATTCAGCCGTTGCGCATGTTCGCCCTGCAATGCGGTAAACAATTTCCGTTCCATCCGCCCCTCCAGGTAGGGGCAGGGCTGCGGGGCAGTCACATAAAATTGGGGCGCGATCGGAAGGGTGTGGCGCATTCTTACTGTTGTCACATTCGGGGCGATTTCACCCTAGCAAGCAGGGACGCCTTCGCCAAGCGCAAACAAGGTGGTGTTTTCATCGCTACATGCCTTGCCAACAGCCGGCGGGCTGTTGCAGCACGCTGGGGCACCCGCCACAAAACAAAAACGCCCCCCGGTTTTCACCAGGGGGCGGGGCATCTTCGCCGTCAGGGCTTAGTATTCACCGGGCCGCGCCACATCCGCGCCTGCGGGTGTCACCGCAGCATCACGCGCTGCGGCCTTGGCGCGATCATCCATAAAGCTGTCGAACTCTGACTTGTCCTTGGCATCGCGCAGGCGCTGCAAAAACGCCTCGAACGCGGTCTGTTCATCTTCCAGACGGCGCAGCATGTCGGCCTTATAGGCGTCAAAAGCCGCGTTGCCAGAAGACCGCGTTGCGGACTGGCCGCCCCAGCCACAGTGGCGTTCAAAATGACGGGCGCGGCGTTCGCCGCAAGAAGAACGGGTAAACATGCGTTTGCTCCAGATCAGATAGGCCAACAGGGCAAGACCCACAGGCCAGATAAAGATGAACCCCAGCACCATGGCCGCGATCCAGGCAGGTTTGCCCTTCGCGTCAAGCCATGCCTCGGTGCGGCGCAGCCAAGAGATAATTCCGCCGGAGGGGGCGGTGGTCGAGGCGGTATTCATCGGCGGACTCCCGTGTTGCGATGGATGTGAATGTCTTTCACATTACGCAAGATGAGGGTGCGATGGCCTGCAATCAAGGGGTTATGTAAATGATATTTACATTCGCGACGGCCGCTATAGCAACCGATTGATCACGCGCAACATTTTTCCGCCTATAGCGCCGTGAACGGTGCCAAAACCGCGCCAGTGATCTGTGCCAGCGCCTGCGGGTTGATAGAAAAGATGTGGCGTGGCGTGCCCGCTGCCGCCCAAACCGTGTCAAATTCGCACAGCTTTGGGTCCATCCACAGCGGCAGCGGCGTCAGATGCCCCAAGGGCGCCACCCCACCAATCGCAAAGCCGGTGACTGCGCGCACCTGCTGCGCATCAGCGCGGCCAAGCGGCTCACCGGCTAGGGCAGAGGCTTTGCTGCCATCAACCTGATTGCCGCCTGCGGTCAGAAACAAAAATAACTGCCCCGACGCGCCGGAAAACAGGATCGACTTCACGATCTGGTCCAGATGACAGCCCGCCGCTTGTGCCGCCTGTTCGGCGGTGCGGGTTTCGCCCGGCATCTCTAGCGGTGCATGTGTCACCCCCGCCGCCTGCAATGCCGCCCTGACGCGCGCCAAACTTTTGCTCATCTTGCCCCCCGTTGGTTTTCCCCTGTTATCCAAAAACCGCAAGCCTGCGGCAAGCGGGGCGTTGACGCTGCTGCACAGTCCGCCCAAACTATGGGCATGAGCCAGAATTTTGCCGCCCGCCTCACCCGCCAGCCCATCGCGCATGACCGCGACGCTGCTGCCGATATCGCCAGCCATTTTGCCGATCTTGCGCCCGAGTTGCGCGATCTTCTGGCCAACTCCGCCGGATGCAGCCCCTATCTGAAAGGGCTGATGCGGCGCGAGGCGGATTGGCTGCGCCCGGTGCTGCAGGGTGCCCCCGAAACCGGCTTTGCCGCGCTGATGGCGGGGTTGGAAGAGGTTGCGGTTGATGCCCTGCCAAGCGCGTTGCGGCAGGCCAAGCGCCGCGCCGCGCTGTTGACGGCGCTGGCCGATATTGGCGGCGTCTGGCCGTTGATGCAGGTGACCGGTGCCTTGACCACCTTGGCCGACCGCGCCGTTGATCTGGCAATGAAGCGGCTGGTCGCCGAAGAAATCCGCCGTGGCAAGCTGCCCGGTGCCACGCAAGACGATGTGCAAACCGCCGGTGGCATGGTCAGCCTTGCGATGGGCAAGATGGGCGCGGGCGAGCTGAACTATTCCTCTGACATCGACCTGATCTGTCTTTTCGATCAGGACCGCTACCGCGACGATTGGCAAGAGGCGCGCGCCGCCTTCATCCGCGTCACCCGCAAGATGGCGTCGATGCTGTCCGATATCACCGCCGAAGGCTATGTGTTCCGCACTGATCTGCGGCTGCGCCCTGATGCCAGCGTGATGCCGGTCTGCCTGTCGATGGCCGCCGCCGAAGCCTATTACGAAGCGCAAGGCCGCACATGGGAACGCGCCGCCTATATCAAAGCCCGCCCCTGCGGAGGTGATATTGCGGCGGGCAATCGGTTTTTGAAAACCCTGACGCCGTTTGTCTGGCGCAAACACCTTGATTTTGCAGCAATTCAAGATGCGCACGACATGCGCCTGCGGATCCGCGAACATCGCGGCCTGAACGGTGCCGTCACCGTTGAAGGCCATAATATGAAGCTGGGGCAGGGTGGCATCCGCGAGATTGAATTCTTCACCCAGACCCGGCAGCTGATCGCCGGTGGCCGCGACACCGATCTGCGCGATAAGTCTACCTTGGGCGGCCTGTCGGCCTTGGCCGCCAAGGGCTGGATTCCGCCCGACGTGGCGACCGAACTTTCCGATCTTTACTGCCGCCACCGCGAATTGGAACATCGCATCCAGATGGTTGGCGACGAACAGACCCACAATATGCCGGTCACTGCCGAAGGTGTCGCCCGCATCGCGGCATTCAGTGGCGAGGCCGAACCTGCCTTCCGCGCCGGTCTGCTGGACCGCCTCGCGCGCACTGATCGGCTGACCGAAGGTTTCTTCGCCCCCGCCGCGGCCGAAGACGGCCCCGAACTTTCGCCCGCAGCACAAACCATCGTTGAAAGCTGGTCATCCTATGCCGCGCTGCGCACCGACCGCGCGCAGGCGATTTTCCGGCGCTTGCGGCCTGTGTTGCTGAAGCGCCTTGCCCGCGCCGCAAACCCCGACGAAGCCTTGGTGGCACTGGATGGCTTCCTATCCGGCCTGCCATCCGGGGTGCAGATATTTTCGCTGTTCGAAGCCAACCCGTCGCTGGTGGATCTGATCATCGACATCGCCGGAACCGCGCCCGCCTTGGCGCGTTATTTGTCACGCAACGCTTCGGTGCTGGATGGGGTGATTGGCGGGTCGTTCTTTGCGGCATGGCCTGCCGTGGGCGCGCTTGCCGCCGAACTTGCCGCGCGGCTGCACGATCTTCCTGATTACGAACGCAAACTTGATGCGGCCCGGCGCTGGATGAAGGAATGGCATTTCCGCATCGGGGTGCATCACCTGCGCGGGCTGATCGACAGTTTCGAAGCCGGCAAGCAATATGCCGACCTTGCCGAAGCGGTGATTGCCGCGCTGTGGCCGGTGGTTCTGGCCGATTTTTCCGCCAAACATGGCACGCCGCCCGGTGTTGGCGCTGTGGTCTTGGGGATGGGCAGCTTGGGCGCAGGGCGGCTGAATGCCAGCTCCGATCTTGACCTGATCATGATCTATGACGCGGGCGGGGTTGAAACGTCGGAAGGTCCGCGCCCGCTGGCTGCGCGCGCCTATTATGCCCGCCTGACCCAAGCCATGGTGACCGCACTTTCTGCGCAAATGGCCGAAGGCCGGCTTTACGAGGTTGATGTGCGGCTGCGGCCCTCGGGGCGGCAGGGTCCGGTTGCCACCTCGCTCACCAGCTTTTGCACCTATCAAGAAACCGAAGCCTGGACATGGGAACACCTTGCCCTGACCCGCGCCCGCGTGCTGGCGGGCCAGCCCAGCTTGGCCGATCAGGTTGAAACCTTCCGCCGCGATATCATTGCGCGCAAAGGCCAAGGTGCAACTGTGCTGCAAGACGTGGCCGACATGCGCAGCCGTCTGTCCGATGCCAAACCGGGGGCAGGGGGCTGGGATGCCAAATTTGGCCCCGGCCGTCTGATGGATATTGAACTTCTGGCGCAAACCATGGCGCTGCAAGCTGCCAGCCCGGCGCGTCAGGTCGAACGTCAGATCGCGGCGGGCGGAAAGGCCGGTAAACTGTCGCATTCGGATCAGACGGCGCTCTTGGATGCCTACAGGGTATGCTGGCGCGTGCAGGCGGCATCGAAACTGTTGTCCGACAAACCCTTGGACCCTTCGGCCTTGGGCGAAGGTGGCAGGGCGTTCTTGCTGCGCGAAGCGGGTGAGGCTGATACGCAGGCGCTGACCAACCGGTTGGCAACCGCAGCAGGCCTTGCCGAAACGGTGATTTCGGCCCATCTGAAAGGATAGGCAATGGGGAGACGCGCAATGGAGATCAGCCAAGCAGACCCGAAAGGGTTGGTGCGGGAAAGCTACGCCATTGAAGGCATCACCTTGGGCGAATGTCGGTCGATCTTCATGGATTGGGCGCTAAGCTTGCCGCTGAACGCCGACACGCCGGATGCGCTGCGCAGCCTGATCGCGCATTACGGCCCGCAAAACCAAGGCCACCCGATGACCGGCGTGCTGACCGAAGCCTTGGTCGCCCCCCAAGCGCCCAAGCGTCGCGGCGGACGCACCGGCCGGTCGCACGGCGCAAACGGGGCTTAACCTGCGGCTGCGGCCTCTAATCCCGCAATGTCCAGCTTGATCATGCCCATCATCGCCTGCATGACGCGGCCGCTCGCGTCTGTTTGCAGCAATCTGGGCAGCGCGCGCGGAATGATTTGCCAGCTTAGGCCAAAGCGGTCCGTCAGCCAGCCGCATCGGCTGGCTTGACCACCCTCCAGCAAGGCTTCCCACAGCCGATCAACCTCGGCCTGCGTATCGACATAGACCGAAATAGACGCGGCGGGGCTTAGCGTGTAATAAGACCCGCCATTCAGCCCCCAATAGCGTTGCCCCATCAGCGAAAACGCCACGGTAAACGCCCCCGCCGCCGGATCGCCGTTTTTGTAAAAAATCTCGGTAATTTCAGAATCGTCGAACAGACTTACATAAAGCCGCGCGGCTTCTTCGGCCTGATCGTCAAACCACAGACAGGTGGAAATGCTGGGGGCGGGCATCGCGGTCGCTCCTTTGTCTTTGCAAAGGATGCGCCGCGCGCCCGGCCAAAACAAGCCCTAGCGCAGCGCCGCTGCCTCGGCTGCCAACGCGGTGATCGCTGCCCAATCGCCCTTTGCCATCGCGTCTTTCGGCGCAACCCAAGACCCGCCCACGCACAGAATATTCTTCAAACCAAGATAATCGCGGGCGTTTTTCAGGCTGATGCCGCCGGTCGGGCAGAACGACACCTGCGGAATCGGCGATCCGATGGATTTCAGGTAGGCCGCACCGCCTGCCTGTTCCGCCGGAAAGAATTTCTGCACCGTATAGCCTTTTTCCAACAGCAGCATGATCTCGGACGCGGTGGCCGCCCCCGGCAGCAGCGGGAAATCAAGCTCGATGCAGGCGTCGATCAGCCGTTCGGTCGCCCCCGGCGACACGCCGAATTTCGCACCGGCAGCCTTGGCGGCCTTCACATCGGCCGGAGTCAACAGAGTGCCCGCGCCAACAACGCCGCCTTCAACTTCGGACATCGCGCGGATCGCATCCAGCGCGCAGGGCGTGCGCAAGGTGACTTCCAGCGCAGGCAAACCGCCTGCAACCAGCGCCTGTGCCAGCGGTTTGGCATGTGCCAGATCGTCAATCACCAGCACCGGCACCACCGGCGCAAGGCGGCAGATTTCGGCGGCGTGTTTGCTTTGGGCTGCGGGTGTCATCTTGGTCTCCTTCGCCCCATCCTTGGGGCTGATTTTGCGTCAGAAGCCTCCGGCGGGGATATTTAGGCCAATGTGAAACAGCTTCATCTTGGCCTAAATATCCCCGCCGGAGGCAAAAACTTATACCACCACCGCAGCGCCGGTTTCCGAAGTGCCGACCACGTGCCGGAACGCTTCGAACAGCTCGCGGCCCATGCCGTGCCGGTTGGCGGAAAGATCGGCGGTGACGGCCGGGCGGCTGTCGAAATCGGCGGCAAGCACCGAAAGCGTGCCTGCAACCGCATCCAGCCGCACGATATCGCCATCGCGCAGGCGCGCCAAGGGGCCACCTTTCGCGGCTTCGGGTGAAACGTGAATCGCCGCTGGCACCTTGCCGCTGGCGCCTGACATCCTGCCATCGGTGACCAGCGCCATTTTCAGCCCGCGATCCTGACACACCGTCAGCATCGGCGTCAGCGAATGCAGTTCCGGCATGCCATTGGCTTGCGGCCCTTGGAAGCGCACGACAACGACGGTGTCCGAGGTGAACTCGCCCGCCTTGAACGCGGCTTTCACGTCGTTCTGGTCATGGAAAATCCGGCAGGGCGCTTCGATGATATGGCGTTCTGGCGCCACTGCCGAAACCTTGATCACGCCGCGCCCCAGATTGCCCGAAAGCTGGCGCAAGCCGCCAGTGGGTTGGAACGGATCGGTCGCGGGGCGCAAGATCTTGTCGTTCAGGCTTTGCGTCGCGCCCGCCTGCCACACCAGACGCCCATCGCGCAGCGCCGGTTCGTTGCGATAATGGCTAAGCCCTTCACCTGCGACGGTCTTGGCATCGCCGTGCAGCAACCCTGCATCCAGCAACTGCCCGATCATATAGGGCAGGCCACCCGCCGCGTGGAAGTGGTTCACATCGGCCAGACCATTCGGGTAAACCTTGGCCATCAGCGGCACCGCCTGGCTGATTTCGTCAAAGTCCGCCAGATCCAGCAAGATGCCCGATGCCCGCGCCATCGCTGGCAGGTGCAGCACAAGGTTGGTCGACCCGCCGGTTGCCATCAGGCCAACCAGCCCGTTGACATAGGCGCGTTCGTCCAGCACCTCGCCCACCGGGCGGAAGTCGTTGCCCAAGGCGGTGATCGCTGCGGCCCGCTCCACCGCATGGGTGGTCAGCGCCTCGCGCAGCGGCGTGTTGGGGTTGACAAAAGACGCACCCGGAAGGTGCAGCCCCATGAATTCCATCAGCATCTGGTTGGTGTTGGCGGTGCCGTAGAAGGTGCAGGTGCCAACGCCGTGATAGCTGGCCATCTCTGCCGCCATCAGCGCCTCGCGCCCAACCTCGCCGGTGGCGAACGCATTGCGTACGCGCGATTTCTCGTCGTTCGGCAGGCCGCTCGTCATTGGCCCAGCGGGCACGAACACCGCCGGAATATGGCCGAAGGTGGCCGCAGCCATCACCAGACCGGGCACGATCTTGTCGCAGACGCCCAAGAACAGCGCCGCGTCAAAGGTGTTATGCGACAGCGAAACCCCTGCGGCGAGTGCGATCACGTCGCGCGAGAACAGCGAAAGCTCCATCCCGGCCTGACCTTGGGTAACCCCGTCGCACATCGCCGGAACCCCGCCGGCCACCTGCGCCGTGGCCCCCACCTTGCGCGCCGCAGCCCGGATCAGTTTTGGGTAATCTTCATAAGGCTGATGCGCCGACAGCATGTCGTTATAGGCGGTCACGATGCCAATATTGGGTGCCCGCGCCGCCGCCAGCGCGTCTTTGTCCACCGTCATGGCTGCATAGGCATGGGCCTGATTGCCGCAGGCCAAATGCCCGCGCGCCGGCCCTGCCTTCACCGCTGCCGCCATCCGCGCCAGATAATCGCCGCGCGTTTGCGTCGAGCGTTCGCGGATCCGGTCGGTCACACGGGCGATAGTTGAATTCAGCGACATGGATAACACCTCTGGCGGCCAAGCAATGTGGCCCGTTTATCAGACCTTGTTAGCGCTAACAACCCGCGTTTACCGCATACCCGACAGTTATTTGATCATTTTTCCCGATCACCTTGCGCCCGCGACCATTCCTGCCATCGCAAGCGGCCTTAATATTCCGTTAATATACCTTGAAATCGGGCGGAGTTCACCGAAAAGCTGACACAATTAGCCATCATTCACCGGGTTAACCGCCGACAGGATACGTTTTCGGTGGGCAATCAGATGGGTGCTTTGATGAAATCCGCTTTGATCCCTGCTTTGTTTGTTGTTCTTGGCCTTGCCGCCTGCGCGCAGTCGGCGCAAACCAGCCGGTCTTCGATGGCGCTGCAAAATCAGGTGTCCAGCGATGCAAGTCAGGCGGCGCGCTTGCCGCAAAGCGCCACTGGCGCGCAGATGCTGGCCGCAGAATATGATGTGCAGGCGGTGACGGTGACGGTGCCGAAATCCTTGGTGGTATCAGAGGCCAACAGCTTTTTGCCAAAGGCCGATATCGTTTGGCGCGGCGATGCGCCCGGTGATCGCTATGCCCAGGTGAAGGCGATCTTTGACGATGCCGCAAGCAAAGCCACCGGGGCCATGCACTCTGGCCCGAAAGTGGTGGTCGATCTGCAAGTCACAAAGTTTCATTGCCTGACCGAAAAGACCCGCTACACCGTGGGCGGCGTACACAGCATGCATTTCCTGATGACAGTGCGCGATGTTGAGACCGGCGCGATCTTGCAAGGCCCGCGTCTGATCGTGGCTGATGTGCACGGCGCAGGCGGCGCGCGGGCGATGGCCGAAGATGCGGCCGGTCGCACCCAGAAAGTCGTGGTCACCGAACGGCTGGTCTCGGTGTTGCAGCGCGAGCTTTCCGCGCCGGTTTCGGTGGTGCCCGCCGATGCGCTGGTCACCCGGTTCAACGGCACGCCCGCGCAATTGCCCGGCCTGTCCTACGCCAATGACGTGCTGCAATAATCGCAGCCCTTTCCAGACGCTTTGGAACACAGTAAGGGGAAGGTCATCATGACCTCCCCGATTTCCCAATCCCCCGCTGAAGAGGCCGCAGACGATGCCATCGTCCGCCGTCATCCCGTTGTTCGCCTGAAGCCCAAGGCAGAGGCACGCGCCATCCGCCATGGCTTCCCGTGGGTCTACGCCGACGAACTGGTGACCGACCGGCGCACGCAAAACCTGGCACCCGGCGCTTTGGCGATTCTGGTGGATGGCGAACGCCGCGATCTGGGTCTGGTGACGGTGAACACCAAATCCAAGATCATCGCGCGCATGCTGGACCGCGATCCCGATGCCACGCTGGATCAGGCCTGGTTTGTCGCCAAACTGGCGCGGGCCTTGTCGCTGCGCAGCCGGCTTTACGATGCACCGTTCTACCGGATGGTCCACGCCGAAGCCGATGGCCTTCCGGGCATCATCATCGACCGCTTTGGCGATACCGCGGTGATCCAGCCGAACGCGGCCTGGGCCGAAACCCATCTTGAGGTGCTGGTTGCCGCATTGGTCGAAGTGACCGGCGTGAAGACCGTGATCAAGAACGCCACCGGCCGGTCGCGCGGGCTGGAAGGGCTGAACGAAGAAACCGTGGTGCTGCAAGGCGGCATTGATGCGCCGGTGCAGGTGCCGATGAACGGCGCCACCTACCTGGCCGATGTCACAGGCGGGCAAAAAACCGGTCTGTTCTTTGACCAGCGTCCGAACCACGCTTTCGCGGCGCGCTTGGCGCAAGGCGCCCGCGTGCTTGACGTGTTCGCCCATGTTGGCGGCTTTGGTCTGGCGGCCTTGGCGGGCGGTGCAACGTCTGCGCTGGCGGTTGATGCCTCTGCCGCGGCTTTGGCTTTGGCGGGGCAGGGCGCGGCGCTTTCGGGCTTTGCTGACCGCTTCGCAACCCGTCAGGGCGACGCTTTTGACGTGCTTGAAGCCTTGGGGCGCGACGGCGAACAGTTTGATCTGGTGATCTGCGACCCACCGGCTTTCGCTCCGGCGAAACCGGCATTGGAAGCGGGCTTGCGCGCCTATGAACGCGTGGCGCGGCTGGCGGCACCGCTTGTGGCCCCCGGTGGCTATCTTGTGCTGTGTTCGTGCTCGCATGCCGCCGACCTGTCGGCCTTCCGCAACGCGTCCGCCCGTGGCATTGGCCGCGGTGGCCGTCGTGGGCAATTGCTGCACACCGGCTTTGCAGGCCCAGACCACCCGATGCTGCCGCAACTGGCTGAAAGCGCCTATCTTAAATCGCTGTTCTTCCGGCTGGATGGCTGATGAAAGCCGTCCTCGACGCCTGCGTGCTGTACCCGACGGTCTTGCGCGAAATCTTGCTGGGCGTCGCGGCGCGCGGGCTATACGAACCGCTCTGGTCTGAACGCATCTTGCGCGAATGGACCAGAGCCACCGCCAAACTCGGCCCCCTCGCACAGGCGCAGGCCGAGGCCGAAGCGCAACTGATGCGCGCCGCCTTCGCCCGCTTTGCCCTGCGCGAACAGCCCAATATCGAAGCCCGCCTGCTGCTGCCGGACCCCAACGACCTGCATGTGCTGGCGGTTGCAATCGCGGGTCACGCCGATTGCATCGTGACCTTCAACGCCCAAGACTTCCCGCGCCATGTGCTGGCCGAAGAAGGCATCGAACGCCGCGACCCCGACAGTCTGTTGTGGCAGCTATGGTCGTTCCACCCCGACGCCGTGACCCAGGTCGTCATGGAAGTTCACGCTACCGCCGAACGGATGGCTGGCACGGAAATTCCGCTGAAAAAACTGCTGAAACGCGCGCAGTTGCCAAAACTGGCCAAAGCAATGACGGCGACGGCCGATTAAGCGCAAACCTGCGCCCGCGCACCGCTGACCACCGCGACGCCTCCGGCGGGAGTATTTAAGAAAGAGCAATTGCATCCTCTTGGCTTAAATATCCCCGCCGGAGGCATCTGTGCGGTCAAGTTGTGCCACGGTTTACGATGTTAGACAGCTGTCCAACGCGCGCTCATCGCTTCGATCGCGGCGATGCGGTCATCGCTGGCAGGATGGCTCATCAACCAGGCCGGAACACCGGCGCCTGCAGATTTTGACAGGGCGGCGAGTTTGCGAAACAGCGAAACCTGCGCCTGCGTGCCGATGCCGGATTTGATCAGCAAGGCCGCGGCATAGGCGTCGGCTTCGAATTCGTCGCGGCGCGACATCCGCGCCATCAGCGCGGTGGAAATCAGATTGGCGATCCAGATGCCGATGCCGGGCAGAAACCGGTTCAGCAGCGCCGACAGCATCACGAACACCGCGTTCTGGCCGGTAAAGTCGATCATCCGCCGCCGGGTATGGCCCAAGGCGACATGGCCCAATTCATGCGCGATCACCGACGCCAGTTCTTCGGCAGTGACCTCGCCATGCCGATAGCGGGCAAGAAAGCCTTGCGTCAGGTAAATTTGCCCGTCCGGCGCAGCCAAACCGTTCACCGCCTCTACCTCGAAGACATTGACCTTGATGGTCGGGATTTCCAGCGCCGTGGCCATCCGCGCGGCCAAGGCCAGAATTTCGCCATCCACCAGCGGATGGCTTTGCGCCGCCAAGGTTTTCTTGGTCCGCCAGACCGAAAACTGCAGCATCAAGAACGCATAGGCAAGCGCGGCGATCAGGGGGGCGAGTTTGAACATGGCGTCAATATGGGGTGGCGGGCGCGGCTTGCCTAGGCCTGTTGTTTCAGCGCATTGCGCAGCCACAGCCCCAAAATCACCATCGCCGCCCCGGCAGCCAGTAACCCCAGCACCGACCCAAGCATATCGCTGGCCGCGGTGATGTTACCGGCAAAGCCGTAGCCCATGCCAACATAAACCGCCGCCCACACCGCTTCGCCCGCCACGCCCGCGACGGTAAAGCGGTGCCAGCCATAGCCGGTGCTGCCCGCCGTCAGGTTGACCCAAGGCCCCAGCGGGCTGAACAGCCAGCGCGTCAGAAACACCGCCACCGTGCCGCGCCGATCCATCATCGCCACGGCACGCTCTAGCAGTTTGTCGCGCGCAGGGTCCTTGCGCAACCGCGCCAGCAGCGGCGTGCCAATGCCGCGTCCGGCCCAGAAGCCCAGCTGATCGCCTGCAATGCCACCACCCGCCGCCGCCGCAAAGGTGGGCAGCAGTGCCAGATCGCCCGCCGCCACAAAGCCGCCCGCCGTCATCATCAGGATCGAGGCCGGAAACGGCAGCGCAAGGCAGGAACAAAACGTCGTCGCCGCCAACAGCCACAGCCCATACTGTGGCACCAGCGCCAGCAGCCAGTCAGTCATGCGCCGGGGCCTCCTGCTTCAGCACCGCGATGGCCTTTTCCACCGTCGCGATCACCTCTGCCACCGGCACGCCGCGATCTTCGGCGATCTCTTTCAACGATTGCGGATGGCCCTTTTCATGCGGCCCCGGCAGGCCCGCCAAAGCATCCAGCCGCGGGGCCTCTAGGTGCCAGGATTTCGCGACATAGCCGATGGTCATCCAGCCCTGCACCTGTTGGTTGCGATGCGCCGGATCAGACCAATACACCGCCGAAGCCACGATCCTGACCGCGAAAAACAGCGTCAGCGCGCAAGCGAGCACAAAGCAGGTCAGCAGAACCGGGCGTTGCCGCCAAAGCCTGATCATCAGCGTAACTCCTTGATGCCCCGCGATATACCGTCCAACGTCATCGGCACCATCCGGCCTGCGAAAATATCGCGGATCAGCCGGATCGACGCAGTATAGCCCCAATGCGCTTCGGGCACCGGGTTGATCCACAGATGGTTTGGCCACTGGGCACAGGCGCGGCCAAGCCAGACCTGACCCGCCTCTTTGTTCCAATGTTCGTTCGCGCCACCCGGATGCAGCACCTCATAGGGGCTCATCGACGCATCGCCGACAAAGATCGCCTTGTAATCGCTGCCATAGCTGCGCAACACATCGAAAGTCGGCGTCTGCGCGTCCCAGCGCCGGGCGTTATCGCGCCACACACCTTCATACAGGCAGTTGTGGAAATAGAACGGCACCAGATGCTTGAATTCGGCCCGCGCGGCGCTGAACAGCTCTTCCATCACTTTGACATAGGGGTCCATCGACCCGCCAACATCCAAAAACAGGAGCACCTTCACCGCATTGCGGCGTTCGGGCCGGGTCTGCACATCCAGCCAGCCATGTTCGGCGGTGGCGCGAATGGTGCCGTCCAGATCCAGTTCATCCTGCGCCCCATCGCGCGCCCATTTGCGCAAGCGCCGCAGCGCCACCTTGATGTTGCGGGTGCCCAGTTCAACCTGATCGTCCAGATTGCGAAACTCGCGCTTGTCCCAGACCTTGACCGCGCGTTGATGCCGGCTTTCGGCCTGCCCGATGCGCACGCCTTCGGGGTTATAGCCATAGGCCCCGAAGGGCGAGGTGCCTGCCGTGCCGATCCATTTGTTGCCGCCCTGATGGCGGCCCTTTTGTTCGGCCAAGCGCTGCTTTAGCGTTTCAAGCAGGGTATCAAACCCGCCAAGCGCCTTGATCGCCGCGCGCTCTTCGGGGCTCAGGTGTTTTTCGGCAAGCTTTTCCAACCAGTCGGCCGGAAGCTCTAACGCCTCTAGAACCTCTGCTTCAGAAATGGCTTCCAAGCCTTTGAAGGTGTTGGCAAAAGCCCGATCATAGCGGTCGATGTGGCGTTCGTCTTTCACCATCACCACGCGGCCAAGGTAATAGAACCCTTCCGCGTCATAGGTCACCAGACCCGCCGCCAGCCCTTCCAGAAACCCCAGAAATTCGCGCAGCGAAACCGGCACGCCTTCTTTCCGCAGCGCCTGAAAGAAGGGCAGGAACATGGGTTACCCCGCCATGGTCCGGTGCAAGATGATGGTCAAAAACAGCCCCAGCAGCGTGAAGATGATCGCGAAAGCCGCGCCATATTGCAGCGCATCCAACTTGCGCCCGCCCCGCCGCAGCGCGATTGCCGCGCCAAGGATTGCCCCCAGAATAGTTCCGCCCACGATGAACAACGGCCTGCCCCTTTTATTGCCGGGGCAAGCCGTCGGACAGTTCCGATCCGCTTACCCGCGATGTCCGCGTGCGCCCAGCAAGGCAATCTCGCCCATCCGGGCCCGCACCTGACGTTCCGAACCGAAGCCATAGCGCGCCCAGCCCAGACTGTCGAGACGCAAGGCCTTGGCCTCGGCAACACGGCCTTCGTTCTCAAGGGCTTCGGCCTTGATCAACATCAGCGTCGCCAGCAGCGATGCATTTTCGGCCCGTTTCACCACCGGAATGGCGCGGTCGGCAAAGGCAATCGCCTGATCAGATTGGCCCGCCGAAAGCGCAATCGCCGCAAGCTGCATATCCACATGCGCCACATGCACCTGCGCACCGGGGATCGACCGATAAATCTGCCCGGCCTGCGACAGCGCCGCCACCGCCTGCACCGGGTCAGAACTGGCCAGTGACCGGCCCTTGGCGTAATAGCTGAACGCCAGACGGCCATCATGCCAGCCCTGCGCCATTGCAATCGACAGCATCCGCTGCGACGCCGCCAACCGCGAGGCGTTCGATCCGCGCGGGCCAAACGCTCCCTCTACCGCCGCCACCCAGGACCGTGGCGCAATCTGCTTGATATCCGCCTCGCCACCAGTTCCGGCAGGGTTATACCGCGCCAGCAGGGCAGGCACATATTTCGCCGCCTCTGCCTCGTTCATGCCGTTGCGCAGTTCTGGCGCGTAATGCATCCGCAAGATCAGCATATCAAATCCGGTCAGCACCGAATTGAAGTTGTCGTCGTTAAACACAGAATCGGGCAGGTGATACAGGTCGTTCAGCGGCCCCATCGCCTGCGCGGTTTCTTCGTTCAAACAGTCGCGCACCTCTTGCGGCGAGGCATCTGACGGCACAAAAATCGCCACATGCTCGCGCTTGGTCACCGTGGTCCAATCCACCTCGGGGCTGTTGCGATTGATCCGGTATTCTTCCCAGCTTTGCACCCGCGGCACCACGAAACACGCGGCCATTGGCACCACCCGCGCCATCTGTGCGCGCGGCTGGAACGCCACGGTGATCGAGGCATCTTCACCCGCTTGGGCAAAGCCGATATCGATGCCAGCTTCGCTGCGAAACCTGTTGATAAGACGTGACATTTCCGTTTTTGCGGTGCCGGGCACATTGCCAGTCATGGCGACGCTGATCGGGCCATCAAAGCGGCTGAAGCTGGTCAAGGCCCGCCCGCTTTCCATGCGAAATTCCAGATCCAGAAAGTCGCGGGCAATTTCCGCGTTCGGTCGCGCTGCGGCAGAGCTTGCCACCGCGCCAAACCCCTGCATCGCCGGAAAGGCAACGCCGGCCGGCCCTGGGTCAGTGTAATTCTTGGTAACCTGCGCGTCTTGAGCGGGCATACAGGCGGCAAGGGCGCAAACGGCGATCAATGGAAACAGGCGCATGGGCTGGCAGCTCATTCATACAGGGTTTCAGCGCAGCGTCGCCGCGCCGTCTTGTTGGCGAAGCGCAGCGGGCCGCGTGCAAAACCCCGGTCAGACCGCTTGCCCCCGATGCCCCCGCATCGGTTTCAAGGCCCTTATCCAACCGGGCAAATGCCCTTGGCTTTCCCGCGCCGTCACTTTGCGCCGCCCGCGCCACACCCCAAAGCAGTTTGGGGGTGGCAGGGCGGCACAAAGCCCGGTTCGGCAAGCAAAGCACGCGTCCCACTGCGCCTCCACCGCCATCTGCAGGCGTTCGGTCTGCGGCTCTCATGGTGGCGCGCAGCGCGGCATCATGGTGGTTTGCGCCCCGTGCTGCGTCACTGCGGCGGCAGATCGCCGAAGCGGCAGCCCACACCCCGCGCGCCAGCGACCCCGACGGGGCAACCTTCGCAACTAGGGCAGGCGGTGCGTAAACCATTGGAACTCTTTCAGATCGAAGCATGCTTCAAGGGTGATACAACAGGCCCGCAGTGTCGGTTTCTGGGCGTGATCATGTCAATCTTTAGGATTCTTCAAATCTGACCGGAGTCTACCCATGGCGGGTCTGCCACCCGCAACCGCCAGATTTGCCTCATGATTATCACGTAATATTGCAATATATTTCAAATATCTGCATTTGCGTGATATGATTGTGGCAAGACTGTGGCTAACTCGCGGCAGAATCGCCCGATTCTTGAAATTGCCGAAACAACCCGCCGCCCGACCGATCCCGCCGCCTAACGCCCCGACCGCGCCATAAACGCCAGCCGTTCAAACAGTTGTACATCCTGTTCGTTCTTCAAAAGCGCGCCATACAGCTTTGGCAACGCCGTCTTGCCATCGCGCCGCAACACCTCTGGCCCCAGATCTTCGGCCAACAACAGCTTCAGCCAATCCAGCACTTCCGACGTTGAAGGCTTCTTCTTCAGCCCCGGCGTTTCGCGAATTTCAAAAAACTGCGTCAGCGCCGTGGTCAGCAGGCTTTCCTTGATATCGGGAAAATGCACCCGCACGATTGCGGCCAGCACTTCGGCATCAGGAAAGCGGATGTAGTGAAAGAAGCACCGCCGCAAGAACGCATCCGGCAGTTCCTTTTCGTTGTTCGACGTGATGATCACCACCGGCCGCAGCGCCGCCTTCACCGTGTCGCCAGTTTCGTAAACGTGAAACTCCATCCGATCCAACTCTTGCAGCAGATCGTTGGGAAATTCGATATCGGCCTTGTCGATCTCGTCAATCAGCAAGACCACCCGCTCTGGCGCTTCAAACGCCTGCCACAGCTTGCCCTTGCGGATATAGTTGCGCACCTCATGCACCCGCGCATCGCCCAATTGGCTGTCGCGCAACCGGCTGACGGCGTCATATTCGTAAAGCCCTTGTTGCGCCTTGGTTGTAGACTTCACGTGCCACTCAATCAGAGGCATGTTCAGGCTTTGCGCCACCTGCCGCGCCAGTTCGGTCTTGCCGGTGCCCGGCTCGCCCTTCACCAGCAACGGGCGCTGTAATGTCACAGCCGCATTCACCGCCACCCGCAGGTCATCGGCAACGATATAACGGTCGGTAGAGGCGAATTTCATAACCATCTCAAAGCTCTGCGTGCGGGATCTGGCGCACCCTAGCGGCCACGCGATTTTGTCGCAACCGCTAGTGACAAGCCACACGCTTTGGGATAATGCACGCCCATGCAGGAGCGCGCCACCACAGAAGCCCACCTGGCTGCGCCTCCTGGGAATTTGGAGAGTGCTGTAATGAAAGCCGAAACCTTCCTCCCCGACGATTACCGTCCCGCCGAGGATGAGCCTTTCATGAACGAACGGCAGCTGGAGTATTTCCGCCGCAAGCTGATCGTCTGGAAGCAGGAATTGCTGGACCAATCCGCCGAGACCATCGACAATCTGCAAGACTCGGGCCGTAACGTGCCCGACATTGCCGACCGGGCCTCGGAAGAAACCGATCGCGCGCTGGAATTGCGCACGCGGGATCGTCAACGCAAGCTGGTGTCGAAAATCGACGCCGCTCTGCGCCGGATCGACGATGGCGAATTTGGCTATTGCGAAATGACTGGCGAGCCGATCAGCCTCAAGCGGCTGGACGCGCGCCCGATCGCCACCATGACGCTGGAAGCGCAAGAAAAGCACGAACGCCGCGAAAAGGTTCACCGCGACGATTGATCGCGCGGGCTTGCAGGCCGCGCCGCGATACGAAAAGGATAACGCCGGGCCGCAGGGTCCGGCGTTTTTCTTTGGGGGTAAACGATGAGCGTGGCAGGCCAAGAGGTTACCGTTTTGGGGGCAGGCGTTGCAGGGCTGGCGGTGGCGCGGGCCTTGGCGCTGAAGGGGGCCAAGGTCACCGTGCTGGAACAGGCCGATGCCATCCGCGAAGTGGGGGCGGGCTTGCAAATTTCGCCCAACGGCGCTGCGGTGCTGCGGGCCTTGGGGCTGGCGGACGAGTTGGAAGCCGCCTCGATGCGGGCGCAAGCGGTGGAGCTGCGCGATGGCCGCGACGGTGATCTGGTGCTGCGGCTGGATCTGGCGCAGCTGCGCCCGACACAAGGCTACCACTTTTTGCACCGCGCCGATCTGATCGACCTGCTGGCGAAAGGCGCGCGCGAGGTCGGCGTGCAAATCCGCCTGCTGCAAAAGATCGAAACCGTCGATCTGTCCGGCCCGCGCCCGCGCATCGTCACCGCCTTTGGCGACGAAACCGCGCCTGCGTTTCTGGTCGCGGCGGATGGGCTGCATTCCAAAACCCGCGCCGCGCTGAATGGCGCGGTGGCGCCGTTCTTCACCCGACAGGTGGCGTGGCGCGCGCTGATCCCGGCCGAACCCGGTGCCGCAGCGGTGGCCGAAGTGCATATGGGGGCAGGGCGGCATCTGGTCAGCTATCCGCTGCGCGGCGGCCACCTGCGCAACATCGTCGCGGTGGAAGAGCGTAATACGTGGGTCGAAGAAAGCTGGTCGCTGCGCGATGACGCGATGGAGCTGAAACTGGCCTTCGAAAGCTTTGGCCCGCGCGTGCAAGGCTGGCTTGAAAAGGTGCAAGATGTCTATCTTTGGGGCCTCTTCCGGCATCCGGTGGCGCAAACCTGGGCGCAAGAGCTGCCGCAAGGGGCGGCGATGATCTTGGGCGACGCCGCCCACCCCACGCTGCCCTTCCTTGCCCAAGGTGCCTCAATGGGGCTCGAAGATGCTTGGGTGCTGGCCGATTGCCTGTCGCGCCTGCCATTGACCAAAGCGCTGGCCACCTACCAAGCCCAGCGCAAACCGCGCTGCAGCCGCATTGTGGCCGCCGCCAATGGCAATGCCAAAGCCTACCACCTGTCAGGCCTGCAACGCAGCCTTGCCCATACCGCGCTTAAAGTCGGCGGCGCGCTGGCCCCCGGCCTAGCCTTGCGCCGCTTTGATTGGCTTTACGACCACGACGTAACCCTGTCGGCACTGGCCCCCTGATAGCAACTCTGGCGCGCATGCCCCATCCTCTTGGCCCAAATATCCCCGCCGGAGGCTCCTGCGGTTTCGGTCGCAGCCTCCGGCGGGGATATTTAGACCAAGATGAAGATCAGCGTTCGCGCCACCAATCCTGTGCCTGCAATTTCCAATAGGTCAGCTGCGCCGCGGCCACCCCCAGCGGCCCGCCTGCCCAATCCAGCCCAAAGGGTTTGAACATCTCGATCCGGTTGCTTTCGCCCAGGACGGCTTCGGCCAGCACTTTGCCCGCGACCGCCGTGGTGTTTAACCCATGGCCGCCAAAGGCGGTCACGTGCCAGGCGCCGCGGGCCATCGCGCCGATTTGCGGCATCAGATGGCGGGCATAGCCCATCTGGCCAGACCAGCTCAGTTCGGTTTTCAGCCCCGCCAGTTGCGGGAACACCCCGGTCATTTCGCGGCGCAATTCATGTGCTACCCCGGCGGCGCTGGCAGCGCGGGTGGTGATGCGCCCGCCCCACAGCAGGCGTTTGCCGCCATCGACCACGCGGTAGTAATCTGACGCGCGGCGGTCATCCAGCACCGCTTCGGCGGTTTTGATCGCGGTGGCGATCAGATCGGGCGCTGCTTCGGAAATCATCATATAGGTCGCAATCGGCAGCACCGCGCGTTTCAGCCGTGGCACCAGCCCGTCGGTGTAGCCGCCGGTGGCAAAGATCACCTGCGGCGCGCGCGCTTCGCCATTGGCGGTCTTCACCCGCTTTTCGGCCGCGCCCCACTGCGCCTGCGTCGCGGCCGATCCTTCATAGATCCGGCCGCCCAACCGCTCCAGTTCGGCGGCAATGCCGCGCAGGTAGTTCAGCGGGTGGATATGAAACGCGCGCGGGTCTGACAGGCCGTGGAAATAGCGGTCGGTGACCAGCCGGTCGCGGATCGCCTTGCGGTCAAGATAGCCAAAGTCATAGCCAAAGTTTTCTGAAAACTCGGCGGCATAGGCGTGCAGGTCGCAGGCCTTGTCAAAGCGGCGCAGGTTCAACAACCCCGGCAAAGGTGTGGCGCCTTCGATCTTCAGATCGGAGATCAGCCCGCGCACGCGGTCAACGCCTTCGATTGTCAGCCGGTGCAGGGCGCGCGCCGCATCGCGCCCCACCCGCGCCTCGATCTCTTCGCCGCCGCAGGCGAAGGCAGGCGAAACGATGCCGCCATTGCGCCCCGATGCGCCCCAGCCCACCGCCCGCGCCTCGATCATCACCGGTTTCAGGCCGCCGCGCGCCAATTCCAGCGCGGTGATCAACCCGGCCAGACCCGCGCCCACCACGATGCAATCCGCCTCGACCACGCCAACAAGCGCGGGCCGCGCTGTGGTTTCGGTCAGCGACCGGGCGTAGTAAGTGTCAGGATAGGGCAGGGGCATCGCAGGCATCCTTTAACGGTTGCCCCGGTTTTTGCCGCCTTGGGTAGCCAAGTCAACCGACGCCGCCCTGCAAATCGCCGAAGTGGCGGGCAGATTGCCTTATGCGTCCAGATCAATCCACACCGGCACATGGTCTGACGGCTTTTCGCCCGCCCGCACCTGTTTGTCGATCTGCGCGTCGCGCAACAAGTCGGCGGCTTGCGGTGACAGCAAGTGATGGTCAATGCGAATGCCGTTGTTGCGCTCCCACGCGCCGCGCTGGAAATCCCAGAACGAATACTGCCCCGCCGCCTGATTGCGGGCGCGGAACGCGTCGGTCAGCCCAAGGTTCAACAGCCGCCGGAACGCCGCCCGCGACTGCGGCAGATACAGCGCATCTTCCAGCCAGTCTTGCGGCCGCGCCGCGTCTTCGGCCTGCGGGATCACGTTGTAATCGCCACAGCAGACCAGCGGCTCTTCGGCGGTCAGCAAGTCTTGCACCCGCGCCTGCATCCGCGCCATCCATGCCAGTTTATAGTCGTATTTCGGCCCCGGCACCGGGTTGCCATTGGGCAGATACAGCCCGCAGACCCGCACCGCGCGTTGCCCGATCACCGTCGCCTCGATCCAGCGCGCCTGTTCGTCCGCCGCATCGCCGGGCAAGCCGCGCACCACATCTTCCAACGGCAGCTTTGACAAGATTGCCACCCCGTTGAAGCTTTTCTGGCCATGGGTTTCCACCCGATAGCCCATCGCCTCGAAATGCTCGCGCGGAAAGCCTTCGTCCACCGATTTGATCTCTTGCAGACAGGCCACATCCGGCGCCGCACTGTGCAGCCACGCCGTCAACGCCTCTAGCCGTGCCTTGATGCCGTTGATGTTATAGGTGGCAATCTTCATCCGGACCTCCAGGGCGTTTTTATCGTTCTAAGCCCGGTGCAGTGGCGGCACAAGCCAGCCAAAGCGCGTCCAGCGCGTCGATCTTGGCGGCGTCATAGGCGTCGGGCGTTTCCCAATAGCGCCCCGATGGCGCGAAATACCCCAAGCTTGCCTCGCAGGCCACCGCCGCCGCGACCGCCGCGGCGTCAAACTGCCGGGGCCGCGCCGTGCGCAACCCGTCCAACCCCACCCGCGCAAAGGTCAACCGCGATGGCCCGTCCGACAGGTTCACCATCGCACAGCCCTGCAGGGCCGCAATCACTTCCAGCCGCGTCGCCTTGGCTTCAAGACTGCGCAGGCTGATATCATTGCGCAGCGGGTCCGGCGTTCCCGCGCCATAAAAATGCGTCGACCCCGGCGGATAATGCATATCGCAGCCAAAGGCCGCAATCACCTGCGGCCGCAACGCATGCAACGCCCAATAGGCGGCGGTAAACGCCATGGTGCCCCCGCCATAGACAAAGCCGCCATAGGCGTTTTGCGCCGGCACAAAATCAGCCTCTGTGACCACCCGCTGCCCGGCGTCCGGCTGCGGCACCCGGTCGGCCGGGAAATCCCACGGATGTATCATCGCATCCCAATCGGGCCGCAACCGCCACGCATTGTTGATCGCCAACACCCGGTCAAACGCCTGCTTTGGCCAAGCCCGCGCCCGCAGCGCCATCACGGCCGATCCCAACATCAATACTACCGTCATGCCCAACCCTCGTGCCTTCTGGCGCACAAGCTAGGGCAGGGCGGCGATGCGTCCAGCGCTCAGATCGAAAATGACGTGCCGCAGCCGCAAGAACTGCTGGCATTCGGATTTTCGATCACAAAGCGCGCACCGATCAATTCTTCGGTGAAATCAATCACCGCGTTCGAAAGGAACGGCAATGACACCCGATCCACCAGCACCTTTTGCCCCGCGCCTTCAAGCACCAGATCATCTGCCGCCGGATCATCCAGCTTGATGTCATACTGAAAGCCCGAACAGCCGCCGCCTTCCACGGCCACGCGCAATGCCTTGGTTTCGCCGGTTAACTCGGCAATTTCGGCCAATCGCGCAAAGGCGCGATCGGTCACGCGGGGCGGCAAAGTCAGAGTCATGGCATTTCCCTATCCATCGGGGGCTAAATGCGAATATAGGGTGGATCAAAGACTTCAACAAGAACGGCAGACCCTATGCTTGCGCCCTTTGCCTGTCAGCCCGACCAATCGCGTGGCCGGTTGCACCAAGAACACATGTCCTCGTTCCGCTCGCCGTTCCAGCGCGACCGCGACCGTATCATTCATTCCTCGGCCTTTCGGCGGCTGAAACACAAGACGCAGGTCTTTGTCGAACACGAAGGCGATTACTATCGCACCCGCCTGACCCACTCAATCGAGGTGGCGCAGGTTGCCCGCACCATCGCCGGCGTGCTGGGCCTGAACACCGATCTGGCCGAGGCGATTGCCTTGGCGCATGATCTTGGCCACACACCGTTTGGCCATACCGGCGAAGACGCGCTGGCGCTTTTGATGCAGCCCTATGGTGGCTTTGACCACAACGCGCAGGCGCTGCGCATCGTCACCCGGCTGGAACGCCACTATGCCGATTTTGACGGGCTGAACCTGACATGGGAAAGCCTTGAAGGCATCGCCAAGCACAACGGCCCGGTCACCGGCCCGAATGCCGATGAAAAACATGCAGGCCCCTTGCCCTATGCGCTGGCCGAGGTGAACGCCGAATGGGATCTCGAACTCGACACCCATGCCAGCGCCGAAGCGCAGGTCGCAGCCATTGCCGATGACGTGGCCTATTCGCACCACGATCTGCACGACGGTCTGCGCTCGGGCTTGTTTGACGAAAACGATCTGATGCAACTGCCCGTCACCGGCCCCGCCTTTGCCGAGGTTGACCGGCTTTACCCCGGTCTTGAAAAAATGCGCCGCCGCCACGAAGCCCTGCGCCGGGTGTTTGGCCGCATGGTCGAAGATGTGATCGCGGTGGCGCAAAACCGGCTGAGCTCTGCGCAACCAAAATCGGTCGATGAGATCCGCCACCTTGGCACCACGGTGATCCGGTTTTCAAAACCGCTTTATCAAGAACTCAAGGCCATCCGCAGCTTCCTGTTCACCCGCATGTACCGCGCACCGTCAGTGGTGGTGATGCGGGCAGAGGTGACAAAGGTGGTGAACGGCCTGTTCCCGCTCTACCTCGCGCGCCCAGAACTGCTGCCCGAAGAATGGCGCCATGATATCGAAGCGGCAAAATCCGAAACCGAACTCGCGCGCATGGTTGCCGATTACGTCGCCGGCATGACCGACCGCTTCGCCTTACAAGAAGGCGCCCGTCTGCTGGGCTGATGCTTCACATTGGGAAAAATATCCTCGGGGGGCGGATTTGCCGCGCAAATCCGGGTGGGGGGCAGACAGCCCCCCGCGCGGCTCACACCCCGCAAACGCTCAGCATTTTGGCGGCCAAAGGTTAACAAGGCGTAACCCACCCCTGCTAACCCATTGGTTTATAGTGACCAAAACCGGTGTCGCACTGTGCGACACTCAAGCCTTCTTGCGCGCCGCCATCAGCCAGATCGCCGCCAGCCCGAACGAGGCAATCGCATTCCACCCCGCCATTGAAATCCCGATCATCTGCCACGGAATCGCATCGCAGCGTACCGGCGCGCCTACGGTAATATCGGTGTTCAACAGATCGGCACCAGAAATCCCGGTCAGAGTATCAACGGTGCAGGTCGCCAGACCGTCCCACCAGGTTTGCTCCACCCCGACATGAAACACCCCGATCGCCGCCGTGGTCAGCGCCGCCAGCATGCCCAGATAGGGCAGCGTCGCGCCCTTGCTGCGCAGCGCCAGCACCCCGATCAGCACCGCTGCCGCATGCGGCCAGCGCTGATACAGGCACAGCACGCAGGGGATCAGCCCGCCGAAATACTGAAAGGCAAACGCCCCGGCCAGCAAGGCCAGCGACCCGGCCGCCGCAATCAGGATCAAGCTATTTCGCGTCATTATTCCTCACATCATCCGCAGGCCAAGCCAGATCAGCCCCGCCGCTATCACAAGCCCCGCCACCACCAGCGCCATCCGCCGCTCGATGAACGAAGCCACCCGTGCCCCGTAGTTTTTCAACAAGAACGCCAGCAGATAAAACCGCCCGCCCCGCGCCACGATTGCTGACAGGATGAACCATTTCAGATCGAATGACACCAGCCCTGACAGAATTGTGACCACCTTCATCGGCGGCAAATGCGACAGCCCCGAAGTGACCAGCATCACCAGAATCGCCGCATCGCCGGTTTGCGATTTCAATTGGTCGAACGCCGCCATCTTGCCGTAAAACTCCAGCAACGGCCGCGCCAGCAGATCAAAGGCATAATGCCCGATCAGCCAGCCAAAGATGCCGCCCAGCACCGAAGTCACCGTCGCAATCAACGCATAGCGCCAGGCTTTGTCGGGCCGCGCCAACACCATCGGAATGAACAGCACATCTGCCGGGATCGGAAACACCGAACTTTCCACGAAAGACACAACGCCCATCGCCACCGGCGCCTGCCGAGATCCGGCCCAGCGGACAGTCCAGTCGTAAAGTCTGCGAAACATGGCACGGCCTCCGGCGTTTTGCCGCCCAAAGGCCACGGCTTTGCCGCGCGGTCAAGGTGTCGATTGGCCGCCGTTGTTGCGCTTTGGGGCCTGCAGGCTATGGTAAGGCAAAGGTCTGTAAGCAGTGCAGGGTGGTGCGATGGAGTGGCGGGGACGTAGAGGCAGCGGCAATATCGAAGACCGTCGCAGGGTGTCGGGCGCGCGTGCTGGCGGTATCGGCGGGGTGGGTGTGCTGGTTGTTGTCGTGGTCGGCGCGCTGCTGGGCATCGACCCTTCGACCCTGCTGAACACGCTTGCAGGCAGCGGCAGCCAAAGCCAGCGGGAAATGACCGCCGCCGATAAAGAGGCGGGCCAGTTTGTTTCGGTGGTTCTGGCCGATACCGAAGACATCTGGTCTGGCATCTTCGCGCAGCAACTGCGCCGCACTTACCATCCTGCAACGCTGGTGCTGTACAAGGGCATCACCGCGTCGCCCTGCGGCGATGCCTCTGGTGCGACAGGGCCGTTTTACTGCCCGGGCGACAAGAAGGTTTACCTCGACACCGATTTTTTCACCACCATGGCGCTGCAGTTGGGCGCAGGCGGTGATTTTGCCATGGCCTATGTCGTGGCACATGAAATCGGCCATCACGTGCAGGACGAATTGGGAATTTTGGCGCAGGCCAACGAAATCCGCGCACAATCGTCCGAGGCGGACAGCAACGCCATTTCGGTGCAAATCGAACTGCAAGCTG
>Ga0228702_1000646_pt1 | contig 25469 bp, 25 predicted proteins | sample McNCre217_Aug_MG_2_FD_178018 | JGI IMG/M metagenome (GOLD analysis project Ga0228702, IMG submission 178018) | Freshwater microbial communities from McNutts Creek, Athens, Georgia, United States - 20-17_Aug_MG | ecosystem: Environmental > Aquatic > Freshwater > Creek | place: USA: Georgia...
CAGGCATTGTTTGTAACGTCCCTAAACGTTTGAATTAGACAAAAGAAACTTCCCCGCCCCAAAAGCGGAAAAGCCCGCCAGTATAACCGCCTGGCGGGCTTGTGACAAGTTATCCACAATTTGAAGGGCTCTTGCCCCTCCGACTCACTTGATCCACAGACGAACAGCGTCCCAGGCACGCCCCAGAACACCGGCTTGCTCCACGCTTTCCAGCGCCACCAAGGGCACGTCCAGCAATGGCTGATCACCGCGCAAAACCTTCAAAGTACCCACAGGCTGACCTTTGGAAAACGGTGCAACCAAAGGATCGGGGCGCACCACCTGAGTCTTGATCTGCGCAACGCTGCCCGCAGGCACCGCCACCACCAGAGGCTGGAAAGAGCCCAGCTTGAGCTCGTTGGATTGGCCTTTCCAGATCGAAAGCGTTGCCACAGGCTGATTCGCCTCAAATAGTTTGACCGCATCAAATGCGGTGTAACCCCAATTCAGGAGCTTCTGACTTTCATTGGCTCGGGCATTTTCGCTGTCAGCCCCCACCACGATGGACAAAAGGCGACGCGCGCCCACATTCGGAAAGCCACGCCTGGCTGTGGCCACCAGACTGTAACCTGCGGCCTGCGTGTGTCCGGTTTTCAGGCCGTCCACCGAAGGGTCCCGGAACAGCAACAAGTTGCGGTTGGACTCATTGGCCGCAGGCGTGCCGGGATAACGGTATTTTTTGATGGCGTAGTACGGCACGTATTCCGGGAAATCACGCATCAGGCGCGTCGCCAGAATGCTGAGATCGCGTACAGACGTGCTGTGACCGGGCACGGTCAAACCCTCCGGATTTTTGTAGTGCGTTTGCTTCATGCCGAGCACTTTGGCCTGATCGTTCATCATTTGCACAAAGCGATCCGTGCTGCCGCCGACGCCCTCAGCCAACGCCATGGTGGCATCGTTGCCCGACTGCACGATCATGCCTTTGAGCAAATCCTCAACAGGCACCTGCATTTTGGGATCGATGAACATGCGCGAACCCGGCATCTTCCAGGCGCGCTCGGAAACCGGGAAGGTCTGCTTGAGATCGATCTTGCGGGACTTCAAGGCATCGAACACCAAGTACGCGGTCATCAACTTAGTCAAGGATGCGGGCTCAAAAACGGCATCAGGGTCTTTGGACGCGAGCACCTGATTGGCCGTGACATCCAGCAGCAAATAGGCCCTGACCGCAACTTCCGGCGCCTGGGGCATTTGAGCCTGCGCTGAAACCGTGACCGCCGCACACACGGCCAACAGCAAAGTTTGAATCAAACGTTTCATGGGTTCCATCCAGCCCCTCCAAAGAGGCCATTCGAACAAATCAGGCCTGCAGGTGACGCACCACCAAAGACCGCAACAGAGGCAGTTGACCATGAAAGAAGTGTTCCACCCCGGGAATCACCGTGACTGGCAAGGTTTGTGGCCTGGCCCAGTCCATCACACTGCTCAAGGCCACGGTGTCGTCTTGTTCACCATGAATGACCAGAGTGCGCTCGTGCAGCTCGGGTGCCACTGGCGCCACAGTGAAGCGGGATGCCGCCGTGCCCACCAGCACCAGTTTATCGACAGAACGCTGCGCATGCACCGCCTGCACCACATGGCTGGTGACAAAAGCACCAAACGAAAAACCTGCCAAAGCCAGCGGCCCCTCAGGAGCCACCTGTTCGATCACCGACAACATGTCCGCCGCTTCGCCACGGCCTTCGTCGTAAACCCCGGCGCTGACGCCTACCCCACGGAAGTTGAAACGCACGGCTTGCCAACCGCACTGCACAAAAGCACGGGCCAAGGTCTGTACCACCTTGTTTTGCATGGTGCCGCCAAACAAAGGGTGTGGGTGTGCAATGACCACCGCGCCGCGCACGACGCCATCAGGCGGCACATCACGCAAGGCCTCCACAGAGCCTGCAACTCCTTGCAGCGTCAAGGATTGGGTAGCCGAATTCATCAACGCCCCAAATATTCTGGCGTCACCAGACGCTCAACCACTTGTCCGTCCTTCAAATGGGATTGCACGATCTCTTCGATGTCATTCTGGTCCACGTAGGTATACCAAACGCCTTCCGGATACACCACCGCCACAGGCCCCCCCGAGCAACGATCAAGGCACCCAGCCTTGTTCACACGCACTTGACCAGGCCCGGCCAGTCCCAGCTCTTTGATGCGGGTTTTGCAATGGTCAAATGCGGCTTGGGCATTGTGCTGGGCACAGCTGGCCTCGCCATTCTTGCGTTCGTTCAGGCAAAAAAAGATGTGGCGTTTGAAATAAGCGGTGTTGTCTGAGGTCATGCACGAATTTTAGGCGCCTCACCCTAAGCCCTCAGGTTTTGACTCGACGGAGGACAAGCGCCGGACCAAATACAGCAACACAGTATACGGCCACAACCAGCCCAACCACTGAATCAAGCCATGAAAACGGATGAAACGCCCTTGCTCCCAAGTCTGCAAAGTCAGGGCGAAATAAGCATCCGCCGATGCATTGTTGAGCAAGCTCAACTGCCAGACCAAGGCCACCAAAGCCAACACCAGGCATACCCGAGCGGACGCAAAGGCCAAGGCCAACATCCCCCCCAGCGCCAGTACCAGGCCGACCGCCACCTCGATGCTGACCCAACCCCATGCATGGCTGGGACCATAAGTCAAAGCAGCTGACAAGGCGCTCGCAACAACCCCCAGAACCAAGACCAGAAAAGCCGTCACAAACCGCTGGTACCGCTGACGCAACACACTGAAAGCCACCAGGCACGGCAACAAAAGTCCGATCGCCACACACAACATCTCGCTCACGGGCAGCAAGGGCTGCAGCTCCACTTCACGCAAAGGCATCCATTCCAGCAAAGGTGACTCTTGAAGCAAATGGCTCACGCCTGCTTCAACCCGCTCCAGCACCTGCCCCAGGCCGAACGCCACGGGGGCTGGAAACAACAAGGCCATGGGCCACACCACCAGCAAAGCCAACGCCCCGCCAGAGTCCATCGCAAACCAACGGTCACGAAACCGGCTCCAGCGCTCGATCAGGCCAACCCACTCCAAGGCGCGTGCGGTGACCGCCCCGATCAAGGCACCCGCCACATTCAGCGCCGCATCCACATTGGACGGCACGCGAACTGGCAAAAACATCTGCAAGCTTTCCATGGACAGTGACAAGCATGCCGCCGCCAAGGTGGCCAGCCAGATGCCAGGCCAATGTCGACGGGTGCGGTACAAAGCCAAGGCCAGCAAAAAACCCAAAGGCGCATAACCCAGAACATTGGACAGCACATCAAAACCCGTCCAGTATTTGGGCAAAGGGGCCAAAAGAAATGCCCACGGTGATATGCCCTGGACGCGCCAGTTGTCAAAAGGGTACAAGCTGGCATAGACGATCAGGACCATGTAGATCCACGCCAAGGGCCAGGCCGCAGTTTTGCGCATCATGGCTTTGCGCGCCCCGCCCTCAAAAGGGCTTGACCACCACCAAAACGACCGCAGCCAACATCATCAGCACAGGCACTTCGTTGAACCAGCGGAACCAGACATGGTCGCGTTGCATGCGGTCAGCTTCGAACTTGCGCAAGATCACGCCACAACCGTGGTGGTAACCGATCAGCAGCAACACGATCAGCAGCTTGGCGTGCATCCAGCCCTGGCCGGGGCCCCGGCCAATGCCATAACCCAGCCAAAGCCACAAACCCAAGGCCAAAGCAGGCACAGCCAAAATGGTCATGAACTTGTAAAGCTTGCGTGCCATGAGCAGCAAACGGGCACGCTCGGCCTGTGAAGCGGGCTCGACCATGGCCAGGTTCACATAAATGCGGGGCAAATAAAACAAACCCGCGAACCAGCTGGCGATGAAAACAATGTGAAGGGCTTTGATCCAGAGCATGGGACTAAGTGTAGTCAGGGACCACCGCGAGAGGGAGTCCCGGACCGATTCAGACAAAAAAAACCCCCGGCCAGGGGCCGAGGGTGGGAAGCCTTTTTGCTGTCACACATCAAGGCGCCCGCTCAGGGAGGAAAAGCGGGAGGCAGCAAGCTGCCCGGCTCGAATTTATCAAATATCAAAACTGATAACAAGCTTGTTTTCAATTTTTTTATTGTTTTTGAGGTTAGTGCTGCGCATGGGTGACGCTGTTGGCACACCGCATCCGCACCCCGCCAAAGACTTCAGGCACAATTTTCCACATGAACCCCGTCGCCCCCTTCCCATCCAGCCGCCCGCGCCGCCTGCGCCGCGATGAATTCACCCGCAACCTGGTGCGCGAACACCAGGTCACGCCGCACGACCTGATCTACCCGGTATTTGTGCTAGACGGACAAAACCAGCGCCAACAGGTCGGCTCCATGCCCGGCGTGGAGCGCCTGAGCTTGGACCTGCTACTGCCCGTGGCCGAAGACTGCGTCAAGCTCGGCATCCCGGTGATGGCGCTCTTCCCGGTGATCGACGCCGGCCTCAAAGACCCGACCGGCAGCGAAGCCATGAACCCCAACGGTCTGGTGCCCCGGGTGGTGCGCGAACTCAAAAAACGCTTTCCCGAACTGGGCGTGATGACCGATGTGGCACTGGACCCCTTCACCAGCCACGGCCAGGACGGCCTGCTGGACGAGACCGGTTACATCCTCAACGACGAAACCACCGCCGTGCTGGTCCAGCAGGCGCTGACCCAAGCCGAGGCCGGAGTGGACATGGTCGCCCCCAGCGACATGATGGACGGCCGCATCGGCGCGATCCGCACCGCACTCGAAGCCCGTGGCCTGATCCACACCCGCATCATGGCCTACAGCGCCAAGTACGCCAGTGCCTTTTACGGCCCCTTCCGCGATGCGGTCGGCTCGGCGGGCAACCTAGGCAAGAGCAACAAAAAGGTCTATCAGATGGACCCCGGCAACAGCGACGAAGCCCTGCGCGAAGTCGCTATGGACCTGGCCGAAGGCGCCGACATGGTCATGGTCAAGCCCGGCATGCCCTACCTGGACATCGTGCGCCGCGTCAAGGACGAGTTCAAGGTGCCGACCTTCGCCTATCAGGTGTCGGGCGAATACGCCATGCTCAAGGCCGCCGCGCAAAACGGCTGGCTGGACCACGACCTGGTCATGATGGAAAGCCTGCTGGCCTTCAAGCGGGCCGGAGCCGATGGCGTGCTGACTTACTTTGCACGCGATGCCGCCCGCCTGATCCGTCAAGGCTGAGTCCCCTATGCGGGTCTTCTGCGTCTCGGGCACACAAGTTCAAGCCGGGCTGGCGCTGCCCGAGCAACTGCCCGAGCAGGGCTACATCTGGATCGCATGCTCGCGCGAAGCCTTCCAGGCGGAGCTGGGCACCATCCAAAGCACCCTCGAAAAACTGACCGGGCAAACGCTGGTGGACCTGCACGTCTCGGACCTGCTCAATGCCCAGCTGCCCTCGCGTTTTGATTACAGCTCGCATTACGACCTGATGGTGTTCAGGCGATTGGCGCAGCGCCCGGACAGCGTGGCCAGCAGCGCAGGCAACGGCCTGACGCTGCAAAACGGCAAACGTTCAGGCCCACCCGTGCTGCACCGCATCGACACCAGCCCCGTCGGCTTTGCGGTGTTTGACCGCGTGCTGCTCAGTGTGCACCCCGCCGACTGCGCCGTGCGCGAAGCCTATGCCGCCCGCTTGCTGGCCCACACCCCATCCCACGCACAGGCCCACGACGCGGCCGACCTTCGGTCAACCGGTGCACGCGGCGTGCCGCACAACCCCGCCGACATGATGCTGCGCATCGTCAGCCACATGGTCGACGGCTATCTGGACCTGCGCCGCGAACTGAGCCGCCAACTCGACCACTGGCAAGCCGAACTGCTGCACCCACGCACACGCTTCAACCGCTGGGACGCGCTGCTGCACGCCCGCATGGCCTTGCACCAGCTCGAAGCCCTGTGCGACGACCAGCACACCGCCATGCAAAGCTGGACAGAGTCGCTGGACAGCTGGCGGGTGGCCGAAGGCAGCACCCCTCAGCGTGAACACGAATTGCTCAAAATCCGCAGTCGCGACGTGCTCGAACACATCGACCGCGTGGTGCAGCATGTGCGGCGTCTGGAGCACAACACCGAAACAGCGGTGCAAATGCACTTCAACGTGCAAGGCAACCGCACCAACGACATCATGCGCACCCTGACAGCGCTGACCGCGATCTTTTTGCCGCTGAACCTGATCGCGGGCATCTTCGGCATGAACTTCGAATTCATGCCTTGGTTGCATCAAGCTTCGGCTTTCTGGTGGACGCTGGGCAGCATGGGCACCATCGCCCTGGTCATGGGCATGGTGTTCTGGCGCAAACGCTACCTGGCCCGCACCGGCGAGTGACTCAGGCCAAGTGCCGGGCAAAGAACGCAAAAGTGCGCTCACGCGCCAGCTGGGCCGAAGGCGCATGCCACGCTCCACGCTGGTCGCAATTGAAGCCGTGGTGTGCCGCATAGGTGAAGACTTGCACCTCGGGGTGCGCCTTCTTGAAGGCCTCCACCGAGTCCAACGGAATCCACTTGTCTTCTTCTGCGAAATGCGCCAGCACCGGCACTTGGGCCTGCCGGGCGATCTCGGCTTCGGTGGTCACGCCACCCCCGTAGTAGGGCACCGCCGCGCTCAAGCCCTTCAATGTGCACGCGGCGCGCCAGGTCAACAAGCCACCCCAGCAATACCCAACGATGCCCACCTTGCCGCCAGACACCTTGGCTGCATGGTCAATGGCGGCCTGGATATCGGGCATCGCACCGGGCGCAGGCAGCGCCTCGATCGCCGTCTTGTAGCCAAAGCCCTCGCCCATGTCAGCATCGCTGTAACCCAACTCCACGCCCTGTTGGGTGCGATGAAACATGGCGGGCGCCACCGCCAGATAACCCTCGGCGGCGTAGCCATCGGCCACATTGCGGATATGACTGTTGACGCCAAAGATTTCCTGAATCACCACCACCGCGCCTTTGGGCGCACCAGCAGGCCGGGCCTCGTAAGCAGGCACCAGCGTGCCATCAGCAGCTTTGAGTTCAATCATTGTTCCCATGGTTGTCTCCTTGATGTGATTCAACGCGCCAGCGCACGTTCGACAAAATCGAGTCGGTCCTGGCCCCAGAACATCTCGCCATCGACCACATAGCTGGGTGCCCCAAACACCCCCGCATCAATGGCCGCCTGAGTGTAGGCCTCATAACGCTCTTGCACCGCCTGGCTGTGCGATTGTTCCAACACAGCGGTGGGCAAGCCTTGCTCAAGCAGCAACTCGGTCAGCACCTTCTCATCTGCGATGTTGCGCTCTTGCGCCCAGCAAGCGGCCAGCACGGCACCGGCCACCCCCATGGCCGCCGCAGCGCCCTGGGCCAGCTCAGCGGCAATGATCACGCGCGCCGCATCGTCACCGCCAACGGGAAAATAACGGGGCTTGAGGTTCAAGGGCACATTCAGGTGTTGGCTGAAACGCTGCAGCTCCACCAGCCGGTACGCCTGCCGCTGCGGCGCACGCTGGCCCAAAGGCAAACCGCCCGAGATCGGGAACACCTTGCCTCCCAGGTCGATGGGCATCACACGGATGCTCGCGCCTGCGCGCCGGGCCATGTCGGCCAGGCGCTGGTGTCCCAGATAAGCCCAAGGGCTTTGCGGGGCGAAGTAATAGTCCACTGTGCGACCCATGGTGTCTCCAGACGTGTTGTGTAATGTTTTCAAAGGCCTCTTGAGGCCGCTGATCTCAAATCATGCAGGAGACACGCCATGAACAAAGTCCTCTTAGTGACCGGGGGTGGCCGAGGCATCGGCGCAGCCACCGCCCTGCTGGCCGCAACGCAAGGCTGGGCCGTTGCCGTCAACTACACCGCCAACTCGCTGGCAGCCGATGAAGTCGTGCGCCAGATCCGTGCAGCCGGTGGGCTAGCCATCTCGATCAAGGCCGATGTGGCCGACGAAGCGCAGGTGCTGCGCATGTTCGAGCACATCGACGCCAAACTGGGCCGCCTGACAGGCCTGGTCAACAACGCTGGCGTAGTCGATGTGTCCGCCCGCGTCGACGAGATGAGCGTGGCGCGCTGGCGGCGCATGTTCGATGTGAACGTGATCGGCAGCCTGATTTGCGCCCGGGAAGCCGTGCGCCGCATGAGCACACGACACGGCGGCGAAGGCGGCAGCATCGTCAACGTCTCCAGCGCTGCGGCACGCCTGGGCTCGCCCGGTCAGTACGTGGACTACGCTGCGGCCAAAGGGGCCATCGACGCATTCACCATCGGTCTGGCCAAAGAAGTGGCGGCCGAAGGCATCCGCGTCAACGCCGTGCGCCCGGGCCTGATCGACACCGAGATCCACGCCTCGGGGGGCCTGCCCAACCGTGTGAAAGACTTGCAACACCTGGTGCCCGCGCAGCGCGGCGGCAGTGCCGAAGAGGTCGCGCAGGCCATTGCCTGGCTGCTGTCTGATGCGGCCAGCTACACCACCATGAGTTTTCTGGACGTTTCAGGGGGCCGCTGATGGCACAGATCAAGTACTACTGGGAAGACTTCGCCGCAGGACAAGTGCGCGACCTGGGCACCATCACACCCACCCGCGAAGAAATCATCGCCTTTGCCAGCCAGTTCGACCCACAGCCCTTTCACCTGGACGACGAAGCGGCCAAAGCCTCGGTGTTTGGCGCGCTGTCGGCCAGCGGCTGGCACACCTGCGCCATGGCCATGCGGCTGATGGTGACCAACTTTCTGCATGAAACCTCCAGCCTCGGCTCGCCGGGACTGGAAGGCATCAAGTGGCTCAAGCCCGTTTATCCAGACGACACCTTGCGGCTGCAGTCAACCACGCTGGAGACAAAGCCCATGAGCAAGCGCCCCGACGTGGGCATGGCACGCACCCTGTGGGAAATGTTCAACCAGAACGGCGACAAAGTGCTGCACATGGATGGCTGGGGCATGTTCAGAAGGCGCACACCGGCGGCGTGAACACCGCCTCCACGACACAATGCACCGATGGACTTCAAACCACTCATCACCTTGCTGGCCATCGTCAACCCCTTGGCCTGCGTCCCGTTCTTCATCCACTACACGCAAGGCTTCAGCCGTGCACAGCGCCAGCGCACCATTTTTGTTTCGTCGCTGACCACCTTCATCGTGATCGCTGCCAGCGCCCTGCTGGGCTTGCAGATTCTGGAATTTTTCGGCATCTCACTGGCCAGTTTCCAGGTGGGCGGCGGCATGCTGCTGCTGACCTCGGCCCTGTCCATGCTGAACGCCCAACCGGCGGAAGCCCGTGTCAACGCCGACGAAGTACAGGACGCCGAAGCCAAGTCAGCCGTGGGCGCCAGCATTGCCGTGGTGCCGCTGGCCATCCCGCTGCTGACAGGCCCGGCCACCATGTCCACCGTGGTGATCTACGCTGAAAAAGCCAAAACCATGTTCCAGCTGGGCACACTGGCGAGCTACGGTGTGGTCATCGCCCTGGCGACCGCGCTGTGTTTTTCCATGGCCACGCCCATCGCCCGGGTGCTGGGCAAAACCGGCATCAACGTCATGACCCGTCTCATGGGCCTGATCCTGGCCGCGCTGGCCGTCGAGGTGATGACCGACGGGCTGCACAAGCTGTTTCCGGTGTTGGCGCGAGGCGTCTGAACGATCAGTGCTGCGTGAAGTAGCGCCACAAGCCCCAGGCTGCGGCAGACCACGCCAGCAAAACCAGCACAAAACCTGCCTGGCTGACCGGCTTGGCCTGACGCTCATTCATCCAGTCATCGGCCTGCTGACGGCAATCCCTGGCGATGTGCTGGGGCAGATGACGCACGATGAACCAGATCAGCACAGGCAGCAAAATCACATCGTCCACAAAACCCAGCACCGGTATGAAATCAGGCACCAGATCAATCGGGCTGAGCGCGTAAGCCACCACAAAAAAAGCCAGCCCCTTGAGCCACCAGGGCGTGCGCGGATCACGGCACGCAAACCACAACATCACCCCATCGCGCTTGATGCGGCGGGCCCAGTCACGAACCTTGAACAACTTCTGACGGATCAACATCGTCTCAACCTCCTTCCGAGAAACCCCGAGCCAAGCCCTGGCGCAAATGCGCCACCACAGCCGTCACCGCCCGGGGTACATGCGCTGCATAGGGGCGGATGGCGTAGATGGTTTCGGCAAACGCGCCGACGGGTTTCCAGCTGGGCAGCACCTGCACCAGTTTGCCTTGGCGCAGGGCGGCCTGAGCGCTGAAGTCGGGCATGAGGGCGATACCTGCGCCGGTGAGGGCGGCTTCGCGCAGGGCTTCGCTGTTGTTGGCAGCAAAGTTGCCGGTCACGGGCACGGTGACCCGTTCGCCCCCTTGCGGATCGCGGGGCTCGAAGGTCCAGGCCGGGGTGTCTTGCGAGCGGGGGTAGTGCAGGCAGTTGTGCCCTTGCAGCGCTTGGGGCGTTTGCGGCTCACCATGCTTGCGCAAATAGGCGCGGGTCGCGACCAGGACGGACTCGGTGGGGCACAGCGCCCAGGCCACATGGGTATCGGGTGGGCGGGCGGTATGGCGAATGGCCAGGTCAAAGCCTTCGGTGGTCAAGGCGCTCAGGCGGTCTGACATGTCGAGTTCAATGCGCACATCGGGAAAATTCTTGAGGAAGTCGGCCAGCAGTGGCACCAGCTGTTGACGCGCAAAAGCCACCGGGGCGGTCATCCGGATCAGACCGCTCGGCTGCTCGGCCAGGTCGCGCACCTGGGCAAAGCTTTGCTCGATCTGCTCAAACGAAGCTCGGGTGTCGTCCACCAGGCGCTGCCCGGCTTCGGTCAGCCGCAGGCTGCGGGTGGTGCGCTGCACCAGCGTGACTTTGGCGGCACGTTCCAGCTCGGCAATGCGCTGGCTCATGGCGGCCTTGCTCACGCCCAGGCGGGCGGCGGCGGCCGTGTAGCTGCCCTGCTGCGCCAGCACGCTCAGCCAGTGCAGGTGGGTCCAGAGGGTGCTGATTTTTTGGCTTTCCATGCGCACATTGTTCACCATTTTGAACAATCAATTCAGCTTTGCGGTCTTGTGAGAGTTGACAAGCGTGCCTAAACTGCAAGGCGCAATGTAGGAGCCCACCCCTGTGGGCGATTTTTCAGTGACCACCCGGTCAAAGAATCGCCCACAGGGTGGGCTCCTACAAAAGACGAATCCACGAGCAATTGGCGCAAGCCACAAGGAGTCCCCCATGAGCATCACGAACATCGGCCACTACATCAACGGCCAAACCGCCGCAGGCACCTCGGGCCGCAGCCAACCGGTCACCAACCCCGCCACCGGTGGCGTGACCGGCAGCGTGGCCTTGGCCAACAGCGCCGAAGTGGCCAAGGCCGTGGCCGCTGCGCAAGCCGCTTTCCCGGCCTGGGCCGACACGCCGCCCCTGCGCCGCGCCCGCGTGATGTTCAAGTTTCTTGAACTGCTGAACACCCACAAGGACGAACTGGCGCACATGATCACCGCCGAACACGGCAAGGTGTTCACCGACGCCCAAGGCGAGGTCTCTCGCGGCATCGACATCGTGGAATTTGCCACCGGCATCCCGCAACTGCTCAAGGGCGACTTTACTGATCAGGTATCCACCGGCATCGACAACTGGACGCTGCGCCAGCCCCTGGGCGTGGTGGCGGGCATCACGCCCTTCAACTTCCCGGTGATGGTGCCCATGTGGATGTTCCCGGTCGCCATTGCGGCGGGCAATACCTTCATCCTCAAACCCAGCCCGACCGACCCGACACCGTCGCTGTTCATGGCCGCCTTGCTGAAAAAAGCCGGTCTGCCCGACGGCGTATTCAACGTGGTGCAAGGCGACAAAGAAGCCGTGGACGCGTTGCTGGAGCACCCCGATGTGAAAGCCATCAGCTTTGTCGGCTCCACCCCCATTGCCAACTACATCTATGAAACCGGCGCCCACCACGGCAAACGCGTGCAGGCCCTGGGCGGCGCGAAAAACCACCTGGTGGTCATGCCCGACGCCGACATCGACCAGACCGTGGACGCGCTGATCGGCGCAGGCTACGGCTCGGCCGGCGAGCGCTGCATGGCGATCAGCGTGGCCGTGCTGGTGGGCGATGTGGCCGACAAAATCATCCCCAAGCTGATCGAACGAACAAAGACCTTGCAAGTGCTCAACGGTGAAAACCTGGCCGCCGAGATGGGCCCCATCGTGACCGAGGCAGCGCGTCAGCGCATCAAGGGCTACATCGACGCGGGCGTGGCCGAAGGTGCCAAGCTCTTGGTCGATGGCCGCGAGTTTAATGGCGCGAAAGCCGGTGCCGGTTGCGAGCAAGGCTTCTGGCTGGGCGGCACGCTGTTCGACAACGTGACGACCGACATGAAGATCTACAAGGAAGAGATTTTTGGCCCGGTGCTGTCGTGTGTGCGCGTGCCCGACTTCGGCACCGCCGTGCAGATCATCAACGACCACGAGTTCGGCAACGGCGTCTCCTGCTTCACCCGCGACGGCAATGTCGCGCGTGAGTTCTCGCGTCGCATCCAGGTGGGCATGGTGGGCATCAACGTGCCGATCCCGGTGCCCATGGCCTGGCACGGCTTTGGCGGCTGGAAGCGCTCGCTGTTTGGCGACATGCACGCCTATGGCGAAGAGGGCGTGCGGTTCTACACCAAGCAAAAATCCATCATGCAACGCTGGCCCGAGAGCATTGGCAAGGGCGCAGAATTTGTGATGCCGACGGCCAAATAAGCCAAAGCTCCATCAGCTTTTTGGTGTTTTCCGCGAACGCGACTGGCTGGCTCCGATAGGCCAAGCAGATCCCGAACACTGAGCCTGCAGGTCGGCGGCATGAGCTGCGGCCTGCAGAAATCCACAGGCACAATCGTCGGCAGAAGAGACCGGGTACAACATGAACGACAACACCTTCGACTACATCATCGTCGGCGGCGGCACGGCAGGCAGTCTGCTGGCCAACCGCCTGAGTGCCGACGCCAGCAAGCGCGTGCTGTTGCTGGAGGCGGGCAAAAAAGACGATTACCACTGGGTGCACATCCCGGTGGGCTATCTGTACTGCATTGGCAACCCGCGCACCGACTGGCTGTACCAGACCGAACCGGCCGAGGGCCTGAACGGCCGAAGCCTGCGTTACCCGCGTGGCAAGGTGCTGGGCGGGTGCTCCAGCATCAACGGCATGATCTACATGCGTGGCCAGGCGCGTGACTACGACCAGTGGGCACAGATCACCGGCAACGACGAGTGGCGCTGGGACCAGACGCTGCCCTACTTCAAGCTGCACGAAGACCACTACAAAGGGGCCAACGAATTTCACGGGGCCAAAGGTGCGAAGTCCGAACTGCTGGCCCCCGCCGACTTGGCGCCAGGTAGCTACCTGCATACTTTGCGCGGTCGCGTGGCGGGCGGCGAATGGCGCATCGAAAAGCAGCGCCTGCGCTGGGACGTGCTGGACGCGTTTGCACAAGCCGCACAGCAAGCGGGCATTCCAGCCACCGACGATTTCAACCGGGGCAACAACGAAGGCGTGAGCTACTTCGAGGTGAACCAGAAAAACGGCTGGCGCTGGAACACGGCCAAGGCCTTCGTGCGCCCCACCTGCTACGCCCGCCCCAACTTCGAGCTGTGGAACAAGGCCCAAGTGGCCAAACTGATCGTGGAAACGCAAGCCGACGGCAGCCAGCGTTGCACCGGAGCGCAGGTCTGGTCGGGGGTCGAGATGGTCGAAGTCAAAGCCACCCGCGAAGTGATTTTGAGCGCAGGCAGCATCGGCTCGGCGCAGATTTTGCAGCTCTCGGGCATCGGCCCCGGTGCTTTGCTCCAAAACAAAGGCGTTGAAGTGCGGCACGACCTGCCGGGCGTGGGGGCCAACTTGCAAGACCATTTGCAGATCCGCTCGGTTTACAAAGTCAAAAACGCCAAAACCCTCAACACCATGGCCAACAGCCTGTGGGGCAAGGCCATGATCGGGCTCGAATACGCGCTCAAGCGCACCGGCCCCATGAGCATGGCCCCCAGCCAGTTGGGGGCCTTCACCAAAAGCGATCCGTCGCAGCCCCACGCCAACCTGGAATACCACGTTCAACCCTTGAGCCTGGACGCGTTTGGCGAGCCGCTGCACAGTTTCCCGGCCATCACGGCCAGCGTGTGCAACCTCAACCCGACCAGCCGGGGCACGGTGCAGATCAAGAGCGGCCGCTTTGAAGACGCGCCCGCGATTGCGCCCAACTACCTCGCAACCGAAGAAGACCGCAAGGTCGCCGCCGACAGCCTGCGCGTGACGCGCCGCATCATGGCGCAGCCCGCCATGGCCCCGTTCGCACCCGAAGAGTTCAAGCCCGGCGTGCAGTACCAGAGCGATGAAGAGCTGGCCAAACTGGCCGGCGACATCGCCAGCACCATCTTCCACCCCGTGGGCACCACCCGCATGGGCCGGGATGACGACCCGATGGCGGTGGTCAATGCGCGCCTGCAGGTGCGCGGCGTGGCGGGCCTGCGCGTGGTCGATGCGGGCGTGATGCCCACCATCGTCAGCGGCAACACCAACAGCCCCACGCTGATGATTGCCGAAAAGGCCGCGCACTGGATCGCCCAAGACGCCGAACGCACGCCTGCGGCCTGAAGTCAGCGCCAAAGTCTGTTCACGTTCGGTTTTGCTCAGGGATTTCCCGCGAATCGGGAAATCCCTGAGGGTTTTGTCTCCCGCCAGACCTTACATTTCACCCACTCGATGCAAAGCAGTACCTTGCATCCCGAGGGCCGAGGAGACAACTCGAAACCCTAAGAACTCCAACATGAACCAACATCCGAACGAGATGTGACTTCTCAAGCGCCGCGCAAGCGGCGCTTTTTTTTCGCCCCGTCGCTGGCCAGACAAGTCGGCCACGCCCGCGATGCCACAATCGAGCCCATGGAATTGCTGATTGTTTCGCTGGCCTCGCTGCTGGCTGGCCTGGTGGACGCGATTGTGGGCGGCGGCGGTCTGATCTTGCTGCCCGCCCTGTTTGCCACCTTCCCCACCGCCGCACCCGCCACCTTGTTTGGCACCAACAAAAGCGCCTCGATCTGGGGCACCGCTTTTGCCACGGTGCAATACAGCCGCAAGGTGGTCATGCCCTGGCGCTCATTGCTGCCTGCTGCAGGCTTGGGCTTGCTCGGTTCATTGGCAGGGGCCTGGGCCGTGACACAAGTCGACCCCAGCCTGTTTCGCAAAGCATTGCCTGTGCTGCTGGGCCTGTTGCTGATTTACACCCTGGCCAAAAAAGACCTGGGCCACAGCCATGCCCCACGCTTTGCAGGCCAAACAGAAGTCTGGATCGCCGCAGGCATTGGTCTGGTGATCGGGTTTTACGATGGTTTCTTTGGGCCCGGCACCGGCAGTTTTCTGGTGTTTGCCTATGTGCGCCTGCTGGGTTACGACTTTTTGAACGCTTCGGCAGCCGCCAAGATGGTCAATGTGGCCACCAACCTGGCCGCACTGGCCCTGTTCACGCTCAAAGGCCATGTGTGGTGGCACCTGGCGCTGCCCATGGCGCTGGCCAATGTGGTGGGCAGCCTGATCGGCACCCGACTGGCCCTGAAACACGGCGCCGGTTTTGTGCGCCACGCTTTCATCATCGTGGTGCTGGCCCTGATCTGCAAAACGGCTTACGACACCTGGCTGCGCTGAGCCTTCAGCGCAAGCGCCATTTGATCTGCCCGGCGTACTGCGCCAGCGCCACGCCCGACAGGATCACACCCGCCCCGGCGATCTTGATCCAGGTGTAGTGCTCCCCTGACCACGCCCAGGCAAACAAGCCCGTCATGGGCGGCATCAGGTACATCAAAGGGGCCGTGCGGGCCACGCCGCGCACGATGTTGATCCAGCCCCAGATCAACCAGCCCATGAAGGCCGACACCAGCACCGACCAGAAAAGCCCTGCCCAAGCCCACACGTCCAGCGTGGCCCATGGCGCCTGCAAACCCACCGGCACCGACAAGACCAGAATCGGCAAACTGCCCAGCAAGGTGGTGTAACCCATGGTCAGCACCGGTCCGTGCCGCTCCATGACCGGTTTGGCCGCCACCGTGTAATAAGAAAACAGGCTGGCCGCGATCAGCAAGACCAGATCGCCACCGCCGGCACGCCAGTGGCCGCCCAGCAGCTTGTCGGACAGGAACATCAAAACGCCCCCCAGCGCCAGCGCGACGCCCAGGATCTGGGCCAGACTCAGGCGCTCCAGGCCACGCCAGCGCAAGATCAACAAAGTGAAGACCGGCCCGCAGGCCAGGATGACGGCACTGGAAAACGCCGTGGACCAATGGATGCCGTAGGTCACCAGGCCCACATGCAAGGTGTGGCCCGCAAAGCCCAGCCAGGCCATGTGCAGCAGGTCTTGGCGGGGCAAGGTGGGCAACCAACGGCCCAGGCGCCAACGCATCAACAAGAGCGCACAGGTGGGCATGATGGTGTAGCGCGCCATCAGAAAGCCGGTGGGCGAAACCAGCTCAAACAGGAACTTTTGCAGCGTGAAGTTGGCCCCCCAGATCACGATCAGGGCCAGCGCGGCCATCAAAGCGGTTTGATCATGGCGGTGCGTGGGCGATCGATGGGGCATGGGCCATTGTCACAGCCACCGACCTTGGAGCTTGTCACGCGTGCAGCAAACCGTTGGACCCCACTGGATCGCCACGCTTCGCTCGCGATGACAAGAGGACGTCTGCGATGACTGGCGGGGGAGAAGTTCAGTCCACCACCACCGGCACGCGTTGTGCCAGTGCACACATCAGCTCGTAACCCAAGGTGCCAGCGGCCTGCGCCACCTCGTCGATGCCCAGCACCAAACCGTCAGCCGCCTGCCCCCACAACGTGACCTGGCTGCCCATCCCTGCGGCGGGGACATCGCTCAGATCCACCGCCAACATGTCCATGCTCACACGGCCCAGCGTGCGGCTGCGCACGCCGCCCACCAGCACCGGCGTGCCCGTGGGGCACAGGCGCGGATAGCCATCTGCATAACCGCAGGCCACCACACCGATGCGCATCGCGCGATCGGCCACAAAGCTGGAGCCATAGCCCACGCTGTCACCCGCTTGCAGGTGCTGGACCGCAATGATGTGGGCATGCAGACTCATGGCGGGCTGCAAGCCCCAATTGGCGGCCGAATGCACCGGAAAATCCGGCGAGCTGCCATACAGCGCAATGCCCGGACGGATCCAGTCGGCCTTGACACTGGCCTGCCGGGCATGGCGCAAAGTGGCCGCGCTGTTGCTCAAGGAGCGTTCGCCAGGCAGGTCGCGGGTGGCCTCTTCAAAGCGGGCCATTTGCTCGGCAATGCCCTTGTCGCCATCGGCATCGCTGAAATGGGTGATCAGCGAAATCTCGTCCACCTGGGGCAAGGCATTCAGGCGCGTCCAGGCCGAGCGGTAGCGCTGCGGCGCAAAACCCAGGCGGTTCATGCCCGAGTTCATTTTGAGGAAAACCCGGTGCGGCTCGTGCGTTTTGTGCAGCGCCAGCATGTCGATCTGCTCGTCGCAATGCACCGTGTGCCACAGGTGCAGGCGCGAACACAGCTCCAGATCGCGGGCCTCAAAAGCGCCTTCCAGCAACAAGATCGGGCCGCGCCAGCCCAGGGCACGCACGCGCTCGGCCTCGGCCAGGTCCAAAAGCGCAAAGCCATCGGCCCCGCGCAAGCCCTCGAACACCCGCTCGATGCCGTGCCCGTAGGCATTGGCCTTGACCACCGCCCAGACCTGGGCATCGGGCGCGGCTTGCCGGGCGACGCCCAGGTTGTGGCGCAGCGCAGCGGTGTGGATGGTGGCGTGTATAGGGCGGGGCATGAAGACAAACGTGAAAAGGGCCGGTGAAGTATGCCAGCTTCATCGGCCCTGACGGCCATGGGTCCAGACCGGACCCAAGGCGTACCAACCCAAATCAGCGGGCCTTGAGGAACTCGCCCACTTCCAGCAGCACCAGCTCGTTGTCGTCGGCCTTGTTCGGGTCTCGGCTGTTGGAAAACGGCAGGTTGTTGTCATTGCCCACCACGATGTGGGTGGCATCCACCACGTCCACGTTTTCGATGGTGAAGAAAGGAAAGCTCAAAGCGCCGTTGACCAGCGGTTTGCGGGCCAGCTTTTGGGGGTCGGCCATGTTCATCAGGTCGATGTAGCCGATCTTGCGCAGCGGGCCGCTCACGTTGGCTTCGCTCAGCTCGATTTTGTAGACGCGCTTGAACTGGGGCAGGTCGTGGAAGCAATCGCTGCGTTTGACGCCCGTGGGGCAGGCCTTGTCGGGCGTGCCTTCGCCGTTGTCGCGCTCGATGATCAGGCCGGTGGTGTCGTCGATCATGTTGAAGTCACCGATGGCGTGGTGGTTGGCTTCCATCACGTATTTCCAGTGGCGGCCAGTCCATTTCTCGGCTTTCACGTCGAATTCGAGCACGCGCAAATACTGTTTGCCGTCCAGCGTTTCGGGGGCTTTGGCGGCTTCGTCCCACAGCGCGCCTTCAAGCAGCGCATACAGCTTGCTGCCGTCTTTGGAGGCCGCCATGCCTTCGTAGCCTTTGGAGCGGCGCACCTGGAACTTCACCGCCTGATCGGGTGAACCCGGCGTGGTGACGGCGGGATGGTCGGGCGAGCGCACCACTTTGCCGTCCACTTGCGTCTCGAACACGGCCAGCACTTTGCCGTTCAGATCGGCCTTGACCAGGAAGGGGCCGAATTCGTCACCGATCCACAGCGCACCACCGGCGAACTGGAAGCTCTCGGTGTCCAGGTCCGAGCCGGTCAGGTAGCGCTGCTGGGTGCTTTCGTGAACGATGCGAAACGGCACTTTCTTGTCCGGGTCGTGCAAGAACACGGTGCGCAGGCGCTTGAATTCTCCTGACTTGAAATCGACCTTGTAATGGTTCATATACAGCATGAAGTCGGGCGAGTTGGCTTTGGAGCCTGCCCCGTTGTCGGTCAGCAGCCAGTAGCTGCCATCGGCCATGCGCTTGATGCCCGAGTGGCCCTGCAGGGGCTGACCCTTGAAGGGCAAAAACACCCCGGTCGGGCGACCGGCCGACTGGCCTTCAACGCTGCCGATCTTCTCGACGCGCTGGCCGGTGGTGAATTTGCCGCTGACTTGCAAATCGGCCGGGGCGTCTTTGGGCGCGGGAATCACGCTCTGGGCAGGCAACACGGCGTGACCGGCCAAGGTGGCTGGAAACGCGATTTGCGCGGCAGCGGGCACAGTCCAGGCTGAGGCCGTGACCAGCATGATCGCGGCAACGACGGAATGGAGGGGATGCAAAGAAGTGTTCATGACCAAGTCCTGTGTGAAATCAAGGTCGCCAGCGTAAAAAACTGGCATGAAACACCCATGACGCTGCCATGACAAACACAAGTCACCAGCAGGCCTGCAAACCCATGGGAAAACCCGGCCAGACCCTGCTCCCAAAGGGCCTTGCAAATGAATTACACTGGCCCGCTGCCTGTGCAAATGGAGCATTCCGCTCTCCCGCCAAGGCGCTGGTTGAACTTTGATATTCGATGGAAGTTTTTCAATTTCTGATGCCCATCTTCACCGAGTACGGCTACTGGGCTGTGTTCGTGATGCTTTTAGTTTGTGGCTTCGGCATTCCTGTTCCTGAAGACGTGACCTTGGTCACCGGCGGCGTGATCGCTGGTCTGGGCCATGCGCACGTGCACACCATGTTTGCCGTGGGCATGGCCGGTGTGCTGATTGGCGATGGTTTGATGTTCACCCTGGGTCGCCTGTATGGCCAGCGCATCTCGCAGATGCCTGGTTTTCGCAAAGTGCTGACCCCCGAGCGTTTTGCCAGCGCGCAAGACGCATTTCACAAATACGGCAAATGGGTCATGTTCGTGGCCCGTTTTCTGCCCGGCCTGCGCACCCCGGTGTTCTTCTCGGCTGGCATGAGCCACCGCGTGACTTTCCACACCTGGTTCCTGATGGACGGTTTTGCCGCCCTCATCAGCGTGCCGATCTGGGTGTACCTGGGCTACTACGGTGCCCAGAACTGGGACTGGATGTTTGGCGTGCTGCGCCAATTCCAGCACGGCATCTTTGCCCTGCTCGCCCTGGGTCTGGGCTGGGTGGGCTGGCGCTGGTGGAACAAGCACAAGGCGGCTGCAGCCTCCAAAGACACCCACTGAGCCAGTCCCATGGCGCGTACCTCTGACAAAAGCCTGGCCGTGGCCGGGCTGCTGTTCAATGCCCTGGTCTGGGGCTTGTGCTGGTGGCCCTTCAAACAACTTGAAAGCCAAGGGCTGCATCCGCTGTGGGCCACGGCGCTCGTCTATGGCTTTGTCTTTGTGTCGATGGGCCTGTGGCTGGGGCTACAAGGCAGCCTGGTCAGCTGGCGCCAACACCCGGCACTGTGGCTGCTGCTGCTCGCCTCGGGCCTGACCAATGTGGGCTTCAACTGGGCCGTCACGGTGGGCGATGTGGTGCGCGTGGTCCTGCTGTTTTACCTGATGCCCGCCTGGTCGGTGCTGGTGGCCTGGTGGCTGTTGGGTGAAAAACCCAGCGGCATGGCCTTGCTGCGACTGCTGTTGGCGTTGACCGGTTTGTTCATCGTGCTCAAGACCCCCGAAACACCTTGGCCCGTGCCCGAAAGCCTGGCCGATGTGCTGGCGTTGGTCAGCGGCCTGACGTTTGCCATCACCAACGCCTTGCTGCTCAAACTCAAGGACTCGCCCAGTGCCTCGCGCACCCTGGCCATGTTTGGCGGTGGCGCCATCATGGCGGCGCTGGCCGCACTGCTGGGCTTGGCGACCGGCGTGGTCCATGCAGGTGCAGCGCCTGCCTGGGCTTGGCTGCCTTTTGTGGCCCTGCTGGCCACCTCGTTTCTGTTTGGCAACCTGGCCTTGCAATACGGCGCGGCCCGCCTGGCTGCCCACACCACGGCCCTGGTCATGTTGTCCGAGGTCCTGTTCGCCAGCGTGTCTTCCGTCATACTGGGTGCTTCAAGCTGGGAAAGCCGCACCTTGGTGGGCGGCTCGCTGATCTTGCTGGCGGCGGTGCTGTCGGTGGTCAGCCCCGGTCCACACGACTGAAGCAGGAGCGCCCCATGAGCATTTATGAGTTTGATGCCCTCGGCATCGATGGCCAAGCCGTTCACCTGAACCAATACCAAGGCCAGGTCATGCTGATCGTCAACACCGCCAGCGCCTGCGGCTTCACCCCCCAGTTCACCGGACTGGAAAAACTGCACCAGCAATACGGCAGCCAAGGCCTGGCCGTGCTGGGCTTTCCATGCAACCAGTTCGCCAGCCAAGACCCAGGCGACGATGCGCAGATTGCCAACTTTTGCCAGAAGAACTACGGCGTGAGTTTTCAGATGATGAGCAAGGTCAAAGTGAACGGCGACGACGCTCACCCGCTGTACCAATGGCTCACCGCCGAGGCCCCCGGCATTTTGGGCAGCAAGGCCATCAAATGGAACTTCACCAAGTTCCTGGTGGGCAAGGATGGGCGCGTGATCAAGCGCTACGCGCCACAAGACGCACCCGAGAAAATCGCCAAGGACATTGAGGCGGCTTTGGCTGCTTGATCTGCTGGGCTGGGTCAATTCTTGCCGAGTGGGCGAAAGCGCTGCCATGGTGCGGCCCAAGGGCCAGTCAGTTCATTTCAACATTCAGGTTTTTACGAACTTAAATTCTTTATTAATCTGCTTTTACGAAATCAATTTCGGAGGCACCATGCAGGCCATTCTTGAATCACGGAATCCTGCATGCGCCCCATCATTTCCGTCGCCCAACAGGTCATCCCCTGCGCGTGGCGGTGCGCTCTTGGCCTGAGCCTGCTGACGCAGTCGGCCTTCGCACAAAATACCCTTGCCGTTTCAGGCCCCCCAGCTGTGGCCGTGAGCCCCATCGCCCACAACGCGGCGTCGCCAGAGCTGGGCTCGGAACACATCATCGCCACCGTGCTGGCAAACAATCCGCAGTTGCGCGCAGCACAAAGCGCGCGCAACGCCGCGCGCTCGGGCATCCAGACCGCCAAGGCACTGCCCAACCCTCGCCTGGACTGGCATCAGGGACACAACAGCGCCCGCATCGCCGGTGTCACGCCGGGCGCCCTGCGTAGCTGGTCCATCAGCCAGCCGATCGACAACCCCTTTGCTCGCCAGGCGCGCATCGATGCAGCCAGCGCCACCGAGCAGGAAAGCGCGCACCAGGTGGGCCTGACCCGCAACGAACTGGTCAGCCAGACCCGCTTGTACATCTACCAGGGCCTGCTGCACCAGGCGCAAGCGGCAGCCACGGCAGACGATGTCCAGCTGCTGGAACAGGTGCGCGAGCGGGTGCGCTTGCGCGTTGAAAGCGGTGAAGCGGCGCGCTACGAGATCATCAAAGCCGATGCCGAAATCATCACCGCACGCGAGCGTTTGCAAACCGCCCGCCTGATGGCGGAGCAAAGCAAGATTCAACTCAATCAGCTGGCCGCAGGTCAGCTGCCCGCCCAATGGCGACTTTTGGGCGATCTGAAAGACACGCAGGAGCTGCTGGACCTGAACCAACTGCACCAGCTGGTGGGCACGCACAACCCCGAATTGAACTTGCTGCAAGCAGAGGTGAACAAAGCCCGTGCCGCTTTGCGTGGCGCGGAGTCCAGCCGCTGGCCGGGTGTGGAACTGCGCTACAGCCAAAGCCAGGACCCCGAGTTCCGTCAATCGCAATGGGGCATCGGGGTTCAGATCCCCTTGCTGGACCGGCGTGCAGGCCCCATCGCTCAGGCCAGTGCCGAATTGGAGCGCGCCGAAATCCGCCTTGAAGGACGCAAGGCTGAACTGAAGCAACAAGTCCTGCTGACCTGGAAATCCCTGGAGATGGCGCGCCTGAGGATCGAGGCCTTGAGCCAAGGCTCCGTGCGGGAAGCCGAAGCGGCTTTGCGCGTGGCACAAGCCGCTTACCGCTTTGGCGAGCGCGGCATTCTGGACGTGCTGGATGCACAGCGAGTGCTGCGCAGCGTGCGTGCTGACCTGATTGAAGCCCGGTACCAATTGCAGGAGGCCCGCGTCATGCTCGATCGCCTGACTGGCCAAAACACTGAACACGCCCCCTCTTGAATTTTTGCAAGACCTCGCCATGAAAACCAACACCCTGACCCGCCGCCGCACTGCACTGTTGTCCATGCTCATGGGCTGCGGCGCACTGCTGCTGCCAGCTTGCAGCGACAAGGCCCCCAAAGCCGCTGCATCCACCGAAGCCGCTGCGACCAACCCCATGGAGGTCGCGATCAAGCCCGAGATGGCCAGCCAGTTCACAGTCAGCACCCTGGAGATGCAGGACATCGTCCCGTGGCTAGAGATCTCCGGCAGGATTGAAGCCAATGACCGCTTGGTCACCCGCATCGGCGCTGCGGTCACAGGCCGCATCACCGAGGTCCTGGCCGAAGTGGGGGATCGGGTTCAACGCGGCCAGCCCCTGGCACGCCTGGCCAGCAGCGAGCTGACCACAGCGCAAATGGGCTTTTTGAAAGCACACTCTGCCGCCTCTCAAGCCGAACGGGCGGTGGACCGGGCACGCCAGCTCATCCAGGCCGATGTGATCGGTTCTGCCGAAATGCAGCGCCGCGAATCCGAGCAAGCCGTGGCACGCGCCGAATTGCGCGCCGCAGGCGATCAGCTGCGCCTCATGGGCCTGCCGTCAGATGCCATTGAACGCCTCAAAGAGCAAGGCACACTGCACCCCGTGGCCTCGGTCAGCGCCACACTGGCCGGCGTGGTGATCGAGCGCAAAGTCAGCCACGGACAAGTCGCTCAGCCGGGCGACCCCTTGTTCACCGTCGCCGATCTGGACACGGTCTGGGTGGTGGGCGCGCTGCCCGAGCAAACGGCACGGTCGGTGCAAGCCGGACAGACGGTCAACATCGAAGTGCCCGCCCTGGGCAACCGAGCCTTGTCGGGCAAAATCGTTTACGTGGGCGACACGGTGTCCCCCGAAACCCGCAGCGTGACCATCCGCACGCAAGTGGACAACCCCAAGCGCGACCTGAAACCCCAGATGCTGGCCACCATGCGGGTGCGCGGCGCCCCCCAGCAAACACTGGCCCTGCCTGCGCAAGCGGTGGTCCGCGAAAACGACCGCGACCATGTGTTTGTCCGCACCGCAGCGCTGCGTTTCAAGCTCACGCCGGTTGAACTGGGCCCCGCCCAGGACGCACTGCGCCCCGTGCTCAAAGGTCTGACACAAGGCAGCGAAGTGGTCACCGAAGGCGCTTTCCACCTGAACAACGAGCGCAAACGCGCAGAGCTGGAGTAAGCCATGATCGCCTCCATGATCCGCGCGGCACTGAGCCAGCGCCTCATCGTTGTGGTGCTGGCGCTGGTGCTGTGTGCTTTTGGCTTGCGTGAAGCGACCCGGCTGTCGGTGGATGCTTTTCCGGACGTGACCAACGTCCAGGTGCAAGTCGCCACCGAAGCCCCTGGGCGCTCACCCGAAGAGATTGAACGCTTCGTGACCGTGCCGCTGGAAATTGCCCTGAACGGCATGCCCGGTCTGGTCGAGATGCGCTCGCTGAACAAAAGCGGCCTGTCCATCATCACCCTGGTCTTCACCGACAAGACCGATGTTTACTTCGCCAGGCAGCTGGTCACCGAACGTCTGATCGAAGTCACCCCGCGCATGCCAGCAGGCATTGCACCGGTGCTGGGGCCGGTGTCCACAGGCCTGGGCGAGGTGTACCAATACACCCTTGAAAAAGCCGATGACGGTCAACGCGCCCTCAGCCCCGAAGAGCTGGCCGAGCGCCGCACCGTGCAGGACTGGGTGGTCCGCCCCTTGCTGCGTTCCATTCCGGGCGTGGCCGAAATCAACTCGCAAGGCGGCTACGTCAAGCAATACCAGGCACTGGTCGACCCGGGTCGCCTGCGGCACTACAACCTCTCGGTTCAGCAGGTGGTACAGGCCATTGCCGCCAACAACTCCAACGCCAGCGGCGGCATCTTGCCGCAAGTCAACGAGCAGTACCTGATCCGCGGTGTGGGCCTGATCCAGTCGATCGAAGACATCGGCAACATTGTGGTCAAAGAGCAAGCGGGCGTGCCGGTCTTTGTGAAAGATGTCGCCCAAGTCCAAATCGGCAGCGAGGTTCGCCAAGGCGCCATCATCAAGGGCGGCTACACCGAGGGCGTCTCGGGCATTGTGCTCATGATGCGCGGCGGCAATGCCAAACAAGTGGTGTCCCGCATCAAGGCCCGCGTCGATCAAATCAACAGCCAGAACATGCTGCCCGACGGTTTGAAAATCGTGCCCTATTACGACCGCACCGAACTGGTCGACTCCGCGCTGTGGACCGTGGGCAAGGTGCTGATCGAAGGCATCTTCCTGGTCGTGGTGGTGCTGTTTGTCTTTTTGGGCGATGTGCGCTCCAGCCTGATCGTGGTGGCCACCTTGATCATCGCGCCGCTGACCACCTTCATCTTGATGAACCGCTACGGGATTTCTGCCAACCTGATGTCCTTGGGCGGTCTGGCGATTGCCATCGGCCTGATGGTGGACGCCACCGTGGTGGTGGTCGAGAACGTTTACCACCGGCTGGGGCATGC
>Ga0228702_1000649_pt1 | contig 25342 bp, 28 predicted proteins | sample McNCre217_Aug_MG_2_FD_178018 | JGI IMG/M metagenome (GOLD analysis project Ga0228702, IMG submission 178018) | Freshwater microbial communities from McNutts Creek, Athens, Georgia, United States - 20-17_Aug_MG | ecosystem: Environmental > Aquatic > Freshwater > Creek | place: USA: Georgia...
CATCAAACGTTTCTCTCCTGCCGCAGTCGTTAAGATTAACTCTGCAGGTAAAATAGGCACAGAAGAGCCACCGGCTACCACTGCTTTTAATTTATGTCCATCGCGAATACCACCGCACCATTCATCAGAATAGATGAAATCTTCCACTGTAATCCCCAATGGAATCTCATACACGCCTGGTTTCTTGATATGACCTGAAGCAGAGATTAATTTTGTTCCAGTACTACGTCCTACCCCAATCGCCGCATACGCATCACCCCCATTGTTAATGATCCATGATGTCGCTGAAATTGACTCAACGTTATTCACTACAGTAGGACATTGCCATAAACCCTTTACCGCTGGGAAAGGTGGCTTGTTACGAGGATTCCCTCTTTTTCCTTCTAATGATTCTAATAAGGCTGTTTCTTCTCCACAGATATAAGCACCACCACCCGGTTGAACAAATAAATCCAGATCATAACCTGAACCCAAAATGTTTTTTCCTAATAATCCTTTATCGTATGCTTCTTGAATCGCTTTCTCTAAGATGTTAATGACATACATCAACTCTCCACGCACGTAGATGTACGATGTGTTTGCTCCTAGGGCAAACGAAGAAACAATCATTCCTTCGATTAAGGTATGTGGTGATTTCCACATCAAATAGTGATCTTTAAACGTACCAGGCTCTGATTCGTCTGCATTACACACTAAATAACGAGGCACTCCTTCTGGTTTTGCTAGGAAAGACCACTTCATACCCACAGGGAAACCTGCGCCTCCACGGCCACGAAGACCTGATTTTTTCACCTCTTCGGTTACTTCGTCAGGAGTCATTGTCTTTAACGCTTTTTTGACCGCTGAATACCCACCTTGTTTCATGAACACGTCAATCGTGTCGATGTTAGGTACGTCTATATGTTCGGTTAATATCTTCATCCTAGGCCTTATTTGCTAAGTTCATCTATAATTTCATCCACTTTCTCTTTCGTTAAGTGCATGTAGTATTTTTCACGGATTTGGAAAACGGGACCCCATCCACAAGCAGCTAAACACTCCACTTCTTTGATGGTAAATTTACCATCCTTCGTTGTTTCGCCGGTATTAATTTTCAAACGCTTTTTCAAGTGGTCATACACCTCTACGCCACCCATTAAGCAACAAGGACCTGTACGACAATACTCAATCACGTGCTCGCCTACCGGCTCCAAATGGAACATCGTGTAGAAGGACGCCACTTCGTAAACCTCGATAGGGGAAATGGAAAGTAGAGATGCTACATAATCCATCACCTCTTGCGAGCACCATCTCCACTCCGCTTGCGCTAAGTGAAGTATAGGCAACAAGGCCGACTTCTGTTTCCCATCGGGATAACGTGCGATAATTTTTTTCACTAATTCCAGCGTTTCTGCTGGGAAAACAATCTTGCTCATGTCTTAAGTATCTAACTCTCCTGCAATTACGTTCATCGATGACATCGTTACGATCGCATCTGAAAGGGTGGTTCCCTTGATCATTTCTGGGAAAGCCTGGTAATATATAAATCCTGGACGACGGAATTTCAAACGGTAAGGGGTACGACCTCCGTCAGAAACTAAGTGGAAACCTAATTCCCCATTTCCACCTTCTACAGAGTGATAAACCTCCCCTACTGGTGCATCGATCTCCCCCATCACAATTTTGAAATGGTAGATTAATGCCTCCATGTTGTGGTAGACATCCTGTTTTTTAGGCAAATAATAATGAGGCGCATCTGCGTGGTAAGCTCCCTCTGGAAGGTTATCCATCGCTTGTTGGATGATGCGCAAACTTTGCCACATCTCCTCTTCGCGCACTAAGAAGCGATCATAGGTATCGCCTTTTGTACCTACTGGCACATCGAATTCGAAATCTTCGTATGAAGAATACGGATTCATCGCACGCACATCGTAATCTACACCAGCTGCCCGTAAGTTAGGACCAGTAAATCCGTAGTTTAGCGCACGCTCGGCAGAAATCCCCCCTACATTTTGGGTACGATCCATGAAGATACGGTTACGCATCACCATGCCCTCGAATTCCTTCAAAGCAGCAGGAAGTTCTTTTAAAAGTTTTTGGATTTTCTCGATCGCTACTGGCGTAAAATCACGCTCCATACCACCGAAACGACCCATATTCGTCGTTAAACGAGCACCACACATCTCTTCGTAAATCTCATAGATGAATTCTCTCCATTGGTAAACATACAAGAAACCCGTTAAAGCTCCCGTATCTACCGCCAAGATAGAATTACAAACAATGTGATCGGTTAAACGTGCTAGTTCCATCAAGATCACGCGCATGTATTGCGCACGTTTTGGAACTTCGATGCCTAATAATTTCTCTACCGTCATGTGCCAGCCCATATTATTAATAGGAGCAGAACAATAGTTCATGCGGTCTGTTAAAGTCGTGATTTGATAGAAAGGACGACGTTCTGCGATTTTCTCAAAGGCACGGTGGATATAACCCACCGTTTGCTCCGCATCTACAATCGTTTCTCCGTCCATCGTTAAGATGTTTTGGAAGATACCGTGAGTCGCTGGGTGCGTAGGACCTAAGTTTAACGTAGACAATTCATTCACATAAGGTCCCCCTTTTTGTGTTTTATCTAGACCTACATTAGGATTATTTACTAAAGCTATTTCAGACATGTCTATTTATTATCGTCCAAACAATTCATCAATCTTATCGTGACGCGTCGCATCCTCTAAAGGATACTCCTTACGCATCGGGTGGTAATCCATCTCGTCCATATTCAGGATACGGGTCAAATTAGGATGACCTTCGAAAATGATCCCATAAAAATCAAAGGCTTCGCGCTCCATCCAGTTTGCCGTAGCAAAAAGACCGGTAATCGTAGGGAAATTAGGCGCTTCGATCGGCGCATAGGCCTTAATCCAAAGACGCACATTGTTTTCCAAACTATGCAAGTGGTAGATCACACCTAGTTCTTGACCTTTCGCTTCTGGAAAATGAATTCCCGCTAAATCCGTCAAAAATTGAAACTTGAATACTGGGTGTGCATATAAAAAATGGATCATCGGAACGATATTTTCTACCGCCGTCGTCACCTGCAAGATGCCATGCGACTCCCCCATTCCATAAACACCCTCTTCGCCAAATTGCGCTTGAAGCGCTTCCATTATCTTTGTGTTCATATCTATTCGATTCCGTAAGAAGCTAATAAGGCCTTGTACTCCGGTTCATTTCTTCTACGCGTACTTTCATTTTTGGCTAATTCTTGGATCTGCATAAAGCCATCCAAAATTTGCTCCGGACGTGGTGGACAACCCGGCACATATACGTCCACAGGAATGATACGATCAATTCCTTGCAATACCGAATAGGTATCAAAAATCCCACCTGAACAAGCGCAAGCCCCTACAGACAATACCCAACGCGGCTCTGCCATTTGAAGGTACACCTGTTTTACGACTGGTGCCATTTTCTTAGAGATCGTACCCATCACCATCAAAACGTCTGCTTGGCGAGCGGAGAAACTTAAACGTTCCGCACCAAAACGACCGATATCATAATGGGATGCCATCGTAGACATAAACTCAATACCACAGCAAGATGTTGCGAATGGTAGTGGCCAAAGTGAATTAGCTCTCGCTAAACCCACTAAACTATCTAAAGACGTAGCAAAAAAACCAGCTCCCTCTACTCCAGCGGGCGCCTCTACGATATTAACTGAAGAATCACTCATTATTTCTCCCACTTTAAAATTCCTTTTTTCAATACGTACAAGAAGCCTACTAAAAGCAAGCCCATGAAAACTAACATTTCATAGAAACCGTTCCATGACAATTGTTTAAAATTAACCGCCCAAGGATACATAAAGACAATTTCTATATCAAATAGCACAAAAAGAATGGCTACTAAAAAATACTTTACAGAGATAGGGGTACGTGCATCACCGATTGATTCAATACCGCATTCGAAGGCATCATCCTTCTTTTTAGAGCGTCTTTTAGGACCTAATGCGTGTGTGGCTACCATCGTAGCGACGATAAATGCCAAAGCAGCTGCTAGCTGAACAAAAATCGGAAGAAAATCCTGAGGTTGATAGTTCATTACGAAGGCTTAAAAATTCAAGGCGCAATTTACAGTTAAAAATCTAAATCTGGGAGAAAAAATCAGAAAAGGATTTAAATATTTCAGAAATTTCGTGTAATTTTGTCCTGCAAATAAGGGCACTCATTCAACACCCGGTTCAAATTATTTGCTATGCTTGATTCCACCAAATTTCTTTTCGAGGCTTTAACGTACGACGACGTACTTTTGCTTCCTGCTTATTCAGAGGTTTTACCTCGTGAAGTAAGTACACAATCTCGTTTAACGCGCAATATTTCGCTGAATATCCCGATCGTTTCCGCTGCGATGGACACGGTGACAGAAGCTGATTTAGCGATAGCCTTAGCACAAGAAGGCGGCATTGGAATCATTCACAAGAACATGACGATTGCGCAGCAAGCGGCTCAAGTTCGCAAGGTAAAACGCTCAGAATCAGGAATGATCATAGATCCCGTGACCTTGAAAGACAATTCTACTTTAGGAGATGCGCAACGCATCATGAAGGAATTCAAAATCGGTGGTATTCCCGTGATTGATAATGACGGAAAATTAGTGGGTATTTTGACGAACCGTGATTTGCGTTTCCAAAAACAAACGTCCCGTCCTGTCAGAGAGATCATGACAAAGGATAATTTGATTACGGCCAAAGAAGGAATCAGCATGGAAGAGGCTGAAAGTATATTGCAAGAATACAAAATCGAAAAATTACCGATCATCGACAAAAATGGCAAATTGATCGGTTTGATTACCTATAAAGATATTTTGAAACGCAAGTCGCATCCTTTGGCATCGAAAGATCCACTAGGCCGCCTTCGCGTAGGTGCCGCAGTAGGCGTTACACCTGATTTATTAGATCGCGTACAAGCTTTAGTGCAGGTAGGCGTAGACGTTATTAGCATTGATACAGCGCACGGTCACTCGAAAGGTGTAATCGATGCCTTGAAATCTGTGAAGAAATCATTCCCTAGCTTAGACGTTATTGTAGGTAATATTGCCACGGGAGAAGCAGCTGTTGCTTTAGCGGAAGCGGGCGCAGATGCGGTGAAAGTGGGCGTAGGACCTGGCAGTATTTGCACGACGCGTATCATTGCGGGTGTAGGTATGCCACAATTAACGGCAGTATATGAAGCGGCCAAAGCATTGCAAAAATACGATGTTCCTGTCATCGCTGACGGAGGTATTCGTTATTCAGGTGATGTTGCCAAAGCGATCGCTGGTGGCGCGAGCACAGTCATGATGGGTTCACTTTTAGCCGGCACGGATGAGGCTCCAGGTGAGATGATCATCTTAGAAGGACGTAAATTCAAATCCTACCGCGGAATGGGCTCACTGGAAGCCATGGAAGATGGATCGAAAGACCGTTATTTCCAAGATGCGGAAGACGACATTAAGAAATTAGTTCCCGAAGGAATCGTAGGACGCGTACCATTCAAAGGTTCTGTAACGGAAATTTTATACCAAATGGTAGGCGGACTTAAAGCCGGAATGGGCTATTGCGGAGCTTCATCCATCGAAGCAATGCAACAAGCGAAGTTCGTTAAAATTACTTCGGCAGGGGTGAAAGAAAGTCATCCACACGATGTAAGCATCTCGAAAGAAGCGCCGAACTATTCTGCTAAATAAGAATTTAGCCTTTACATAATAAAGCCCTGATCTCTCAGGGCTTTTTTTATACTTGGTAATTCTGAATCGTATCCACGAAACAGGCCACCTTATCTGGATCAATATCCGGATATACTCCATGACCCAAATTAGCAATATAGCGTTGCGTCCCGAATTGACCAATCATCTTTTTCGTCTCCGCTTCCACCGTCTTAAAGTCGCCATACAAAGCACAAGGATCTAAATTTCCTTGCAAAGTCTTATTAGGGCCCACTAAACGGCGCGATTCAGCAATATCCATATTCCAGTCCAAACCAATCGTTGCACAATTCAAAGCAGCCATTTCCTCTCGAGCAAAGAAAGCTCCTTTGGCAAAAATCGTCACCGGAACTTCCGTCACCGCATCACATATTTGCTTCAAATAAGGCGTAGAAAACACCGAATACTGCGCAGGCGAAAGAATCCCAGCCCAGGAATCAAAAATTTGGACTAAATTAGCCCCTGCCGCCACCTGTGCCTTCAAATACGAAATCGTAGAATCCGTAATCTTTTGCAACAAAGCATGCGCTAATTCAGGCTCCGCATACAACATCTTTTTGGCCTGAGAAAAAGTCTTCGACCCTTTCCCCTCCACCATATAACAGAAAATCGTGAAGGGTGCACCAGCAAAGCCGATCAAAGGCACTTTACCCGCTAACTCTTTTTTCACAATCTTAATCGCATCTAATACATACATCAAATCCTCTTCTGGATTGGCATCCCGAATTTTTGCCAAATCCGCTTTAGATCGAATCACCTCCGGAAAAACCGGCCCCTTTTGCTCCTCCATTACATATGGCAAACCCATCGCCTCTGGCACCACTAAAATATCCGAAAAAATGATCGCCGCATCCACTCCAAAACGTGTCACCGGCTGAATCGTCACCTCCGCCGCCATCTCTGGATGCGTTGCTAGACCAATAAATGAACCAGCTTTCGCCCTTACAGCCCTGTATTCTGGTAAAATTCTCCCCGCTTGACGCATCACCCAAACCGGGATTCGCTCCACAGGCAAACCTTGCGCAGCACGAAGAATAAGATCGTTTTGTAGTTTTTCCATATCTAACGCAAAGTTAAGGAAAAAATAGTCGCTAGTGACTAGCGACTATTTTTTCCTTAACTTTGTCCTTCATTAACACTCGCCCCATGGCCCAGATTAACGCTAAATTCGTTACAAGTAACACTGACTTTAAGAATTGTCCACCAGCTCGATTTCCAGAATTTGCCTTTATAGGCCGTTCGAATGTGGGAAAATCGTCCTTGATTAACTCTTTGACTTTTCACAAAGGTTTAGCGAAAACATCACAGACTCCAGGAAAAACCCAGTTGATCAATCACTTTATCATCGATGAGAAGTGGTATTTAGTGGATTTACCAGGTTATGGTTTTGCCAAAGTCAGCAAGGAAAAAAGGAAGGAGTTCGAGAAAATGATCTTTGATTATTTGATCAACCGGGAGAATTTGACTTGCTTATTTGTGTTAGTCGACATTCGTTTGAAGCCGCAGGCAGTGGATATCGAATTTATGAACCGCATGGTGGAAGATGAGATACCATTTTATATTGTATTTACGAAGGCGGACAAATTATCCCAAAAGCAAATTGGCGAAAGTTTAGAGCTTTATAAAAACTTCCTTTTAGAAATGTGGGATGAATTACCTCCCCTATTTATTACCTCTGCAGAGAAGCACATGGGTAGGGAAGCTATTTTGACCTCGATTGACGAATTAATTCAAACATCCCCTTATAGAATAGGGAAATAATACTAATTTTGCCCCAAAACAAGCAAAAAAACATGGATTTATTGAATGAAGTAGCCCATATCTCGGGAAAAAGTGGATTGTACAAAGTATTAAAACCTACGCGCACAGGTGTGATTGTAGAAACTTTGGACGCTGCAAAACAAAAATCAGTCGTAGGTGGCCAAACACGTATTTCCGTGTTAAAGGACATCTCGTTGTATTTAGATGATCACCAAGATAGTACTTTACCATTAGCAGATTTATTTTTACAAATTCACGCTAAGTTCAATGGCAATTTACCTGTAGAACCGAAAAAAGCGAGTGATGTAGAATTATTTGGAGCGTTAGCAAGCGTTGTACCTAATTATGATACGGATCGTGTTTTCGCTTCCGACATTAAAAAAATCTTGAGTTGGTATTTAATTTTGGTGGCGAATACACCTGAATTATTTCCAGCAGCAGCTAAAGCTGAAAAAGCGCCTAAGGCAGAGAAAGCTCCCGCTGAAAAAGCAGTGAAAAAACCAGCCGCGAAAAAAGCAGCCAAATAAATCCATGCACATTCGGCCCATTGAATCCGGAGATAATGAGGCACTGGCGAAGATTATTCGAACAGCGCTGGCGGAATTTGGGGCAAATAAACCCGGTACGGTCTATTTTGATCCTACTACGGATGCTTTGCATGCATTATTCCAAACTCCAGGCTCCTATTATTTTGTAGCTACACTAAACAAGCAAATCGTAGGAGGGTGTGGTATTTTCCCCACGGAAAATCTACCCCATGGAACTTGCGAATTAGTGAAGTTGTATGTGGCGAAAGAAGCTCGTGGAACAGGTATAGGTAAGCAATTAATGGAACAATCCATGAGTTGGGCTAAATCAAACGGTTATAGCCAAGTTTACTTGGAGTCAATGCCCGAATTAACGAAAGCCGTTTCCATTTACGAAAAGGTAGGCTTCCAATTACTTGACCATCCCTTAGGGAATAGTGGACATAGTGGTTGCGATATTTGGATGCTAAAAACCTTATAAAATAAAAAAGCCCTCGATCATATCGAGGGCTTTTTTACTACTGGAAGCTTGCTTATTTCAACGAAATAATATACTTCGCTAATTTAACAGCATCCTCTTTAGGGACATTTGTCATGGGTGCCATTGGAGGGTAACCAGGCCAGTTAGACGGCTGTGGCTTAGCAATTAAAGACACAATCTTATCTACTGAATATTTCTTTTTAGCAACATCTTTGTAAGCTGGACCTACTAAACGAGCGTCTACTTTGTGACAAGCAAAGCACGTATATTTAGTCATTAAAGGTTTGATGTCGGCTGGAAAATCTTCCGCTTTTGCTTGAAAGCCCAAAGCCATTGTTCCGAATACGAAGGTTAAAATAAGTTTAGATACGTTTTTCATACGAGGTATTTGATTAATTATGTTACAAATAAAGCGATTAAAGCGCTATTATCCCAATTTATTTTGATTGAATTGCATCGACAGCATTTCGTACACTTCCGTGTTTTTCCAAAAGCTCCGCTGCCACTTCATCACTCACACCCGTCGCCTCTCTTACCATGCGAATGGCGCGCAACACGAGTTTATGATTACTTAATTGCATATCGACCATCTTATTCCCTTTTACACGTCCTAATTGAATCATAACGGCGGTAGAAAGCATATTAAGCACCAGTTTTTGGGCAGTTCCAGACTTCATACGCGTACTTCCTGTCACATATTCTGGCCCCACCACCACCTCGATAGGGAACTTCGCTTCTCCAGCGACTGCACTTCCAGCATTGCAAACGATACAACCTGTCAAAATGCCGCGTGCATTCGCATCACGTAAACCACCTATCACATAAGGCGTTCTTCCCGAAGCGGCAATTCCAATGACGGTATCTAATTCCTGAATACCATAGGCCTCCATATCAAGCCAAGCCTGTTTTTCATCGTCCTCCGCATTTTCCACTGCCTTGCGAATCGCAGAATCACCACCAGCAATTAAACCTATCACCCAGTCATGAGGTACGCCATAGGTAGGTGGGCATTCGGAGGCATCTACGACGCCTAAACGCCCCGATGTACCTGCACCGATGTAAAACAAACGACCGCCTTGCTTCATTCGCTTGACGATTTCGTGCACCAAAGCCTCAATGGCAGGAATTACCTTTTCTACGGCAAATGGAACAGTTTTATCTTCTGCGTTAATTTGACGCAAAATGGTATCTACGGTTTGTTGCTCTAAGTTGTCGTAGGTAGAAGACGATTCGGTTGCTAAAGCACTTAAATTTTCAGCCATATTATTTCGATAATGCTGCGAGGTTTTGAAAGAAATGAGGAATAGTTTCTATCCCTTTGTAAAAATTAAATAGCCCATAATGTTCATTAGGTGAGTGAATAGCATCTGAATCGAGGCCAAAGCCCATTAAAATAGACTTAATCCCTAATTCTTTTTCAAACAAGGCCACGATCGGGATACTTCCTCCACCACGCGTCGGCACTGGTTCTTTGCCAAAAGTCGTTGCCATTGCATCCGATGCTGCTTTATAAGCGATGCTATCGGTAGGCATCAAATACCCTTCTCCCCCATGATGCGCTTTCACTTTCACTTTAACCCCTTTGGGTGCTATAGCTATAAAATGTTCTGTAAATATGCGCGTAATCTCTGCAGAAGACTGGTTAGGTACTAAACGCATCGAAATTTTGGCAAAAGCCTTAGAAGGCAATACGGTTTTCGCTCCTTCTCCAGTATAACCTCCCCAAATACCATTCACATCCAAAGTAGGGCGAATAGAGGCTCTTTCTAAAGTCGTGAATCCTTTTTCTCCATGAACAGTGTCAATACCTAAATCTTTTTGATAGGCCTCTAAATCAAATGGTGTTTGTGCCATAGCTGCTCTATCGGCAGCACTAACCTCCATCACCCCATCATAAAATCCAGGAATCGTAATGTGATTGAATTCATCGTGCATGGAGGCAATCATTTGGCATAGAATATTAATCGGATTCGCCACTGCACCACCATATACACCAGAATGCAAATCGCGGTTAGGCCCTTGCACTTCTACTTCCATATAACTCAAACCACGTAAACCCACATCGATCGATGGAATGTCATTCGCTATGATCGAGGTATCTGAGATCAAAATCACCTCTGCTTTCAGTAATTCTTTATTCGCCGCTACAAAATTGCCCAGATTATCTGACCCAATCTCCTCTTCTCCCTCGATCATAAACTTTACATTGCAAACCAAATTACCTGTTGCAAGCATCGCTTCAAATGCTTTTACATGCATAAATACTTGCCCTTTATCATCGCAAGCACCACGCGCATAAATGACCTCTTCTTTGATCACTGGTTCAAAGGGTGGATTATCCCAAAGTTCTAATGGATCTGCCGGTTGTACATCGTAATGCCCATATACCAAAACAGTAGGCGCTGCGGGATCCACCATTTTCTCTCCATACACAATAGGATAACCTGCTGTCTCTTCTAATCTCACGTGATCTGCTCCTGCCTGGCGTAAGTTCTCTGCCATCCATTCCGCGGCCTTACGCACATCTCCAGTATAGGCTGGATCAGCAGAAATCGAAGGAATGCGTAATAAGTCTAATAGCTCCGCCAGAAACCGATCCTTATGAGCGGCGATAAATTCGTGTGTTGATTGCATAATAAATGGAAATAATGGCCTACAAACGACCTTTTCTAGGAATGAGATACATTCGGCTTTCGGTACCCGAAATAATCCGACTTATATTTTTTCGGTGCGTAAAAATCACCAAAAAAGAAATGATGAATCCAAAATAAATCAAAATGGGTAATTCCTTTCCAAATACTCCAAATTGAAGTAATAATGGAAATACGATAGACGTTACCATCGAACCCAAGGATACATAATGAGAAATCGCAAATACCAATAAAAACACCAGGCTACTCACCAGCGCTGCTTGAGGATGCAAAGCTATGACCATCCCTAAAGTAGTTGCAACGCCTTTTCCGCCTTTAAAATCACAAAAAACGGGCAGTAAATGACCAATAATGGCTAAGAAACCGAATAAAATCTTCAAGGTCACACAAGTCTGCCAATCTACTAAACCAAATGCATAGAGCAAAGAAGCTAAACTAGCTGCCGCAAAACCTTTCAAGGCATCCACAAATAAAACAATAGAACCTGCTTTTTTGCCTAAAACCCGAAAGGTATTCGTCGCTCCAGCATTACCACTACCGTGCTGACGAATATCAATACCGTGGTAGCGATCCCCATACCAAATCGCTGTAGGGATAGACCCTAACAGGTAACTTAGCAAAGAAAGGCCCACAAGTATAAATAGCATAATAAATTGGTTGTAACCTTGTAAATATAGGACGACGAGTTTATGAAATCAAATACATTAAAAACATTCTTGAAATGTTTAAATTTTCGTCTTTATAATGTTCTAAAATGAGAAATTAACCGAAGCCATTAACCTAAATCGCTGGGGATTTCCATGATCTAAATAGGTTAAACGATGGAAGGCTTGTACACGTAAAATTTTGAAAATATTGTCAATACCATAACCTACTTCGGCAAATGGTTTATTCGGATCAAGGGAATCAAAGGCATACTGATCTAAGAATTTCGACCGCAATGGGCTATTCACATCCTTCATTATTTCGCGGTTAGCTGTTCGTTGACTTCCCATCAAAATATTGCCGGAAGCAATAAAGCGCCATTTCAATTTCTTAATCAATGGAATTCGATTAAATAACAAACCTTCGAAATTATGATTGTATTGAATAGAAGCATATTGATCACTCACAAATTCAAAATAATTCATCGTAGAATAAGCCGAACGCACAAAGAAGAAGGTCTCATTTCCTAAATGGGGAAATAAAAGCGGAGCTGGTAAATTAGAGGGCGTATAACCTGCCGTGAAAGTATAATCCGAACGGCCTATCGTGCCTAAACGGAAAGTTTGGTAGGCCTTCAAAGTTACGCGATCATAGGTAAAATCACCTCCTAAAAAGCCTTTGAATCCGTGTTGGTATTTCAATGTAACAACTGGAATACGTTTAGTAGCTAACGTAATCCGCTCATTTCCATTCATAATAAAGGTCTCGTTCTTTGCAAAACGCAACTCCACTGTAGCGAATGTCTCTTGGTAATAATCCTGCACCGCAGATGCTCGACCTAATTCTGGGTTTAAACGGTATTGAAAACGGAACAAAGGATCGAATGAACGTGTATTCAAGGAGGTTGTTACCGTCAAGCCTTTGTAGAATTCTGATGAGAAAAAGGCCTCCGATTCCCGTCTGAAAAAGGCCCCCGAAAAAGCCCCCCAACGCGTAAATGCATAGAATAATTTATTGTCACCAATCAATTCAGGTGTTAAACCCACTCGCTCAATATCGTAGGAATGTCGAATACCGGCGACGGTCCATTTCTTTTTGGAGAATAGATAATTGACTTCGGCTGAATATTTGGGCACTAAATCCTTCGTTCCAAAACCCACATTTCCACGTAAAATCCAATGCTTGTCAAAATTTGCATTCGTTCGAAAACCTAATCTCAAACGGGCTCCTTCAATTTTATTCATGGCAAAACTGGACACATACGGCCCCACCTCGATGTCATTGAATTTCTTATAACCGCTTAAAATAATTTCGGCAATTTCTACGTAAGTCCGGACGATAGGCAAGTTTTGGACAGAATCAATTAAGGCCGAAGCCATAATATCTTGCGTACTTAAGGGTTCATGGCGGGCATACTTCCAAAACTCCGGATTAGGTTGCATCGCATCCTCCGCTACTTCTGTCGTTAAATCATAGAAGCCTAAGTCATGAGGTTTATTGACAACAAAATCCTTATTCGAGATGTACATTTTCAATAACATCCCGGCACTTCCTTTCGTAATTTCCTCTAAATCGATTAAAAAACGAGTTCTAGCCGGCAACCAAGCCCCTGAATTCGTTTGTTCTAATTCTTGAGAAATTTTGATTTTATCTATGAAATTTAAATTAGCCGCCTTGTCTACCGCTGCATCGATTTGCACTAAAGCGAAGGATGTGGTATCAATCCACATTTGGCCTCTAAAAACCAAGTCCATGGGGTTCTTAGGATCAAAGTCCATCTGGTAACAAACGTGGCCATCCACATTAACCGTATCCCCTAAAAAGTAACTATAACTACCTTTCCAATTATCCCCGATTGGACTGGCAAAATCCTTACCGAAGAAGCCTACATAGTTTTGGTAAAAATTATAATTCGCCACTAAATTCCCCCCTACCAGCTGTGAAATCAAGGAGCCGTCCTTCACTCCCACCCCTTTAATATTTGTTTTATGAATGACCTCTTTCTTGCGTTGTGGACTTTCCAAATAGTAAAACTTGCCTACCGACTCAGAGATATAAGTGGGAATCACTAGCTTACCATCTTCACCGGCAATTTTCTCAAATTTCTTAATCGCCTGAGCGATGTCCTTCATCACTTTTTTTTCTTTGAATTTCTCCGATATGTTATCCACATCGAGTTCCATCTTCGCATAGGAATCATATTCATAGGCAGACAAACGGGAACGATCATTTTTTTCGCGGTTTCGAATGACACCACGTAGAATTTTAAAGGCCGGATTTTCGCCTGAATACACAATCACTTCAGCCATCTCACGCCCGGTGGGCTCTAACTGAAAATCCACTTCTTGTAATTTTGCTCCGCGCGTGATTTTCTTCACCCGCTTTTTATAGCCTACAAAGGAGGCAAAAAGACTATCCGCTGAATATTTTGAATTTAAAGTATACTCTCCCTGAAAATTCGTGGTAGCCCCTTGACTCACGCCTACTAGACCTACCGAGGCAAAAGGAATGGGGTCACCATTCTTAGCATCCGTCACACGTCCTTTAATGACCAATTGACCTGCAGACGGGAAAACCGTAAAGTAGAAGAAAATCACCAGCAAAATGCTGAATTTCAATTTCATGGAGGGCATTTATGAAGCAATACTTAGCAAAAATAACAAGGGAAATGAATAATTCGCTATTCGTCGACACATTTCTGCGTTTCGTCTAAGAAGTTTTTGAATTTCTCCAATGCACGAGCCCGGTGGGCGATTTGATTTTTCTCTGTCAAAGTCATCTCGGCGAAAGTCCGACTTTCATATTCAGGCTGAAAGACAGGATCATAACCAAAACCTTGCGTTCCGCGAGGAGCCTCCACAATGGTTCCTTGGATCTCGCCTTCGAAAGCATGATAGACACCATTATGGCAATACGTTAAAACCGTTACGAAGCGTGCGCGACGATTCTCATGAGCAGACAGGTTCTGAAGCAGTAAATCAAGATTAGCGCGATCATCTTTGGGCTCACCTGCATAACGGGCTGAAAAGACTCCCGGTGCGCCTCCCAAAGCCTCCACCTCTAATCCAGAATCATCTGCTAAACAAGAAACATGGAATTTTTCAGCGATGTACTTCGCTTTTTGAAGCGAATTTTCCGTTAGGGTTGCCCCCGTCTCAGGAATTTCCTCTGTAAGAGCAAAGGAACTTAAATCCCGAACCGTAAAATGATCTTGAAGTAATACACTCAGTTCTTCTACTTTATGCTTGTTTTGGGTAGCTAAATAAAGGATAGGACGCATTATTGAGCAGAAACAACTTCGACCTCAAAATACAAAGGAGAATATCCAGGTATGGATGAATTTCCAGCCGTTCCATAGGCCAGATTGTATGGCAAAATCGCTTTCGCTTTTTCCCCTACTTTCATCTTTAGCACGGTTTCTTCAAACCCAGCGATCAATTGACCTGCCCCAGCTGTAAAGGTTAACGTTCCTGATCCAAATTTAGAATCATAGATCACTTTATTACTTGCATCCGTTTGGATATAACCATAACCTAAACGGCCCACATAATTCACTTTAACAGACTGTCCTAATGTCACCGCAGCACCTGTAGGATTTTCAAGAATCTTTTGAAACACTAATCCAGAAGTAGTTTTTTCCGCAGCTGTAAATCCGTAAGTACTTTGCATTGCGGTGATTTGATCATCCTGATTCTTAATCGAAACGACTTCAACTTCCGCTTTAATCACGGAATAAGCCGGTACACTTCCAAAAGAATTAGCTCCAAACGCTAAAGAAGAGGGCAATAAAAAGGTTCCTTTATCTCCCGCCTTCATCAAGGAGACAGGCAGCGTGAACATACTTTGAGATACCCCAAAAATAATTGACTTAGACTGACTAGCCACCTTAGAAGTAGAATCCACAAAGGTTCCATCCAATAAGGTCAATTTATAATGCAATGTAACCAAATCAGCCACAGCCGGAGCAGCAGTAGCACCTGCTGAAACAATAGAATAATACATTCCATCTGCCGTTTTAGCGTATGTCAGATTTCGCTGCTTGAGGTAATTTTGAATGTCTGTATCATTCTTTGTTACTTCTTGTTCCACCGGATTTTCTACCGAACAACTTGTTAAACCTGTCACCAAAGCGAAAAATAAAACCAAATACTTCCACATAACTATTCAATTTTAGCGATGTATATTTCGAAACTTAAAGGAGTATAACCGGGAATACTACTATTTCCATTCGCACCATAACCTAAGGCCGAAGGGAAAACAATAATGGACTTTTCTCCCAATCGCATTTTCTCAATTCCCATCTGGAATCCAGGAACCGTTTGTGTTCCGCCTATGGTTACACTCATGCTGTCTGTGCGGGCCATGTTACCATCAAAGGCTTTGGAACTTAAGAAACGTCCTGTGTATTTGATTTTCACTACTTTACCTTGCGCTGGAATGTCCCCCGTACCCGCCACTAATCGAATATAACGCAAACCGTTATCTTGTGTTTCTGTCACTGTATACGCATTGCGCGCGATGTATTCTCGAATTAAATCATCTTGCGTACGCACCACATACGACTTTATTCTCACTTTCAATGGAGTATAAGCCGGTAAATCTGGAAAGGCTTGTGCCGTCCCTGGCAATACTAAAGTGGCTTGTTCTCCTTCGCGTAAGGCAGTCATCAACGTCACGAAAACCGGATTACCGTATCCATAACGGAAGAAATAAGGAGAATTAGTCGCCCGATTTGTACTATCAAGCACCTTTCCTGTCGCCAGGTTTGAAAACTCATAATGTACATAGAGTGAATCTCCTTTGGACGCTAATTCCCCTGATGGATTCGATTTAGTGACAAAATAATAGCCTCCATTTGCCAGGGCAGATGGACTTTGATTTTGACCAGCAAAATAGGCTAAAATCTGCGTTTGATTTTCTTTCGCCTTCACATCGTCTTCTAATGCAATATCAGAAAGACAAGAAAAGGTAAAAAAGGCAATAAATAGGAATCCGAAAACTTTCATTCAATTATTTCTTAGACAATACTTCTAATTCAAATACCAAAATAGCATTTGCAGGAATACGAGGAGCCGCTCCTTGTGCACCATAACCTAAAGCTGATGGAATCACAAAAGTACCTTTTCCTCCTTTTTTCAATAACATTAACGCTTCATTAAAGCCTGGAACTAACTGACCTACTGGAGGCATCGCTACACCTGCACCTTTGTCAAATTCTTTTCCATCCAAGAACGTACCGATGTAGTTCACTTCCCATGATTCGCCCATTTTAGGACCTTCACCTACACCTGGATTTGTAATAGAAGCATATAAACCTGTTGAAGTTTTAGTAAATTTCTTACCCGAATTAGCAACATAGGCCTCGATTAATTTAGCATCTTTACCTGTTTGCTCTGCTGATAATTTCGTCATCTCTTTTTCAAAATCTACACGAGATTGAGATTTCTTAATTTTAACGATAAAACGAACATCTGTACCACGCTTCAAGAAAGGAGGAACCGGTTGATTTGCATCCTTAAATAAACTATCTACAGGAACGAAGATGGTTGCACTATCTCCCACTGCTAATAAACGTAAACCGTTCTCAAAAGAACCTTTGAATGAACCCGCAGGTGCAGCTGGAGGTACTAAATCTTGTAATGGCTTACCTTCTTTGCGAGAATCTTTGATCGTAGAGTCTGCATCGTTTTTAATCACTAAATCAAACGTAATGATATCACCCTCTTTTAATTTAGGGGCATTGTCATCGTGTTCGTGCTTTTGGATTTTAACGCCATCTACTACTTCGACATTGTTACACGAAGCTAGTGCCATTGCCGCTACTAAAATTACTGCTAGTTGTTTACGCATGATTTTGATTTTATACATTTTTAACTCGATTTATTTCAGAAAGATACAAAGGTAACACTTCCATTAGTTTTTTCTTTGCCTCCACTAAACTTCCCTTAGAAAAACGTCCGCCAGATGCATTTTTGTGCCCACCACCCTCAAAGTATTTCGCCGCAAATTCATTCACGGCAAAGGGTTCAATGGATCTAAAAGATAGCTTCACGCCATCAGGACGCTCTATCATCAAAATAGACCACACACATCCTGCAATTTGCAAACCATAATTTACGATGCCTTCTGTATCGCCAGCTTGAGAATTAAATTTTGTTAAATCCTCTGCCGTGATCCACATAAATGCCAAATGATAGTCAGGCAAGTATTCCATTCGTTGGCCTAACACGTGACCAATAAACTTTAATCGATCCATACTCGACGAATCAAATACCTTTCGATGCACCTCGTTCGTATTCACCCCTAAACGAATAAGTGCTGCCACTATTGTGTGCACATGAGCCGTGGTATTCGGGTGACGGAATGAACCTGTATCTGTCATAATACCTGAATACAAGCATCCGCCAATCGCAGGATCGAGTAGCGTTTCATCGCCCCATTCCAAGATTAAATCATAAATCAGTTCACAAGTAGAGGCTGCAATCGTTCGGTGGTAATAATAATCACCAAAGTCTTCCGGATCCAAATGGTGATCAATAACCACCTTTTTCGCACGCGATTTGCGTACAATGGGAGCCATATTGTGTAATCTTTGAATGCCTGAAAAATCCAAACAACAGATAAAATCCGCTTCTTCCACCAGTGCATCGATTTGCACCTTGTGAACCAACTCGTCATAGGCTAAAATATCCGCAGCTCCGGGCATCCATTGTAGATTTGCCGCAACAGCAGAAGGTACCGCTACCGTAGCATGAATGCCTTTTTTAGCCAAATATCCTTGCAAAGCAAGCGTGGAACCAATCGCATCCGAATCCGGATTGTAATGGGCTGTAATCACGACTTTCGTGCCGGGAATGAGAAAGGATTTTAACTCAGAAATGGAGGTCATAATGGGGCTTGCCAGAAATAAATTTGGGCGAACGCAAAGTTAGAGATAAATTTGAACAAAATTATGCCAATGCCTACAAATAGAACATTCACAATGATCAAGCCGGATGCGGTCGCAGACGGTCACACAGGTCCCATTATTCAACAAATCGAAAAAGCCGGATATAAAATTGTTGCCATTACGAAATTAAAAATGAGCGCTGAACAAGCGGGTCAATTTTATGCGGTACACAAAGAACGTCCATTCTACCAAAGCCTTTGCGACTATATGTCGAAGAGCGAAATTATTCCCATGATTTTGGAAAAAGAAAATGCTGTTGAAGATTTTCGTCAATTCATCGGATCAACGAACCCAGCAGAAGCAGCGGAAGGAACCATCCGTAAGCAATTCGCAAAATCACTGGAAGCTAACGCCATCCATGGTTCTGATTCAAATGAGAATGCAGCGATTGAAGGTGCGTTCTTCTTTCCAGGAGTTTAGTTATCGATGTTTGTAGAAGAGAAATCCATTCTCTTCTTTTTGGAATATCAAGTTCGGATGGTATCTGAACTTATCTTCTGCGTCTGCTTTCATGATAAAATAAGCCGGTCGATCCAGCTTTTTCATGGCTAACAAAACATCGCCCGCGGGACTTCCTGTGGGCTTTTGAAAATACAAGAGCTGCGCGTAGGACTTGAATCCAACGGGTTCGATGTAGACTTTTTGGCCCGCCTTAGCGATGTAAAAATCAATTACCGTTGCCTGCGTATATCCTTCAATTTTAGGCACCACAATAGCCATGTAGGCCATAATCGTCACTAGCGTAGCGGCCAACAACGTGTGTAATTTCTTAGTGAACAAGAAATAGATCACTGCAAGTCCGAAAAACACCCCCATCAGAAACTCCCAACCAGCCCAATAGACGGGCGCTTGCAAATTTCCTTGCACAAACACATCTTGGATGAATGGAGCGATGCTGCCCGCGTTTTGGCCGATTAACGGCACCGCAGTCAAAATGCATGCTAAAAGTATCCCCACAAAACCGATGGCAGTCAGGTATTTCCAGTTAAATCGAAAACCTCCCGCTTGCCATTCCTGCAACACTATCGCAGAGAAATAAGTCAACGGAATCCAGCACATCGACGAATAATGTACAATTTTCGTCTTCACGATACTGAATAAAATCAAGACCACCCAAAACAAGACCTTCATCCAGTTTGAAAAATCCAAGTCCTCCCGCTTCCAGCGAAATAAACGCGCACCGGCCCATATCGAGACCGGAAAACAACCGATCAATAAAACCACAAAATGGTAGTAAAAAGGCTGACCATGACCCGCATCTCCCGTGGTCATCAAGCGAACTTGGTAAGAAAAAAAATCTTCAATAATCTGCCAGCCAAATTGGTAGGCAATCAATCCATACCAAGCCACAAAGAATAGTACGGAGATCAATCCTGCGACTACCGCCCCAGTAAAATGGCGGACATTTACCCTCGACCGGTACAGTATTCCTACAAAAAAGAGCGTTAAAGACCATAAAAGTAGTGCCGCCGGCCCTTTCGTTAAAAGGGCCAACCCGATCGAAATACCGGCCAACACTACCTGTCTGAAACGAGTCGTATCCTGGAAAAATTCAGAATAAAAATAGGTGCCTAAAAATATCAATAAATTGAAGAGTGGATCAATAATCCCCGAACTAGCATACACATGCGGCGTGATCGCCACTAAATAAGAAAAGGCCCATAAATTTCCGAAATTAGCTCCCCCATTCTTCTTCCCTATTGCATACAGTGTCCACAGCGTGGCGATTCCAATCACCGCATTGGGGAAACGGGCTGCAAATTCCATCGAAATAGCTGATTGTCCAGAAAATGAATCAAAGGCCATGAAACTCAACGCCTGCAACCATAAAAACAACGGAGGCTTTTCCCAGAAAGGCTGAAAATTGATTTGGACACTCAAAAAATCACCCGACACAATCATTTCCCGAGCTGATTCTGCAAAATTTACTTCATCCCAATCAAATAGATGCGTCGACCCTAAAAAAGGAATGTAGACCGCGGCTCCTACGAGCGCCCAGAATAGATAGGGTTTATTTTGAACTACTTTTAGCATAAATAAAGGAATAAAATAAAGCGGATGAGGCTACACCGATTAGCGCGCCCACTAAGGTATCTACGGGAAAATGTTGGAATAAATACACGCGAGAATAGGCAACGCCCACCGCCATTAAACCTGCCAGCAGTCCCCAGAACCAGCGACGCAAAAGGACAGCTACCCAAAAGAACATAAAAAAGGCGGCCCCAGTATGTCCGGAGGGCATCGAATTAAATTCACTAATCAAAAGCCCCGGAACGATGTGCCATTTCACCCCTGAATCGGCAAAATAGGCTAAAGGACGTAAGGCGTCCGTAAAAACCCAATGCTTTAATCCTTGAATTATTCCCGTGGATAAGGCGTATGAATAGACGTAGGGCAAGGCATATGCTTTCCGATAACGGAATAAATAAAAGAGGAGCAAAACAGGTAACACGACTTCAGCGATAGCAGAAAAGCCTTGAAAGATACGGTCAGCCACTGGAGCATGATTACCATTGATGAGTTGAAGCTGGTGCATACGATCCAATTGACCCACAAAAAGCCAACCCAACATTTCGTACAAAATAAAGATCCCTAAAAAAGCTTTTAAAGCTGGAGTCAACTGCTTCATGCCTCGAAATTACGAATTTGTTCAGCGCAACTATTGCTCTTTTCGAATATTTTCGTAATTTCGCATTCTTTTTTACCCAAGAGTGAAAATGAACGTCCTAGAAGCATACCAGATACCGATACTTTCATTAGAGGATAAAGTATACCAGTATTCCTTCACCGGGAACGATGAATTTTTCGCTGCTTTCGAGCAGGAATGGGTTCAAAAAGGCGAATTTAACGCAAAAGCGACGTTAGATAAATCGGCCACCATGATTCAGGTAAGACTGATTATTGAGGGCCATTTGAAATTAATTTGCGATCGTTCGAATGAGGAATTTGAATTCCCCATCCACATTGATGAGAAGATTATCTACAAATATTCGGATCACAATGAAGATATGGGAGATAATTTATTCTTGTTAGACCGAAAGTCGCCTAAATTAGATTTATCGCAAGATTTATTTGATTTCATTGCCTTGCAGGTGCCCATGAAAAAATTGCACCCTCGGTTTGTGAAACCTTTAGAAGAAAATGTAGATGGCGAGTTGATTTATACAACAGACCCAGAAGACGACAATAAAGCCGATCAAGTACCAGAAATGGATCCAAGATGGGCAGCATTAAAAAAATTAACAGACAATAATTAAATAACAATACAATGGCACATCCTAAAAGAAGACACTCAACTACTCGTCGTGATACAAGAAGAGCGCATGATTTCGGAACTCCTAAGCAATTAGCAGTAGACGGACAAACGGGCGAAACTCACCTTTATCACCGTGCTCACGTACACGAGGGTAACTTGTTCTACAAAGGAAAAATGATCGTAGAAGGATTCTCGGTTAAGTAATTACCTGGTAGACTGCAGCTTTTCTCTATTTTTTCAGCAAGACTGAAAAAATCCCGTTAAAATGCTATTTTTTGACTAAATTTAATGCTATTTTTGCCAAAAGCTTTAGTAATTAAACATAATTAAATGAAAATAGCCGTTGATGTGATGGGCGGGGATTATGCCCCAGAAGCTGTAATCGAAGGAATACTTTTAGCGTTATCTAGTCTTTCAAACGACGACACTATATTAGCCGTAGGTCCACAGGACACCATCGAGCAATTATTAGCGAAACACGGGTATGCAGGCAAGCAAATTGCCATCATTCCTGCGGATCAAGTAATTGAAATGGGTGAACATCCTACCAAGGCGCTATCTCAAAAACCCAATTCCAGTATCGGAGTTGGGTTTCATCTTTTAAAAGAAGGTAAAGCAGACGTCTTTGCTTCAGCAGGAAATACCGGCGCTATGATGGTCGGATCTTTATTTTCTGTCAAAACCATCGAAGGAATTTCACGCCCAGCGATCGCCGGTTTCGTTCCACAAGAGGACGGCACCTATGCTTTGATGCTGGACATAGGAGCGAATGCCGATTGCAAGCCAGAGATGCTGGATCAATTTGCGGTTTTAGGCTCTGTGTACTTTGAGGCAACAACAGGCAAGAAAGCACCACGCGTGGGTTTGATGAACATTGGCGAAGAAGAGCAAAAAGGGAATATCCTTTCGCTAGCGACGCATGCCCTTTTGAAAGAGAATAAGAAGATCAACTTCATTGGCAACATCGAAGGAAAAGACTTCTTTAAGAACAAGGCAGATGTCATTGTGACGGACGGATTTACGGGAAATATTATTTTGAAGATGGGGGAATCTATCTACAAGATTATGAAAGACCAAGGAATCACGAATGACTTTGTAGAGAATACGAATTACGAAAAATACGGCGGTAGCCCGATCATCGGGATAAATGGGAATGTGATTATTGCGCACGGGGCGTCGAGTCCTTTGGCAATCAAAAACATGATTAAACTTTGTATATCCGTCGTAGAATCAGATGTGTGCGGAAAGATTAAGGCCGCCATCGAGAACCAATAATCATTATGAGCCAAAAAATAAGTGCAGCCATCACCGGAGTCGCAGGATATGTACCGGATTATGTGCTGACGAATCAAGAGTTAGAAAAAATCATTGATACAAACGACGAATGGATCACTTCTCGCACCGGCATCAAAGAAAGACGGATTTTGAAAGGCGAAGGCCTAGGAACGTCTTTTATGGGGGCCAAAGCAGTGGAGGACCTTTTGAAGAAAACCAATACCAAGCCAGAAGAAGTAGACATGCTGATCTGTGCGACGGTAACTCCTGATTACTTTTTCCCATCCGCTTCGAATTTAATCTGCAAGACAGTAGGCATCCGTGAAACGGCTTCCTTTGACTTAGCAGCGGCTTGTTCTGGCTTCTTAAACGCCTTAGGTGCGGGTACTGCCTTCATCGAATCAGGTCGTTACAAGAAAATCATCGTAGTGGGTGCGGACAAAATGTCTTCGATTGTAGATTATACTGATCGTACGACGTGCATTCTTTTTGGGGATGGAGCGGCAGCGGTGATGTTAGAACCTAACTTCGAAGGATTAGGGGTGCAAGACTTCATCTTGAAATCAGATGGAGAAGGATGTGAGTCCCTAATGCAAAAAGGGGGCGGTAGCGCCTACCCTCCCACGGTGGAATCCGTAGAGGCAAAATGGCATTATATTCGCCAAGAAGGCCAATCCGTATTTAAATTTGCGGTGACGCGTATGGCAGATGTTTCGGCAGAAATCATGGAACGCAATCACTTAACGGGTGATGATATTAAGTATTTGGTTCCACACCAAGCGAACAAGCGTATCATCGATGCGACAGCAAACCGTATGGGTGTGAGCGATGACAAAGTGATGTTGAACATCCAGAAATATGGAAATACGACGGCGGCGACGATTCCGCTTTGTCTTTGGGATTACGAAAACAAACTAAAAAAAGGAGATAATCTGATCTTAGCAGCCTTCGGTGGAGGTTTTACCTGGGGATCAGCTTACGTTAAATGGGCATACGACCCTAAATAATTAGAAATGGCAACTACAGCAGACATTAAAAATGGGATGGTGATTAAATACAATGACGACTTATACTCGATCATTGAATTCCTTCACGTAAAACCAGGAAAAGGCCCGGCTTTCGTTCGGACGAAATTACGTTCTTTGACTTCAGGGAAAGTAATCGATAACACGTTCAACTCTGGCGTGGCGATTTACCCTGTTCGTGTGGAGCGCAGAAAATTCCAATTCATCTTCAAAGATGAGTTTGGTTTTAACTTTATGGACCAAGAGTCGTTCGAGCAAATTCTATTAAATGAGAATTTATGTGTGATGGCAGATTTGATGAAAGAAGGACAAGAGGTGGAGATTTTGATTAATACCGAAAACGATGCAGCCTTATCTTGTGAATTACCTCCATTCGTAGAGTTAAAGGTAACCTACACAGAACCAGGCGTTCGTGGCGATACGGCTAACTCTCCTAAGAAACCTGCGACGGTGGAAACAGGGGCAACGATTACCGTACCTATTTTCATCGAACAAGATGAAGTAATTAAAGTAGATACAAGAACCTATTCATACGCTGAGCGTGTAAAATAATTAGCTACCTTTGTAGCGTTTAATTAACAAAAAGAATGGATACTAAAGAAATTCAACGATTACTCGATTATATCGCTAAATCTCCATTAGCGGAGGTTAGCATCGAAACAGAAGGTTTAAAGGTTTCTGTTAAGAAACACGGAGAAGCAGCACCGGTAGTAAGTGTGGTTTCTGCAGCACCAGCAGCGGCTCCAGTAGCGGCAGCTCCGGCAGCGGCAGCACCTGCGGCGCCAGCAGCACCAGCACCCGTAGCAGATAACTTATATACGGTAAAATCTCCCATGATCGGTACATTCTACCGAGCTCCAGGTCCAGATAAAGATAACTTCGTAGAAGTAGGAACGGAAATCGCTCCAGGTAAAACGGTTTGTGTGATCGAAGCGATGAAATTGTTTAACGAAATCGATTCAGAAATCTCTGGAAAGATCGTTAAAATCTTAGTTGATAATGCAAGTCCTGTAGAATTTGATCAACCTTTATTCTTGGTTGAAAAGCGTAA
>Ga0228702_1000650_pt1 | contig 25299 bp, 31 predicted proteins | sample McNCre217_Aug_MG_2_FD_178018 | JGI IMG/M metagenome (GOLD analysis project Ga0228702, IMG submission 178018) | Freshwater microbial communities from McNutts Creek, Athens, Georgia, United States - 20-17_Aug_MG | ecosystem: Environmental > Aquatic > Freshwater > Creek | place: USA: Georgia...
CCCACAAAGTCTGCAAAAGATCTTGGATATAGTTACCTTCCCCAAGCAGTCGTAACAAAAGAAGAATACGATGCGTATGTGGTTAATCTTCAACCGATTGATCTGAACGCATCTAATGACATTGACGCTGATCTGGAAGATGATTGTCTGACTGGTCACTGTCCAATTCGTTAAGGAAAACATGGAAGATATTACAGTTTATACTCAACCTAATTGCCCTGGCTGTATTACAGCTAAGGCAACTCTTCGTCAACAAGGTAAGCTATTTACAGAGATTGAAATTGGTAAAGATATTTCAGCCTCTGAGTTTAAAGAGCTTCATCCAGGTGTACGAACTGTCCCGTTTATTTATATTAAAACAAAATAAATAGGCAATAAAAAACCCCCAAGGATTACTCCAAGGGGGTTATTTTTTATCGTTCGTACTCAAGAATGATCTGTTTACACAAATCACTACGAACAATATCAGCAGGGAAAAATTCCACTGTCTCAATACTAGGAATGAATTGTAGTCGCTTAATAGTAGACATAAGACCTGAATCAGGAATATCTACTTGACGACTATCTCCTGAGAATATCACCTTACTACCGTGACCAATACGTGTCAAGAGTAATTTGAATTCTTTCTCAGTCATGTTCTGGCATTCATCAACCAGAACAATAGCATCATCAAATGTAGCTCCTCGCATGAATCCAAGAGGACGTGGATCAATCTGACCACGCTTCTTAAACAATTCATACAAGGACTTACCAAACGCCTTAATAAAGACTCCTTCAAAAGGTTCTAGGTAAGGCGCATACTTCTCTTCTAATTCTCCAGGAAGGAATCCTAAACTACGACTAGCTTCAACGTTAGGTCGTGTTACGATAATCCTCTCCACTTCTCGGTAGTAAAGCTTCTCCGCTGCGTATGAAGCTGCTACATAGGTTTTCCCTGTGCCAGCACTACCAATTCCAAAAACAACATCGCTTCTTTCGATTGCCTCAAGATAGATTTGCTGAGCTAGATTCTTAGGCTGGATACTATCGAATCCACGAACTGGCTCAACATTAACTTCTTGAACATTTCTCTTACGTGCTGATTTTCTACTTGTCATAGGTTAGATGTAATATTGATTTGCTGTAATGGCTTTATCGAGCATTTCGTCAACGCTTCCTGTATAGCCAAGGGATTTAAGATATTTAACACGAAGATCGTCTACGCTTCCTTGTGCTCCTGTTTTGAGCTTCAAGTATTCGTATTCATTCTTCACACTTTTGGTGGCGAAGAACTTAATCTTCAGTCCATCCATAGCATCGTCACCAACCTTAGCTTTAAGATTGTTACGAGCTTCATCTTGCTTAGACTTAGCCATTATTTCTTCTTAGATTTAGGCTTGGATTTCTTAGCAGCTTTCTGCTTAGCTTCCACAGCGTAATAAACAGACTTACCTTTTTTAGCGCCATATTCTTTTTTCATGGCTGCCATCATAGATTTGTTAACTGGCATTACTTCTTCTTTCGTTTGTCGTATTGATTCATAGCACGATTCTTGCTCTTAGAAATTGCTTGCAAGTTCTTAGAAGACAAGTCACCTGTCTTATGATTCTTATGGTCTACATCTTTACCGTCCCCTTTACGGACAGCACCCTTACGCTCCATAATCGCTCGTGCATGATTACGTTCAGCACGACGCTTCTTTTGCTCTGGACTAGAATTGTACTTACGCTGACGAATACTGTCAGCAGTAGCACCTTTCTTGAATTCACCTTTTTTAGCCATTACGCTTTTCCTACAATCTTATTCAAATAATCCCTTGTCTCTTTAGGCAAGCGTGTCTCCCAATTCGCTCCAGCTCTACGTGCTTGTGTAATAATCTTGTCCACATTACCTGGACCATAGTTATACGCAGCAAGAGCTTTACGAATGTCACCTTTGTACTTCTGATTCATCGCAGTCATATAGTCAAAACCAAATCTACGATATTCATCTTCAGTCTCAGACTGTAATGGCTTCACTCCATATCCAGGAGTGTCACCAGTCTTAGGCATCACCTGAGAAATACCTTCAGCTCCCTTAGGAGAACGTATCAGATTACCATCTGGGCCGTAATGGCGTAGCTGGCTTTCTGCCTTCAATTGCTTCTCGTAATAGTTACGAACACCTGAAGCATACTTATTATCCTTCTCAGGAGTGAAGTAAGCACCCTTTGGAGCCTCTGTAACAGGGGTAGAAGGGGCTGAAACCTCTTGTTTAGTACCTACACCAGGGATGAACTTTTTAAGCTCATCAAAGGCCATTTCCCAAGGCTTCTTAGTCGAGGTAGGCTCAGGAGCCGCTGAGGGCTCCATCGAAGAGATTACAGAAGCTTTGGCTGTGTCAACTGCTTTACCAGCAGCTTGCATCAACTTATCAAAGCTCATGTTCCAAGGGCCATCATTACTTTGCGGTTGTTGCTCGCCAGTTTGATTTGTCTCGGTAGTCAAATGCTACTCCTTTACCTGTATACTCTTGACCATTAACCACATCACCTGCTTTGAAAGGGAATGCGAATGGCATATAAGATTGTTTATTACGTTCCCAGAAGTCAGCATAATTAGTATTACCTTCCAAGTGAGCACCTAAACGAACCAATTCATTAATAGCTTTCTGAGAAGAGTTCAACGCATCAATAGTCATCTTAGCATTACGCATAGATACTGGATCGTTAGGGACACCTTTCAGATCAAACACAATACCAGAGCCATTGAATTTAATATCCAAGTTCTCAGGTTTGATTGCTTCGACAGCTACTGACTCACCACCCATAGATTGCTTCAGAACACCAGCAGCAGGAAGTGCAGCAGGGGTATTGAATGCGTCTTGGATTTGCTGTTGTACGCCCTTAATAACTACTTTTTCATAGTTCAAGCTAAGAGCACGAGTAGCGTTAGTAAGTACCTGAGGGTCAACAGAATTCTTAGAAGCCCATGATCCGAACTCAGGAGAAGCGAAGAATCGTACAGACTCTTGCATAGCCTTAGCGTCACCAACAGAAGTCTTATCACCAACTTGTTTCAGAGCCTGTGTAATACCACGGTTCATTTCCAAGTTATATTGAGCATTACCTTCGTTACGTACTCCATCAGCCAGTCCACCCTTCAAAGTGTTATACACACCTTTCTCAGATGTACCGTCACCAACGAAGTTAGGGACGTTCTGATCACCAGTAATCATCTTAGTAACAGCAGTGGTGACGTTAGCAGATGTTCCCAAGGTTGCTTGCAATGCCATAGGACTGCCTTTAAACAGTTCAGCAGCAGCAACAGAGCGTTGTAGAACAGGATCTCGTTGAAGAGAAGAAAGACCTTGCATCTTAACGATTGTATCAATCTGTCCTTGTAACTTAGCAGCATCAGCTTTAGGATCAAGCAGTCCCTCAGAAGCTTTCTGCAAATCACCGAAGATACGTGAGTAAGAAGCACCGAGTTCAGGATTCTTACCACCAGCATCAGTAATGGCATAATTAATCATTGAGAAATGAGTAGCTAAATCAATCTGAGCTTGATCAATTGTCTTTTTACCAGAAGCTACTTGCGCCTTTAAGTCCAAAGCAACCTCACGAGAAGACTTTAGAAATTTACCAGCCATGTCGTTAATTTTCAAGATACTCATCTCTTTAGTTTGAGCATCCATCAATTCACGATCATATGTACCTTGGGCACGAGCTTCAGCATTAGCCTTATATTGACGCTCTAATTCTTTAGCAGAGCGTACCGAAGTAGAATGTGCATCAAGCAATGAATCTTCAGCAGCACGGCTCATTCCTGCATAGAAAGGGATACCATCAGATTGAGCAGCAAGCTTAGCAGATTTACGAATCTCGTTATCTGTCTTAACAGCTTCTTCAGCCACTCCAATGTTTGTACCAGCAGTTAGATACTTACGTTGCTTATCAATTGCTTCAGAGAATTGTGAGTTAGATAAGTACTTCTGATTGATAGAGCGAGTACGTGCCATTGCTTCGTTAGAGCTAATGCTCCCATCTGCAACAGCAGTATTAACGCCATTCATCTCTTCTGTATAAGCGTTAACGAATGCGTGTTCTGTATCCTGAGCTTGCTTCTTGAAGAAGTTCTGAACACCTTGAGCGATTCCTGGAAGACCCTGTGCTAATGTAGCTAGAGGATCTGTATTAACAGCTTGTACCTGTACAGCTGCTGATGGTGCGCTCCCTGCCCCTTGCGGGGCGGAGAGCTGAGTTGCTTGAGTACCGAACTCAGCCATATTTTATTCGCCTTTCTTAATTGCTTTTTCAACGTCATCAACACGTTGCAGCATCATTTGTTTCTGGTCTTCGCTAACAGGCATCTGACGGATGTTGTCACGAAGAGAGGAACCTTCTGGGATACCAGCAGCCTTCATCATTTGGTAGATGAGTTGCTGTTCTTTATTCTGGAAAAGATTCTTATTCATCCAAGCGCCAGCAATAGCTTGTGCTTCTGGATTATTCTCATACTTCTTAAGAACAAAAGAAGATACCTTAGTAATATACTCTATATCAGTATTCCCTTTCGACAGCTCTCGTTGATAATAACGAGAAACCTCGTCCATCACTTGTTCAACTTCATCCTTAAAATCTTTAGACTTGGTAGATGCAGCTTTAGAAGCTTGATACATATCTCGCTGATTAGCTGTTGGAAAACCTAAGCCAATCATCACTGCTTCAATTGGATGAGCTTTCTGATCAATTACATTACCGTACTTGTCATAAACTTTACCAGTCTCTAAAGCAATATGCGCTTTTACTGCGTTACTCCATCCTGAGGAAATACTCAGAACATCATTAATTACAGACAGAGCTTCTTGATGATCTTTGTAATCATCTTTGACAACACCAAAGAATCGTCCAACCGATTGAATAGCAGTCTGTACACGGCTTCCATCCTTCAAGAACAATGCTCCTGCTGGACTATTCGTGATAGCTCCCAACATTCCTTCAGAGGTCATAGCCTTGAAGAATGCTGCCCATCCTTGCATATCATATGGTGCCAAACTAGAGAAGTCAATATTGATACTATCGTCTTTGAAAATCTTACGCAACGTATCGTTGAACAACATACTTTCAAAACCGTATACAACTGTCTCACGCAGCTTAGGATTATCAGGGAGAATATCCCCACCCATCAATGAGCTTACCAATGTAGCTCCAGGAACACCCCAGAGAATAGTATCAGCAGCCACCAATCGAGCTTTAGTTGCAGCATCCAATCGACGATTAGTAGCTTGCAACAGAGCCTTATGAGGGACTTGCATAAACTGAAGAATCATGGAAGGAGCTGTTTGATTATATGGCATATCACCAGCATGGTTCATGTCATAACTTAAAGCTCGCACTTCAGAGTGCATCTTATCCATAACTTCTAACTTGGTTACATCCTGACCTTCTCGTTTGTATTTTTCAAACACAGAAGCAGCATGAACCAACGAGTTAGCGTATTCACCCATATCAAAGCCAACACGACGCATCGCATTAGGAACTGAGGACATTGCTTTTGCAATCTTATTACTGCTGTCTGCGGCTTCTAACAATGTACCGCGTACAAGGTTTTGTTTATCCACAGCAGCCAAATAACCAGACTGGTCAACGAACTTAATGAATTCCTTAACATCACTAGATACGTTCTGCAAAGCACCAGCTTTAGACATACTGAACTGAGCAACGTACTTAGGGATCTGACCATTAATCATACCTGTAGGATTATAAGCCCACATACGTACAGCTTGATGACTCTGAACAATCCATTGACGCATTGGATTAGCTGACAGATAAGCCATAACGACACTACCTTTAACCAAACCAGTTGCACTCACATCAGCAGTAGACAAAGCAGCACGTTCAGCTTTAGACATTCCGAGCTTACCGAATCCATCTGCAATAGCATGGAACACAGCTTTAAATGTGTTATCCATAGAGTTGATATATCCGTTTTCCAGATAATGAATCCACTCATACACAGTACGAGCATCAGCAATACCTGAAGTAGTCTGCCCCCTTTAATACCAATCTCACCAACAGAACGTGGGAATCGTACTCCACCCATTCCATCCGAAGGAAGATAAGTCTTAAACTGTTCAATGAAACGAGCCTTAGCTGCTTCAATAACAGGACGACCAACAGTACGACCAGCAACACTACGTGCAGCGTGAATAGCTGAATCAACAGGGCCAACAACATATTGACCTTCACCCAGCAAGTTCAAACCTGTAGAGTCTTCCAGCAATTTACCACGATGACGTTGGGCAACACGTCCAGAGGCTGAGTTAATATCAAACCAATCGTCACCACTTGTACGCATAGCACGGTCATCAGCACGAACTTGATAAACCATATCTGGATTCTGTTGACGCATACGAGCAGCAAATGCTTCAGCTTCTTTAGTGTCACCACCAACAGCTACAGCACGACGCATACCATTAGCATCAATCTCATCCACAAAGCGAGGAGCCTTATATTGAACTTGGTAGTAACCTTCAATATAGTTCAAGGCTTGATCTGTATCACTTAGCTTACGAAGATATTCGTTAGAGTTATTACGAACAATAACGTGTTCAACTGTATCAGCTCCAAACTGAGTGGGGCGACGTAGACGAGCAACATATCCACCGTTGTTATACAAATCAGAAAGAGTTGTACCCATAGGAGTGACAACCAAATCCTGTGTAGGATCATATACCTTAGTGACACCAACTGGTGATTCAAGCTTACGCGCAAACAAATCAGCATTAGATGAAACCAGTTTCTGATAACCTTGTCCGTCCAATGTACGAACCATATCCAGATTCTCTAGGTAGTAATGACCATCCCAAAATTCACGCCATGATTTAATAGTAGAGATCTCAGCAGAACTCATACCACGAGCTAGAAGATCAGCTGTATCCATAGGAAGACGCTTAGCGTTAGCTTCACGGATATAGTTATCTACACGTGTTTGTTGCAGCTTATCCAATCCTGTATATTTATCAGAGAATCGACTAGCGATTTCCAACATCATCTTCTCAAATGCAGCAGCTTTATCAGAAGCCACAACAGCAGCAGATGTATAAATAGGATGCAACATAGAAGAAGCATCGAACATCCAACGAGAAGCAGAACCTTTATCGTTACTAACTAAAGATGAGATACGATCTAACCAATTACGTTTTACATCACCATGTTCCAACAAGGTAATATCAGATAAACTCAAATTATGAGTTGCATCAACACGTACCAGATAGTTATCTTCAACACCTTTAACATCTTCAAGTTTAACTGGAACATGATCTAAACCTTCTTTACGCAAGATGGTGATCTGATCTGGAGTTACTCCTTGATGACGAAGAGCGTTCATTGCTTGATCAAATGCTTCTTGAGCATTAATAAATGAACCTTCAGGCATTCCATATACAGCAGAGATCTTATGTTGACTTCCTTCCAAACGGAAAGAACTCATATTCTCCATCATCTCCAAACCAGCAACTGCTTTAAAGTCATTAACCTTATGGGCACGGGCCTGGGCTTTCTCAGCGTCAGTATACTCAAGAGCACCAGATGAATGAGCTGCATCAATAATCTCTTGCGGAACATCATTAGAGTTACGAAGAGTACGTTGCATATCAACTGGCTTAGTAGATACTTTACCAGACTCAGTAGCCACCTGAGGAAACACATCACCAGCAATAGCATCAATACGATTAGTACCATACATAGCTTGAGCAACAGCGTCATCACCAACGAATGTCGCATGGAATAATGCACGAGACTTCTCAGGATTAACCTGTTGTGTCAAAATAGCAGGACTTGCTGGATTGCTTGTAGATACAATACTACGCATTTCAATACGTCGTACCAAATCTGCAATAGGAGTCATCGCTCCAGGAACGTCAGCACGAGCTGCACGAATCTGTTCGATCTCTTTCTCAATAGAAGCAATACGTTGTTCAGCAGTAGAGGCTTTACGATTAGACTCAATCTGTTGTTCAATACGCAGAGACTGTGCATGAAGTTCAGAATTAATGTCTTGAATACGTCGTTCAGCTTCTGATGTAGCTGCTTTATAACTCAGCTTTTCAGTCTTCTGGATTTCCTTAGCTAAGTCTTTAGTACTTGTATCAGGAACCATCTTAGCTTTAATATCAGCTAACTGAGCAGTCAAATCACGTACTGCACCTCGGTCAAGCTTATTACCAGCATCACCCATCAAACCAGCTTTCTCTGATTCCAATTTAGAAATCATACGATCTTGCTGGCCTGCCACATTACCCTGAAGTTCTTCAAATGTACGAGGACGAATAATGGCTTCAGTGCCTTGTCCAACGTTCACAGTACCTTCAGCTGTGTCTACAATTTTCTCAGCCTTGGCGGCCTTTTTAGCGCCCTTAGCGAGGAAGCCTACACCCACTGCATCCAACAAACCAGAGAAGTTATCCATCCACTTATCGAAAGTGGTATATTGACCGTTGACAATATCGTTTGCCATAGTCATTTGGTTAATCTGGTTCTCATCAGAGAAGATCAATCCGCTCTTAGCAGAGATTGAATCCAATAATGATTTAGTCATTGCGATACGTTCTGTAGCTGGTACATTAGCCAGCTTATCACGCATATCAGCAATAGTAGATCCTGGGGCAGCAAATGCTTTAATCACTTGCCACAACGAAGCATCTTTACCAAGTTGATCTGTACCTACCTTACCTGCTACGATGTTAGTACCGAATGGAGCAAACCATGTTGCAGCAGTATCAACGATAGACTTAGGATCTTTAAATGTCTTACTATCTACGTAACTGTTAACCAATCCTTGTTCAACAGCTACAGCATCCTGCACTGAACGAAGAATATCAGCAACCTTAACACGAGCCTTCTCAGCTTCAACTGTCTCACCTTTACTTGGTTTAATCAAGTTATCAGTCAACAGAATAGTTGTAGGATCAGGCTTGTCTTTGTTCAACGAACGAAAGATTGCTTGCTTCTGTTCAAAAGGAACTTTGGGATCAGCAAGGATTCCCATAGCTGTCTGTGTGTCACTAGCAGTAGCACGTGTAACAGCTTTGTTTTGAATATTCTTAGTGAGGGTATCTCCACCAGCTTCTCCCTCAGCCATCATCATCTGGAAGTTCTCAACAGCTTGATCTGGCTGATCGGATAGAAGAGTTGTTACAGCTGCACGATTACGTACAGCAGCAGTTGGCAACTTCAATCCTTGTGCTGGATTGTTTTGAAATACATCTAATTCATTTGGGTTTTGTTCAGTACCCAACAAACTGTCAAGAGAGGTTTCTTCCATATTACGATGTAGTGTCAGTAGTATTCTTATTTGCTTTAGGAGCCAGTGACGAAGCAAAGATACTGGTGCTGAGAGAGAACAATGTCCCCATATTCTGAGCATCAAATCCAGCCATTTGCCCTGCTAGTCCATAATCAGCAGCTTTCTGATTGAATGCAGAGATTTCTCCACCACGCATCAAAGAGCCCATATTAGCACCTAGATTAGCACCAAGCTGAGTAGACAAGCTACCTGTTGCACCTGATACACCAGAGCTTACCAATGTACCTGAGTTAGTTGCAGATTGAATGATACGAGCACGACGTACACGTTCTTCACGAATCTGTTGACGTTGTTCAATTGCTGCTTGCTGAGCTTTCTCAGCTTCTGAGACAGAGCGTGCTTGACGTTGCTCTTCAGCAGCCATCTGCATCTGATGTTCTTGTTCACTACGGGCTTTCTCACCCTCGGAGTATGCTGTTGTAGCGGCAGCAGCCATAGCTGTTTGTCCAGCTGTAAGCCCACCTACTCCACCAGTTGCGTAGGCTAGTGCAGCTACACCTACGACTTTTAATGTACTACTTCCCATTCTATAACCTCGTGATATACTCCGTCAATCTCACCAGAGTCAATAACCTTACCACCAAACAAAAGAGCAAACTTTGGATTAGGTGTAGTAGTTACTACTTTCTTAATTTTGTGATGTTGAGCAAAGTTTAAAAATTCTCCAAAGACTCGGTATGATTTCTTTAATACTGATGGTTTCCAGTTAGTCACCTCACAGTGAAGGAACACTCCCTCACTGTTTGGTTCTATCTCGAACAGTACATCATCGTCTTTGTAATAAATAATCTTAAGTGACTTTATTTCCATTGAGAGATAAACTCCATCCAATGATACGACAGTCTTTACCTGCTTCTGTTTCAAAATACAGAGAGAAGGCTTTACCGCGTCCACGAAGTTTATTACGAGATGTAATAACTTGGAATCCAGTATCGAATGTATCTTCTGTACTTGTAGGGATATACTCTTTACGATAACGATAAGCTTGCATCAATGGACTCCACTTGTTAGAGTTATATCCATTAGCCCAATCCCACATTGTACGGATAAAGCAACTTGAAGCACCTTCAGGGTTCAAATTACTATCCACTCCATTCTCAGTACGAAGGAAGTGAACCGTCAGATAAGGAACTTGTTTAGCAATCGAAGAATCGTCAGCCGTATACGAACCAGTCTGTAAGAATGCTTTAGCATCTGTACCAATACCGTCTACGTTTTCCCAATCTAAGAAGAATGGGTTATTATAATACCCAAAGGTAAAATAATTAATACCACCAGACTTAACAACACAAAGATAACGACTAGCTTGTAAACCAGAAGAACGACCCGTACTTGGAACCAACACTTGGTTAGTTGCTGCAAACACTTGATCAATTCCTACTTGAACTTGCGTATTACCAGCTCCTGATTGGAATGGTGTGGATTTAAACACACTAAATACTTCAGCACTGTTATTAGCTAAGTTACAAATACGATTTACATAAAAAGCATTGATTGTCAAATCAAGGATCAGTTCTTTAGTAACTGAATCCGCAGTAAATGCTGTTCCTTCTTTATACAACCAACGAATACGTTTACCTACTGAGTCGTAAGCACCAATAGATGCTTGACGAGAAATTGTAGGAATATCTTCATAGAATGTTTGGATAGTCTGCTGTGTAATGTTATTAACACCGAAGATACCAAATTGATCCTTAGATGCTACATAGATACCATCAATAGACCAATAGAACACACGTCCTGAATCAGATACAACACTTCGAGCACTTAATGCACCGAAGTCAGAAATCTTTTCAACTTTAAAGTTAGTAGCAGAGAAACCGTAGTCACTACCACCAGTTAACGACCATACGCCGTTAGTACCAATAACCAACAAGCTACCTGATACGTTAATCATAGTAACCAGTTTATCTAGTCCAGAGATACGTACAAATCCGCCATCAGTGTCAACAATATCAGAACTATCTCGTGATGTAGGATCACCTTCTTGATGGCATTTAACCATGTCTGGAAGGCTTGTAACAAGCTTAGAGAAGAAGATATAGTTAGAGAGTTCAGGACTACGCTTATCGCCACCAGTAACTGTACCAGTGAATCCACCGTAGAACACACGTCCAGCAAATTCTGTAACGCTAGTAGCTCCACCAGTTGTCTTATCAAGACCTGAATAAACAAGTGTTGTATAGTCAAGAGTTGGATACTTAGCTACGTTAGCTACAACAGCAGCATTACGTGATGCGTTACGATTCAACAAGTCGATAACAAAATATCCTTTGGCTGCTGTAATATCAGCACCAAGCTTTTCAACGTAGAGGTTCGTAAACATACGTTCATAAGGAGTAACACCAGAAGCAACTGGTTGGAACTGAAGACCAGTCCATACAGCTTCTTGGCTACTAGGATATACACCTAGGTCTGTCTTGTAGATTGCAGCAGGATCATCGAGAGTACCAGCTGCGTTCTTACGAGGAATACCCCAAGACTGATTGTATAAGTTATACCATTCAGCTGAAGTAAGTGTAGAAGAACGAAGAGAGGAATCAGCTTCACGAGCTGTAGACTCTTCCAAACCCCACACATCTCGTGTAAGAATACGACGTACTTCCTTAGAGAAGTTTGTACCATCGTATGTGATAATTGCTACGTCACCAGAACCATCTACAACAACCAATCGTCCATCAACAGATGCAAATGAATAGTCGTTAGATCCAGTGAAGACAGATGACAATTTACCTTTGTAACCAGTTGTACCAGATACAGCAGAAGCTTGTAGATCAAAGAACCACAAGTCGTTGTACATCTTAACAACAAGGAAGATTAAACTAGAATCACCACGCACGTTACGCCATTCAAACGTAATAGGTGGTGTAGCAGCTAATTGTGCATCTGTTAGGCCAGAATCACGGAGAACATATTCTGTCTCATAACCCATTCCCAATCGACGATCTCGTGTACCGTTACGATGAAGCTGAAAGTTTTCCTCAGCAGAGGAAGCTTCAGGAGGGAAGTTTACTGGACTTGCTTCAGTGATTAAGCCCTTGATGAAGTTTTTAAATTCAAGCTTTATCGACTGCTTTGGCATTGCTAACTTCCTTTACGGGTTTACTATCCAAATATTTGTCAATAGCTTGCTTAGCATACACAGCAGTTGTAAACAAGCTGGTGAGCACATCAGGCACTTTACCGCCTTTACCGTCAGTCACTACAGTCATAAGCGTAGGACTTTCCTTGGCGGGTTTGATTTGATAACCTTTATAAATTTGCATTATTTCTTACGTCCGTAATTAGGATACTGAATACCACCAGCAGCACGCCATGCTTTACGAGACAACCAACGTTGTTGACGTTGTGCTGTTTGTTCAGCTTTCTGATTAGCTACTTGTTTCAATACCAAGAAGGCTGTGCTCTTTGCTTCGGACAGCAAGGCAGGGAACGCATCAATAGGTAGCTCAGGGATTGCTTCATTAGAACGATTCCATACAGGAACCAAATAAGCCATGCACTGAGATTTACTTTGTTGGAGTGTGGTTTCTTTAGAGACTTCGTAAGCATCAGTTACGAGATATGTGTCATCAAAAGAAGTCCAGTATTTAGGTGGTTGATCGTTGACAATAAGAAGCTTGGAACCGCCATAATCCACGACGGTTGAAACATTGTCAAGCGAAGGGTTTCTAGTAGAAATGTAGCGCAAGAAAGCATCAGGGTCTTTGTAGACAACATCTTGCAATAGAGGGTCGGTAGTAGTTCCATTGTCATATTTAAACGAGGACAACTCTTTGAGGTTATCTGGCAAACGCAGATAGTTTGGTTTAGATGGTGATCCAGAAGATTCCAACTGAATCAATTTACGCATGAAAGGCCAATTACGATTTCCTAAGATTTCGTAATATGTAGTTTTGATGATCTGAGCTACTTGCTGTGCTTCAATTGTATCATCCAAACCATTAACTTCATCAGCATCCATATCGTTCAGAATATCCTGAACCATTTCAAGCAGCGTCATTTTCATATTAGTCAGCCTTAATCAGTTTTGCAGTCAAGTTAGCGTTATGAACAAGAATGTTACCAGTGGTATCGGATGCAATAACCAATTGAACATAATCGTTAGCACTAAAATGAACTAGATCACTTGCTGCATATACGCTTGCATCACCGTTAGAATTTGATTTATTAATCACGTATAACGTAGATGTATTAGTACCATTAACACGGAAGCGGAAAGCCACTTTAGCAGTGTTAGAAGGGAACGCCGTAACGTTAGCCCAGAAATTCAAATCATATACACCTGCTGTTGCAAATGTAAGTTTATTAACGCTAAACGTAATGTTGTCGTTAAGAGTGTTGACAAAGGGAGCACCAGAACCTGTAAGGACAGAATACTGAGAACCTGTATCAAGAGTAGTATCCGCAGCCGCTGTAATAGGGAATGGAACACTATTATCTGCAATCGTCATATTGGCAAATGCCGTATCACGATACAGTTTAAAACCGTTAGCACCGTCACTCACCAGTTTCAATCGAGCAATACCAGCATCACTTGTAATGCCTTTCAATGTCTCGATACCAACTTTTTTCCATGAGCCACTTCCTGATCCGTTAGCGAAATAAGCAGTATCTAGTACAGCGGAAGCAACTCCCTTGGATTCGTGAAGCTCTGCATCTGGAATATTTTTATGTTGAATACTCATTGTTTCTCCAGAAATAAAAAAAGGAGCACAAAGGCTCCTTTAGTTTGTGCTTATTAGGCTTTAGCCTTATTGAAGAATTCAAGCACGAGGGTTGCTTTACCAACACCAGCGGTGACAGTGGGAGATGTACCACCCAATGCAACACCAACCTTAGAGGCAGCAGTAGTACCAGTGCTAGAGTTAGTAGCCCAAGTACCAGCGCCAGCAGAGGCGGGAACTTTAGTACCAACAGCTTGCAATTCAGCTTGCGTCAACACGATACCGTTTGTAGCAACAGAACCCACTGCACCAATCTGCACAGTAGGAGAAGTACCACCCAAAGCGAAAGCTTCGTCCACGCGCAAATCAGCACGCTTAAGCAAAGCACCCTTAGGCAACACTACAGGAGGCAAGAAACCGTCGTTCAAAGAGTTGCCAGTCAAGACAACGCTCAGTCGGTAAATACTGCCGTCTTGGTCTTCGATACCCACCACATTACCAGTGGTGCGAGGGCCATAGTTTTGAAACACGCCGATACCGGCTTGGTTTTTAAAAGTCATCTTATTACCTTGTAAGTAGAAGAACCCCTCAATTAAGAGGGGCCGTGTTAATTAGGAGTTAACAGCAGAAGTGATCACAACACCCAAGGTGTCCACGCGCTGTGTACCAAAGCCCCAACGAGCAGAGGTCACAAACTCATCACGACGCAAATCTTTGTTGCGTTCGCCTTCCACTTTAGGCATACGACGCCATGCAGCCATAATAGGCTTGGTGTTGTCGTCAGCCACGCTCATAAACACGTTAGCAACGCCGCTAGTAACAGTAGTCGTACCGTCACCAAACGAACCTGTAGCCAAACGGTTAGAGGTGATGATGTTCCATCCATAGAGGTTCATCAAGAAAGTGTGCTCACGATCAAAACCATTTTGCAGGATTTGTTGACCGAAAGGAGTCACGTCACGAGCCAAGCTCACAGTCTTGTCCAAAGTTGCAGCGCAGACAGGGTCAACGATTGCAACACGACCAGCCATAGGAACGTTAGCTTTGTCGAAGGCCAGCTTCATAGAGATGAAGTGGTTCAACGAAATCACGTTGTTGGTCTCAGCCGATGCGATACGGTGAGCGAAACCGTTCACTTGGTTAGCGTTAGCGTTCACTTGAGCGCTGTTACACTTAGCCAAGAAGCGAGTTTCAAAGATTTCTTGGATAGCACGAGTAGATTCGCTAGAGCGAGCACTCATCAAGGCTTCCACTTGTGCGCCATCTTCGCGCAATTCGTCAGTCACATACCAAGCATCGCCAACATAGTCAGTGATGGTCAGAGTAACTTCACCCGATTCAATTGGGCTGTAGTCGAAAGGAACTTCTTCAGCGCCGTCTTGAATGGTAACAGTACCCACAGTTTTGATGTGGAGAGTAGTACCAGAACCGAAGTCAGAGACGTTACGGAAGAAAGAACCTGGGAGCAAGCCGTCTTGCAGGTTACGGAGAATAAAGGCCGAATACTGTTCTGCTTCGATAAAAGCAGTAGAGTTACCACGGTTTTGAGACATTTAGTTGTCCTTATTTAAAATGTTTGAAATAAACTTTAGGATCGGTGAGATCATGTACAGTCAAACCTTGACTATGCAATTCGTCTACCATCTTACGAGCATTAGCGCTTTCAGCATTCAAATCAGCTGTAGTTGCACCAATGAGCGCAGACTTGGCATTCTTACCAATCAACGAGTCTTGTGCTGGTTGAAACGCAGATGTGTTAATCGAGCCAGCGTTATTTGGTTGAGGAGTAGGTGTAGAACCTTCCACACCAAGCAACTTCAACGCAGCTACGGGAGTACGTGCAGCGAGGGAGTTGATCTCTTCCATTGACATACCAAGTTCTTTAGCCTTGCCGTAGAATACTTCTTCTGCTTTGTCGCCAAAAGCCTGTTTAACAGTGTCAACAACTTTAGAAAGGTTATTCTTAGCAATATCAGCTTGCTGAGCTTGTGTCAATGATTTAGAAACTAGGGCAGCTACTTGCTCTTCGGTCATTCCCTGTGGAGTAGGTGTACTCGGAGGTGTCTGCGACTGTTGAGTGAGAGTCTTTAAAGTCTCTTCCAGTTGAGTAATCTTATCTGCGGCTGCTCTCGCTGCAATCAACTCTTGTTCCTGCTGTCGTAGCTTATCGCTTAGCTGAGGAATATAATCTTGCGAGTGCTTCAACGCGTTCAAAGCGTCTTCAACTGTTTTGTACTTTTGCTCTCCACGTTCGTTCTTAATACCAGTAAGCAGGTTAGCTAGTTGGTCATTAGACGAAGGTGTTGGTGGGTTGCTGTTTCCACCATTGTTTTGATCCTGGGGTGCAGGAGCGTTTTGATTACCGAAAATCGAAGTCTGGTCTGACATTGATTAAATTCTTATACGTATAAAAAATTGGAGCGAACATCGGGGATCGAACCCGAGCTACTGACTTGGAAGGACAGTGTGCTACCTACAGACACTCTGCTCGCATTTGGCTGGCCAACGTGGGCTCGAACCACGGACAGGGTGATTAACAGTCACCTGCTCTACCGACTGAGCTATAAGCCAACATAACGTATTAATATATACTCAATATATTCTTAATCGTTCGTTACACTCACTGATTAAGTATTTCTAATATATACTAATAAAATACAAAGTATATTACTTCGTTTTAGTAGTTTTTTCGACTGATTCAGAAGAAATTAGTGAAATTACTTCATAAATAGCACGTTCGTAACCGATATAATCGGCTTGAACGTATGCCCATGAAGGAGATTCATACGAATTCTTTTGTCGTACTTCTCTACGTAATGCGTCTATTTTTTCTTCTAGAATTGCCGTAAGGCGTTCTCTAAGAAAAGCTGAGGCTTTAAAATCTTGAGTGATTTCCTCAGCTTTATCTTTTGAGAGTCCTTTAGTTAGGACAGTTTTCATTGAGTTACAGGCATTGATTGTTCAACCATCAAATCTTCTGAAGCTTGTCCAGCAAGACGTTGTGTTTCTTGTTGTTCAAACACTGCTACGTTAGGACGTACTAAGTCGTAACGAGAGAAGTTCAACAAGTCTTCCACTGTCTTAGCCAAAGCAACAGAGCTAACGTGAGGAGAGATTTGAGCCCAGATTTGCGTATTAGCCAATCCAGTAAGGTTCTGTACCATTTGAGCTTGTGCAGCAAAGTGACGAGCACCAATAGGACGTAAGATACCAGCAGCTGTAATGTCGTCACGAGTGATCTCCATAAAGGATTTAACACCCAAGTCGTCATCAATGATGCGTACAACATCAGTACGATCTAGATTACGTTTACCGACTTCCAACATACCATTAAGAACTGGTTCAAGCAATTCAATCTCGAAGGTAGTAATTTTCTCTTGGAAGATACGTCCTGCTGCGTTCTGCAACTGTTGCACTTCAAAAGCTGTCTTCTCACCTGCTGAACGAATACCCATAGCTTCACGAGGAGCACCTGCGTATTGTTCCATACGAGCTTCAATCTTATCAATCCCTTGCTCAGCTGTAATAACCCATTGGACGTTACGAGCAAGTTCTGTGACACTACCGTTCTCATCAATGTGAATCTCTTCACCTGGGCCGTAATTGAACTGTTCCACTTCTCCAGAAATAACTAGAGGAGGAAGCACAGCCAAGTCCATGGCATCAGCTTTCAAGTTCTCAAGATGGTCAATACGATATTGCATCCCCACCAAGTTCTCTAATGGCCCCATCGCCCACAAATTATCAGGACGGGTACGCCACCCTGCATGGTAGATCTGAGAGCGTCCATTCCAGCTTTTAATTGATTCATTACGGATCATAAACATACGATCAATAACTGTAATCACTCGGCCAGCTTGATATTCTCCAGTATCTAGATTGTGCATATCTCCGTGGAATTCTAGCATCTCAAAATAACCACTTTGTAAGTAGTCATTGTAATTGCCAAAACCATCCACGTTAAAACCTTCTGCTTTATCGAGATCATCAAGACCAAAAGCATTACGATGCTTATTCATCTTGTCTCGTTTTTCCAAAGCCTTCTTCAAATACAAATTATCAGGACTTTCTTTAGCCATACGATGTAATTCACCGATTGGTTTCAGATAACGGATAATCTTAAATGAGTCTTGGAATGATTGAGCCAATGGATTAAAAACAATATCCAATGGGCTAATACGACGAAGACGAGGACCAATATACTGAGTAATCTTCTCTCCCTTGTCATTAGTGATGTAGGAAGCCTCAAAATCAACCGTAGCGAACGTATTACCATAGTCAATATAGTCATATACGCATTTACTCATTTCGGTCCTAAAATGGCTTTCTCGCGTCTTGTTGCTCATATAAGCTTCAATCGCTTTAGCCTTCTTTTTAATACCATCTTTTTGTGAGTAGCCTTCCCAACGAATCCATTCATCATTTGGAAATAATGCAGAGATATAATTGGAATGCAAGTTGTCACGAATCTGACAAAGTTTAGGAAGAGTCGTACTATTTTTCCAAGGAAGTGTTTGGTTGGAAGTAGTACGTGTATCTGTAGCAAATACATAATTACGAATCTCTTTCCAGAGTTCAATCTTCTCTCGACGTTGAGAGTTATATGTATGCCATGTATGTGCAATATATTTGGCTTCGTTATCTTGACCAAATTTAACTGCGATTTCTAAAGGTTTATTTGCCATTTTTATCTGTACCTAACCCCGCCAAAACGTGGATTAAATTTAACAACATTGGAATATGAATCCTCTTGCTCACGAGAGCGTTTAGGTTTCACTGCAATTTCGACTGCACAAGCTAGTGCGTCTTTAATATCGTCATGGGCAGGACGAGCAAGAATCAATTCTTCTTCTAACATATCGGTGTAACCACCTTTAAAATGCCAAATAGACTGGTTCTCATAGCGATGTTCCAAAGCTGAAGCAATACGCTCTGCTTTAGTACCTTCATTACGTGTAGGACGATGCTCATCAATAGATAGAGTCATTCCTTCTTCACGAAGTTTATCTTTTAAATCACGTACAATAACTGCCTGAGCGACAGTAACTTCAGCACGTAACTTACGGAATTCCCATTTAGAATGTAGAGCGGCAATCTGATTAAAATATTCAGAGATTTTGTCACTCTTAAATACAGCAATATCAAGGACATAAATGAAGTTATCTTCATCTACACCAATAACAACAATAGCTGTATTATCTGATTTTTTACTTAAACTAAACGCAAAGTCAATAGCTGCGTAAACGTTAAGCTTTTTACGCTTGAAATACCATGATCCATTTTCTTGACGAATAAACTTCTTGTCATAATATTGAAAACGGTTGCGGTCAATTCTATTAGAACCTGGATCATTAGGATCATTATAATATTGAGCATAAAACTGAACACGATCTGAATATTCAGCTCTGATTCTAGCTAATACCTGTGCATCGAATCCAAAGAACTTACCATCAGCTCGCATAGCCTTAGGCCAAAGAAATAATCCATCTGTTTCAACAGCATATTCTTTAATTTCCCACACTTTAGAACGATCAACAACGTTACCTTCTGTATCGTATACGTCGTATTCCTGTGACTTCCATGTGGCATAAACATCAGAGGGATGGTAACGGGTTCCACAAGCCATTGTAAAACCACCTGCATTACGAATAGACGTAAACTGCGAGCTTTTCTTCATAACTCCGTCACGACCATCCTCTGTATATGCGTTTTCAGGGACTACTAAGTCGTCGGCAATAATAATATCTGCGTGCCAGCCAGTTGTGTTAGTTGTCAATCCAGCTGTGGACACTGTAGCATCACGAATGCCTTCTTGCTTACGTTTTAAATGGTCAATCGTAAACTTACGTTGGCTCCATTTCTCACGCTTACCCTCTTGGGGGTTGATATATTCAGGGAAGTAACGCTGAAATACGGTACTACCAAGAATGTTTTGAATTGCGTATAGCTGTGTTTCAGCTAATTCTGCTGTAGCGGAGACATACAGAATTGTAATCTCAGGGTGTCGAGCAATAATCCAAGCTGCCCATGTAGCCACCATATGGCTTTTCAAGTGAGCACGAGGGAGCATAATCAGTTTGTTACTGGTTAGCTGTTCATTACCTCCGTACAGAGAATATTCTTGCATCCAAGTGAATAAGTCTTTATGAATATCACCATAGACATAACCTGGATTTACTAATCGAGCAAAAAAGAAAAGATCATTAAGAGCTGTCTCACGAATCTGCTTGGCCTCATCAGGCATCTTTTCTAATTTAGCTTCTGCTTGTTTACGCCAGAGATCGTCTTCTGTCGCCATTAATTATCCTTGTTTTTGTTGAAACATTCGTACAACATCATCACCATACTCATTCTGAATACGAGCTTGAATTTTCTTCTCATGCTCAATATCAGCGTTTGTAGGCCGTCCTGCTCCTCGTTGAGCCCATCCCCTATCTGCCACCCATTTAGCGGCTTGGAAGGTGCCTGTACGAGCTTGAGCAAGCACATCTAGAATAGCTTGGGAGCGAAGCTTAACCTCAAGCTCATCACGCCACTCATCAATGTGTTTACGAATGATTTTATTCTCACACATACGTTGCCAATGTTTCCATCCTAGCAAGTATTCTGTAGAGAACTTATATTCTGTTGGATCTTCAGTTTCTAGATAAAGACGTTTTAAAGAAGGATAGATCGTACCATTATGTTCGTGATCTTGATCTTTCAATGTGTATACGGCTTCTTCGTTATAGCCTAGTTCTAGAAACAACGATTGGGTACGAAATTTACCCATGCTATCGAGCATGGCACTTCTTTTATCATCCATTAAATTAACTCAAAATGTGGTCCATCAAAGAAGGTTTTAAAATCCCCACCCCAACGGATATTAACTTGTAATTCTTTTGCAGCTTGCTTCATTGCTTTAGCAACAGTAGCATAGCTTTGTTTATCCCATGTGATCTGTCCATCTTTCAATGCACCAAGATCAACAGCATCACCAGTTAGGTGTTTACTATTCAGTGTTTGTGTAACCTTACGAGCGTAAAGTTCTTTTTGTCGTTCAAGGGTGCGAACACCCTCTAGGACTTTGAAATCAATTTCTGAAATCTGTATTGCTCGTTTAACTACATTCACCAAAGGATCTTTAACACCATTCATTGTGTCAATAGATTTTTGTGAAAGAGAGAATGTCATTTACTATTCCAGTTATTAACAATACGTTGACCAAATAAGAAACCAAATGCAATATTGGCAGCTTCTAAAGCTGTTGCATATACTGGAGCTGGAAGTCCTGTGATGAACATAGAACTAATTCCACAACCAATAACTGCTAACGCTCCAATATAGCGAGCAGAAGCGCGTAGATCCACCACCCATTGAGATGGCGTTCCAACTGGTTGATCCAGTAGTGCAATTGCTTTAATGCGTTCAACATCACTTGCATCTAGTTTAAGTTTGTCTTCAATGGTTGTAGGTTGTACGCTTCCAAACCATTTAGTAGTAGCTTGTTTGAGAGCCTCAGCTCCAATAGGAACTAAGGCACCAATGATTGATTCGATAATCATCTGTGATTCCACCACAGCACAATGGCTGTAAAAATAGAGCCAAGATATAGGATAGGCTTAACTACTTTAGCAAGCCACTCAAGAGCTGTAAAAGCTCCCTGAGCAGCATGAAAAGCATCAAGCATTTGCTTCATCTCATTTTTGATATGAAGTACTTCCTGTTCAACAATGATCAATCGTTCATATATTTCTGTATGACTGATTTCTTTGTTCATGGCTTAGGATATTTAGCTTTGACTGCTTGACAGTCAGAAATATATTTATTAATCTGCGCTTGATCACCTTTTACAATACCGTCAAGATATTCGGTAAAAGGAGGATATTCTACTAATCTTTTAAATTGATATGAAGTGTTATTAATATATTTTTGGACAATTGATTCATCATATTCAATTTGATTACCAAAATCATCAAAAGCTTCTCCATCACGAATATTCGTAATATCTGGATAGAGTTTAAAAATAGCATCTGCTTTAGTCATCATGCTGCAATCTCCATAGCTGTAATTTGACAAGCCGCAACTGATGTTCCACCTTGATTACCAAATGCTAAGTTTCCAGCATATGTTCCAGCATATCCATTACGTGAAACCTGAACCTTATAAGTAATTGGTGATGTAGTTGCTGGAACATCTAATATCTCTTCAGCAACGACCATTCCAACAACTGTAGGATATTGCACACTTACTATAAACATAGAAGGAATATCAAAAATTGTAGTAGCATCTCGTAATAAAACTACTCGTCCACTAACACTATTATTTGATCCACCAGAAACTGGAATAGAAAACTTAACAAGAATTTTACTAGTTGCACTTGATGGTGTGATTGTTACAGATAGACCTGAATCAACCAATGTTGCACTAGATGTATTTGTTGTTCCATTAAACGTAGATTGTTGTACTTGGAGTACAGCACCAGCACCAAAGTTTGCACGAGCAGCTCCAGAAGCTAGTCCTCCTGCTAATACTTGTCCATTACTATTAAGTAATGCTCCAAGTTTTGAAATATATCTTGCGATACTCATTTAATATTTTCCTTCTGAGAAGACATTAACAAAGACTGTACCATCTTCTAATGCCTCCAATTCATGCCATTCGTTAGCCACTAGATTAACAGGCTGTGTTTCTTTTGTCATAATCAATTCACGACCTTCTTTACGAGCAATGAGGCTGCCAGCATGGCACATTGTCAGATGTGAATAGACATGCTCATGGCGTGGCAAACCCTCACCCTTGTTGGCGTGGTATACATTTAGTCGTGTACTGTCCTGAGTTACAGTAAATACAGGGTTTACTGAAATAGTCATAGAGTTTGTACACCCTCAACCATAGGTTGAGATTTAAGTTCTACAGGTGATTTTTCTTTAATTGAATTACTTAATGAATCAAAAAAGTAAAAATCAGCATTTATGTTATCTTCACAATCAATCCAGTAAAGTGGATTTGCAATAGGAAATTCGTAATCTGATACTTCAGCAATACGATAACCTGTTTCAATAATTTCATTAGAAGAAATAAGAGCTTTTTTCATTTTTACCACTCCACCAAAACAACACCACCAACGCCACCTGTGTAGAAGAAGTTACAACCATCTGTACCGCATTGTCCACCAGCACCTGGTAAGTTTGTATTTGAGATAGAAAATGCAAGTCCTGCTGCTCTGTGTGTAGCAGAGTTAACCCGGAAAGAGTTACCAGTCCAAGGACCAAAGGAAGATTGACCTCCTCGTCCAATAGAACCAAGAATGCCATACCAGATACCTTGATCATCACTATTTACAGAGTTATGGATATTTCCACCACTGCCAGTACCAAATACTCCAGTAGCTCCTGCTCCTGCTCCACCACCACCTGTGGCTGAAATAGAAGAACCGAATGAAGATGTTCCACCAGCACTACCAGTAGTTCCCCCTGATCCTCCAGCTCCAACAGTAACCGCAATACCCGCACCGGGAGTCACAGAATAAACACCAATAGCTCTACCGCCACGCCCACCAGTAGTGTTATAGGTTGATGAAGAACCACCGCCACCAGCAGACAACGTAACCTTTACAGAAGTAATACCAGCAGGTACAGTGAATGTACCAGATCCAGTAAATAACGCAAAGTTAGGACCAGTATATCCAGAAATAGTAGACCATGTATTATCTCCACGAAGATATGTACTTGAACTAGGTGCACCTGTGGCAGAAAGTTTAGCCAATGTAACGTTAGCATCTGCAATCTTAGTTGTAGTAACAGCCGCTGTTGCAAGTTTTGTTGCATCTACAGCACCTGCTGCAAGATTAGTATTACCAACAGCACCAGCTGTAGTATCCAACTTTGCAGCAAACTTAACATCTTCTTCAGCTTTAGTGTATACGTTAGCTACGTTAAATGTACTAAACGCATCAATAATCAGTTCATCACCAGCAGCAGCAGCTACAGCGAGAACAAATGTACTTCCAGTAGTGGCTGTATAATCAACACCATTACGCAGACGTTGTCCATTAAGTGTTGGGAAAATACTACCAGCAGTATACGACAGCACTAAGCTGTTAACGTCAGCACCTGAAAAGGAAGTCTGACCAGCTGTAGCTACATACGTATACGAAGTGAGAATAGCTTGAGAAGCAGCACTGGTTTTAATCCAGTTACCACCATCATACACCCACATACCTTTATCAAGGACGTTTACTGTACCATTATTGTAATACAATGCTCCTGTGAGCAAAGCATTACCATCGTTGTCCAATGTAGGAGCAGTAGCCTTAGAACCCAGATAACGATCATCAAAGTTATCCAAAGCTGTAGCTGCGGCAGCAGCAGAGGCAGCAGCATCTGTTGCACTAGCTGTAGCTGATGTAGCACTAGCAGATGCGTTAGAAGCTTGTGTAGTGGCAATCCCTGCTTGCGTAGTAGATGTACTAGCAGAGGCAGCAGCATTAGAAGCTTGCGTAGTGGCAATACCAGCCTGAGTAGTAGCTATCCCTGCTTGCGTTGTAGCAATATCAGCCTTAGTTGTAGCAGTGGTTGCACTTCCAGCAGAAACTGTCGCAGACTCACTAGACTCACTAGCCTTAGTTGTAGCAATAGTTGCTTGAGCTGTAGCTGTAGCAGCACTGGTAGCAGACGATGTAGCGCTTGCTTGTGAATTAGAAGCACTTGTAGCAGCAGCTGTTTTAGAAGCTAAAGCATCAGCAGCACTAACAGCAGCTTGACCAATGTAAGCTCCTACGTCTTGACCTTGAACAGTGAACGCACCATTAATAGTCAAATCCTGAATATTGTAAATACTATTACCATTAGCATCTACATCATCTTGAAGAGAATTAGGCTCTCCTTCGGGATTGTCCCGATATAAAACTTTATTCTGAAGCTCTTGTTTAATCTTATCAAAGTTGTCGTTGATAACACTAAGAGCATTCAGATTCGTAACGTCATTTAAGACAATCTTACTCATTTATGTTCTTTCATAATGTTGTCGCATTAATCTCTATACGTCCTTCGGACATACTATGTGTATGCGAAGCATACGTCTTGTGTTTACTCAACACATTGTTAAGAACACTCTTGAGTATGTTCTTGAGAATATCTTGAGTAGTAATTGTTATCTGTAAAGGAAAGGCCATTGTGGGAATTTTCTGTAGAAATTTAGAAGGTGCAATGCACCAATAGCAACCTACCCCCAACCCCCTGCTATACCCCTTGAGTAATACTTGAGGATTAATCCTAATTTATTACAAGTAGATGAGAATGATTCTCATTTAGTTATAGGGTGTA
>Ga0228702_1000658_pt1 | contig 25125 bp, 22 predicted proteins | sample McNCre217_Aug_MG_2_FD_178018 | JGI IMG/M metagenome (GOLD analysis project Ga0228702, IMG submission 178018) | Freshwater microbial communities from McNutts Creek, Athens, Georgia, United States - 20-17_Aug_MG | ecosystem: Environmental > Aquatic > Freshwater > Creek | place: USA: Georgia...
CACCTTCATGACTCCAAGTTAGAGCACTAAACGTTAACTTGGCGCCCTATGCTGGAAGTTCGTTTTTGAACAAGCAATAGGAGCAAAGCGTGCATTCAGGCAAACCTTCCATTCTTTTTGTTTGCGTGCACAATGCCGGCAAGTCTCAAATGGCCGCTGCGCTAATGCGCGCTAAAGCGGGGGACACCATCACTGTATTTTCTGGCGGAACTCACCCTGGCGGTGAACTCAATGGGCCTGCTCGTCAAGCGGTTGAAGAAATCGGTGCCAGCATGGCGGGTGAACACCCGAAAACCATCACAGATGAAGTTTTCATGAACGTTGACCGGATTGTCATTCTTGGCAATGAAGCGAAGCTCGAGGCACGAGAAAATATGAAGGGGCGTATTGAAACTTGGTTAACCCCAGAACCTGGGCCTGAAGCCGGAGACAAGCTCGCCCAAACCCGAATTGTTCGCGATGACATCGTTCGTCGTATCGATGAACTTTTTGCAGAGCTAACTAACTAGGAGTAAAGATGTCAGACAAAAAAGCCACCGTCCTTTTCGTATGCGTGCACAACGCTGGACGCTCACAGATGGCAGCAGGGTATCTTCAGGCTCTGGCGGGCGACCGAGTTCAGGTCCTTTCAGCCGGAACCGAACCTAAAGATCAGGTGAACCCATCGGCAATCGCTGCCATGGCCGAAGAAGGCATCGACATCGCCAACAGCACTCCAAAGGTTTTGACCACCGAATCAGTCAAGGATTCTGACTATGTGATCACCATGGGCTGCGGCGATGCTTGCCCGTTCTTCCCAGGTAAAACCTACCTAGACTGGCCGCTAAACGACCCTGCTGGAAAAGGCGTTGAAGAGGTCCGGCCAATTCGAGATGAGATCAAGGCAAAGGTCGAAGCCCTAATCGCTGAGATTGATGCCAAGTACTAAATAAAAAGTTCCAGCTCTAAACAGGCCTTCCAATGCATTTGGTTTTTACCAAGGCGTTGGGCGGTCTGTGTCCTTTGTGGCGTCATTAGGAAAATCTGGCAGTTCGGTTCCACCGGCACGGACACAAATCCATTGGAGCTCACCTGAACTTGACGGGTCACAGCGCCAATTGATCCAAGTCTCTGGGCTTACTCGAACCACCGAGCCAGCGGTAACGTCAACGACATCATCGTTGAGGCCCATTTGACCCTTGCCGGCAAGAAAAATATAAACCTCTTCGACCTGCGAATGCTTGTGCCAGTAGCCGGCTTCTTCGCCAGGAGTGAGCGCATTTACAGTCATACCGATGTACTGCATGTGCATTTCATGATCGACAACGCGGCGACCGTCGCGCGAAGATTCAGGGCGGAAGCCGCCGAAATGTTCACGCCATTGATTTGGAGCGCCGATATTTAGAATTTCGTATCCAGTCATGGGGCAAGAATACCTCGCAAAGCTTGAGCTGGAAGACGAAATAAAACAAACCTGCAAACGCTTGACCTTGATAGTCACCCAAGCCAAAGGATTTTGAATTATGAGCACAACGTCGAAGAATTTTGACCCAAGCCAAATGATTGACGAATTAATTGGTTTTGTGCGCAACCGAGCAAATGACATGCGCGGCCGCGCCAATAAGGCCAACCCAAACCAGAAGCAGGCTGAAGCCGCGGTCTTGAATGCCATCGCCACCGAATCAAAAAACGCCGCTGAAATAACGCGAGGCATTTCGCTTTCAAGCGGTGGCGCGTGGGTGCCTACTTCTGGAGAAGTTCAAGCAACCCTAAAGTTGCTAACCGAAAGTGGATTGGCAACCTCCAAAACCAAGGGTGACCGCAAGATTTACAGCATCACCCCGGCAGGCTTAGAAGCACTAGATGCTGCCGATTTCACCGAGGCCACCCGTGATTCAGGCGAACAGGGATACACCTCAAAAGGCTGGATGACTTGCGACCGAAACTATTTGTATTCGGCAACCAAGCTGGGACCGGTACTACTTGATTTAGCGCAGACGGGGACTCGTGATCAGCAAACAAGAGCGGCTGAAATCCTGGAACAGGCTCGCCACCAATTGCATGTAATTCTTGCCGAAAATTAATCAGATGCGCCAAAGTAATGCGCTCGAGGCGCGCTATCGACGAATCCTGCGATTTGCTGCAAGTGCTCTAGCGCAAACCTGGTGGTTTGAAATTGCCTTACCTAAATTTGGATTAAGCAAATTTGCCGCGCGTGGTCGAATCTTGCGTCTAAAAAAGTTGGCTAGAGAATTTCATGACTTAGCCGCCGAGTTAGGCGGTTTGATGGTTAAGGTCGGGCAATTCCTATCCTCGCGCCTGGATGTGCTTCCCGAAGAAATAACCAAAGAACTCGCGGGGCTGCAAGACGAGGTAGCCCCTGAACAATTCGAAAAAATACGCCAGGCAATCGAGACCGAACTCGGTCTACCGTTGGAACTTGCTTTTTCTTATGTAGATCAAGCTCCAATTGCGGCAGCTTCACTGGGCCAGGCATACCGGGCGAAACTCTCATCCGGTTTAGCGGCAGACCTTGGCAAGAGCAATGTAATCATCAAAGTTTTGCGCCCGGGCATCGAAGATATTGTCGATGTGGACCTTCGAGCCCTTCGAAAGGTTGGCGGTTGGCTTTCAAGGGTGAAGCTGGTCTCACGCAGGACCGATGCACCAGCACTCGTCGAGGAGTTTGCAAAAACCACGCTTGAGGAGGTGAATTACCTCAAAGAGGCAGAAAACCTGGAAAAGTTTGCCAAACATTTTGAAGGCGACTTGCGAATCAACACACCCGAGGTAATTTGGGAGCGAAGCGCCCGCCGGGTCTTAACCCTGAGTGATGTTAGTGCAATCAAAATTACCGACATCGATAGCCTCATGGCCAACGGCATTGACCCAAACGCCGTTGCTGGTGAGCTGGCAAGGGCAACTTTTGAACAATTCTTCATCACAGGCTTCTTCCACGCAGACCCGCATCCGGGCAATATTTTTGTGACCATGCAGCCTGAAGGCGGCGCCGTAGATTTCACCCTTACCTACATCGATTTCGGCATGATGGGGCAAATAAGCGAAGAAATGCGAGCAAACTTGCAGAGCTTTCTCTTTGCAGTTGCATCACGAGATGCGAGAGCTTGGGTAGCAGCCTGCGAAAGACTCGGTGTTCTACTTCCGACCGCTGATCGAGTAATCCTTGAAGAAGCGGTAACTAAGCTTTTTGAACGATTTGGAGGAGTTCGCGTTGGCGAATTAATTCAAACTGATCCTCGTGAATTGCGCGACTTCGCGCTTCAATTTAGCGACCTAATTCGAACGCTTCCCTTTCAATTGCCAAATGATTTCCTATTCCTAATTAGGGCGCTGTCGCTAATTTCAGGCGTGACTAGCGCCTTGAATCGCGAGTTCAATATTTGGGATGCGATCGACCCATTTGCGCGCACCCTGATTAATGGCACCGGCACCAATGCGATTCGAAAAGTGGGGCAAAATGCCCTGGCAAACTTAAACACCCTGCTGCGCCTACCAGGCCGGCTCGATGGATTGGTGGCGCGAATCGAGCGAGGTGAACTGGTTGTTCGAAACCCAGAACTCGAGCGCCGAATGCGAGCACTTGACGGCACAATTCGCCGCGTAACTGGCGCGATTCTTTTCGCGACTTTGCTGGTATCCGGAATACTGCTCCTTGGCCGTAGCCAAGAATTAGGCTCGGCTCTGATGATTATCTCGGCACTTCCGGGCGTCTATTCAACGGGCATTTGGCGCATAAATAAATAGGCATAAACTGGCGGCGTAGTTACAGCGGAATTATTACACCTAATTTTTGGAGATTGCCTTGGCCGGTTTAGTTGATTTTGTGAACGTTTCAACCGAGGGGCTCGAGTCTTCGCCAGTGGTTGATGCCTTGGCCGGGCTTCGCGCAAATGAGGCTCGATACTTCAAAAATAAATACGACATCGACTTCACGACCGAGCCTGCCGAGAAGGCAAAAAACCTGATTGACTACGTTGCCAAGGTGCTGCTTGAACGCGACATCGTGATCGGCGCAAAGCCACTTGAAGCCACAGAAATGCTGGTGGATGGGATTCGGTGGACCTACGTTTTCTATGAAGACGGCCTCGCCATCAATGTTCTTTACTCACTAGAACCGGGTGGCAAGCGCGCCGTTGGCTTCAAGCTTTCAATGGGCATGGATGTGCCGCAAGAGTTGGCGAGCAAGTTCAAGTTCGCGCGACAGAAATCGAAACTGGCTGGCGAAATTCGAGGTAGTTTCTTTGTAGTTAAGGGCGAATACTAGACTCGCAGCGCCAACATGTATTGCCCGCCGCCAGGGGTTACCTGCGTCGTGAATTCGACATCGGGTGCAAATCTGGATAGTCGGTCTAGCAACCACTCTGCAGCCTGATTGGCATCTGATTCAGACGGGCAGCGTGCCACAATTTCTCGGCCTCCCTTTCGGGTGAGACGCTCTACGGTTTCAAAAATAGGAGCAGGGTCAGCCACAAAAAGCTCTGATGACCATGGCACCACAGGGGCAATCTTGCCCTTCATTGTGTTGCAAGAGCGATGGGCTAGGCGCTCGACTGGTGCCGAGCCCTTTTTGGCTTTAGCAGCGGCATAGTTGTCGATGCTTGGGCCGAGGTCTGAATTGGTAGAGGCATCCGGGTCGACAGCCGCATCACATAACCAGCAGCGCCAGCCATCATTTTGGCCCACATCATTCAAATCGCTCATGAAAGCAGATTACGCTATTGGCAAGTCCAAGCTCACAGGAGGAACCCATGCCGATGTCGGAAGGCGAGAAACAAGCGCTAAAGGAGACAATGGCCGAGCGTTCGAAGGCTCGAAAGAAGATGACTCCCCAACAACTCGAGCAAGAGGTCATCGAAAAAATTTCCGCGATGGCTCCAAGCGATCGGAATTTGGCAGAGCAGGTGCATTCACTCGTGCGTAAAATCGCACCCGACCTTCAACCAAAAACCTGGTACGGCATGCAGGCATACTGCGACGCGAACGGTAAAACCGTGGTTTTCTTTCAGGATGCCGGAAAGTTCAAGTCAAGATATTCCACTTTAGGCTTCCAGGACTCTGCTCATCTCGACGATGACGCAATGTGGCCGACCTCTTTCGCGGTTATTGATTGGAACCCAACCGTTGAAAAGCGAATAACCGAGCTAATCAAAAAAGCAATTAGCTAACTTAGTGAACCACTGCCATTTCTTTGCGAAGCCCGATCAAACCAAGGGCTGCAGCTGCCAAAAGCAGAATCGAGATAAATAGGCTGACGCCTTCAACATCAAGACCAAACAGGATGCTGGTAAGCGGTGCGGCCAGTGCGCCGAAGAGTGAGTTTGAAAAACCGATTAGACCGGCGGCAACGCCGGCACGCTCGCCATGGTTTTGCATCGCAAGCCCCATGATATTTGACATCGAGAAGCCCATAACCGACACCGCCAAGGCAAAGCCGATGATGCTCAACAAAAGCGTGTGGATGTGCAAAACGTCGAGGGTCAACATCATGGCAGCGGCGAAAACCGCTTGGCTAAGGCCATAGCGCAACATGTTTATGCTGGCAACACGCTTCAACAGATAACGGTTCAAATAGTTCGCACCAAACATGATGATAGTGATGGAGGCGAACGCGAAGGTGTATTCGGTTGGCGTCAAACCATAGCCCTGCTCCAAAGCAAATGGGCCGCCGGCAATAAACACGGCAATTGAACCAAATAGGAGGCCGCCGACTAGCGCCATAATCACAAATCGAGTGTCGCGAAGCACGAACTTCCATGCGGCGAAGGTAGCACCGAAACTTAGTTCGCTTCGCTTCGACTTTGGCAAGGTCTCAGGCATTAGCCAAGCAGCCATGGCAAGAACTGCCGCACCCATGATGGTCAAGAAAATGAAGACCACGTGCCAGTCACCGAGAAGTAGTAATTGACCACCAACCAGAGGTGCCAAAACCGGCGCAAGGCTTGAAATTGCCGCTTGAGTTGAATAGAGCCGAGATGCATTCTGCCCAACGGCGATGTCACGGATGAAAGCGTTGTTGATGACAAAGCCCGCAGCGGCCGAGAAGCCAAGGATGAATCGAGCGACGATCATCCAGGTCACATCGGTGGCGGTAAGACACCCGATAGAGGCAAAAATGAAGACCGTCAAGGCGATGAGAAGTGGTCGTCTGCGACCAAGTGCGTCAATCATCGGGCCAACCAGCAATTGACCGGCAGCCATCCCGAGGAGGCTTGCTGTGATTGTGAATTGCACCATGGTGTCGGTGGTGTGCATGAAAAGCATCAGCGCCGGCAGGGCTGGAAGGTAGGTGTCGAACTGAAAAGGCCCAAGAGATGCAATCAGTGAAAGCGTGGCCGTTTGACGTTTTTTAATTGCGGGCATTGAGGTGAAAACCTAACAGTGGAAGGGTTTTATTCCCCAATTTGTTCATTTGATGGCATGCAGAGCATGCACTTAAAGCCTAAGGGGTGGCGCCGCAGCACCACCCCTTAGTTTGGAAATATCTACTAGCCGTAAATCTTCTTCCAGTCTGGAACTGTTAGTAGGTAGATCTGACCACCCTCGATGGCAGATGCAATAGCTGCCTTGTCGGTGATGTCAGTTCGGGCTGCAGCGATGGTGCTGTGAACCTGAGCCACAAAAACGTAATACGAGTTCTTGTCAGACTTGTTCTTACGGAGCAGGTCGGTCACATCGGTGATTCCACTTGTCTCTTCATCCACGGTGATCTTGGTTGCAGAGTCAGCGCCGAATAGGGCCGAGTTGAATCCAGCAATCTGAACGAGCTTTGCATCGCTGATTCGGTAGGCGAAAACGCGAGAAAGTGTCACGTTGTTTCCTGGGTCTTCCTGAAGCAGGATGTTGCCTGACTTATCGATGGTTAGGTTGTCAGGCATGTTTAGGAACGCAGGCTCTGAACCATCAAGCAAAAGTTCAACGGTTGCGCCAGCAAGAGGGTTCTTGACATCCTTGAAGCGCATACGCCATAGGCCTCCACCATCGCGAGCAGTCACCTTAGGCAGTGTTGGGTCTAGAGTCAAAGCCTTTGGGTCTTTGTTCGATGATGTGGTCACGAAGTAGTAGTCGTTTGGGTGCATCGGGTCGAACTGACCGTCTTCGATGCGGCTAAAGCCAGTAGCAATTGAGTTACCTTGCTTACCCTGCTCTGTGCCGTTTACTGAGGTGTCGACTCCCTTGAAGGTGACTTCAGTTGGCTTGCCCTTACCGATGGTCGCACGGAAAGCCGAGTCGTTCAGAATGTCGGTGACTTTTGCATAGTAAAGCTGACCGTTGGTTAGGCCGGCCTTTTCATACCAGGCGCCGGTGGCAGTCTTTGTGCCCACGTAAAGTCGAAGCTCACTGGTGTTTACCGAACCATCTTCGTTACCGACAAGAACGGTGTTGTAGTTGTTGCCCGGAGCAACGTTGAAAGTCTCGGTGTCGGCTAGACCTAGGCGAGGAAGCTGAACTAGTTCACCTTCTGCGTTTAGGGCGAACGAACGTGAGTCCGAACCGTCTTCTTCACCAGTCAGGAAAACTGGCTTGGTGTAACCGATGGTGGTGGTCTTCTTGCCTGACTTGGTTGTGTAGGCGAATGAACCAGCCGCAGAGAGGCTAGCTGAACAGAAACGCTGAAGCGCGGTGGTGTGGAATGGGTCGCCGTATGAGTTCTTTACAGCTGCGCCGGTTGGAACGCCTGGCTTTGTGCCGTAGGTGCCGGTTTGGTAGTCATACCAAACGATGTTTTTGATCGCGTCGCCAGCAGACACAACGTTCATGGCCGAGTCAAAGTTGACCTCAGAGATTGTGGTTCCGGCCGAGATCAGACCGTTTGCACGTGGATAGGCTGACTGACCTGACGTGAACTCGTGGTTCAACAGCATCTTGTAGCCGGTGCCCACCTTGTAAAGACCTAGACCATCTGGGGTTCCAGGCAGAACATAGCTGCCGAACTTGTCGCCCGAGGTTGCAAGAACCTTGATGTTTTCATTGGTTGAAGCTGCGTCAACGTAGACCGGAGCAGCGCCATCTGCAAAAGCAACCTGCTGGCCAGCTAGCGAAATAGCTAGGGCCGCAAAGGTTGCGGTTATTTTTAGAGTTTTCATTTTGCCTTCCTTTATCCGCCCCCTGGCAGATATTTCAAGGACATTCGATGAAAACAAATTTTTGATTAACCTGAGAAATACCTGTGAAAAACGAATTCCAAAGTTTTGAAACCAAGCAGCTGGCAAACTTCAATTGAATTTTTAAGACAGCGCCTTCTTAATACGCTGCACAGAAACGCTTTCGGCGGTTCCCAGCGATTGCGCAAACAAACTAATCCTGAGCTCCTCGAGCAACCAACGAGCCACCAATAACTTTTCCTTTGAGCCTTGCGCTAGAGGTATTTTCCCGCCTGCAAAAGCGTAGATTCCCAGGGCTTGATCGAGTTCAAGCGAGGCGACCCTATCGCGGCCCGGGTTTTCAACTAGCTTCTCGATTCGCTGTTTGATTGCCTGCAAATAAACCAAGATTCTTGGAAGCCTTGCCAGACCAACTCGGCTGACAAACTTAGGCTCCAAGAGCTCAACGACATGTTGTTTTTCTGCAGCTAAGACAGCCAAGAAATCGAATCCGTTGACGCCTGAGATAGCCTTATTGGCCTCCCGCGCTGCACTCGCGATTTTTGTAACTAGCGAGGATACTTCGAAGCATTTTTCGACAATCGTTGCCGAGACCGAGTCACGAACCCGTTCAAATTCGGCCCTGGTAAATACCAAACCATCGGCCTCCACCTTGAAGAGTTCAGACTGCGAAACGGCAAGAATTACATCATCGATGAACGCACTGAAGCTGGCATAGGGCAGCCCAGCGATTGCCAATTTTTCGTTTTGATCCAGGTGCGACTCAACATACTTGGCGGGCGATGCAATCGCGGCGGCTACGAGGGCAATAACTCCAAAGGCGTGCTCAGCCAGCTGCTCAGACTCGGTAGAAAACAGTCTGATGTCGACAGTCTTGCCTTTTGCAACCAGCGTGGGGAATGCGCGAACAACATTGCCGCCGTGTTCGATTTCTACCGACTGCTCTAACTTCTCAAAATCCCACGCCACAAGTCCGTCGCGCTCAATCGGTGAATGAACCTTCTCGACCACCTTGGCAACCGCTCCTCGCCCGGTCTCAGAAAGCTTCGCCTGCAGAGCATGCAAATCGGTGCTTAAACCTAGTGGCCGCCCGCCTGCATCGAGAGGGCGATAGGTCATCTTCAGAGAATTTGGCAATCGAGAAAAATCAAAATCCTCAGCCGAAATTTTCGTGCCACTTAGTTGCTGCAAGGTTTTTGCCAGAACTACCCGGATGTTGCCGTTCGGCTCATCTGGCAATTGGGCTGAAGCCTTGGCCGCCCAGTCAGCGGCAGGCACAACGTTTTTTCGCTGAGCCTTGGGCAAGCTTCGGATCAATTCGGTGATCAACTCGAGACGCATCCCTGGAACCAACCAGTCGAACGGATCGGGATTAAGGCTTGCCAGAATCGGTAACGGCACATCGACGGAAACGCCATCATCGGTTGCTGACGGGTCGAAGCGATAGCGAAGTTTCAATTGCTGACCGTTATATAGCCACTGCGTGGGATGATCATGTTCGTCAGGTGCTGCCACTTGCTCACCGAGTAGGTCTTCGCGCGTCATGGTGAGTAAGTTTGGAGTCTCATTTTTGGCTTTTCGCCACCAACCTTCGAAGGTTCTTGTTGAAAAGACTTCGGCAGGAATTCGAGCGATGTAGAAATGGTAGGCATCGTCTTCATCTGGCGAATGCTGAGGCTTGCGGGCACGATCTGCCTCCGCTTCAAGCTGCTTCATGAGCGAGCGGTTATTTCGATCAAACTGCTGCTTGGAATCCCACTCCCCTTGAACCAGCGCGTGCCTTACAAATAACTCCCGACATAATTCGGCATCGATTCGCGAGTATTGCATTCGCCGAGACACCACGATTGGCACACCGAATAGCATCACGCGTTCATAAGCCACCACCGAACCCTGGGTCTTCTCCCAATGCGGTTCGCTAAAACTTCGCTTGCAGAGGTCTCCGGCGAGCGCCTCGGCCCAGGCCGGATCAATGGCCGCATTCATCCGTGCAAATAATCTGCTGGTTTCGACTAGTTCGGCAGTCATAATTGCGGCCGTTGGCTTTTTTGCCATGGTTGAACCGGGGAAAATCACGAACTTTTTGCCATTCGAACCTAGGTATTCGCCCGGGCCTTTGCCGGCGCCCGATTTCGCGCCACCTTTGGCCAGGTCAGCACCCTTTTTCTCACTTAGCTGTCTCAAACCAATTTGACTTAGCAAACCGGCTAGCAAACACTTGTGGATTCCATCTGGGTCGACCTTTGGGTTTCCTGGGATGATGCCAAGCGGCTTCGCGACCGAGCGCAGCTGACGAATTAGGTCCTGCCACTCGCGCACCCGAAGGTAATTTAGGAATTCGTTTTTGCAAAGTCTTCTGAATGCGGATGAAGAAAGTTTTTGCTGCTGCTCTTCGATGTAATTCCAAAGGTTGAGCAAACTCAAGAAGTCACTGGTTGGGTCGGCAAAACGCAGGTGCATCAGATCAGCCTGGGGACGCTTTGCCAGCGGCCGCTCGCGGGGGTCTTGAATGGTCAAGCCGGCAACGATGATCAAAACTTCGCGAACCAGGTCTTGAGTTTTTGCCTCTAGAAGCATGCGGGCGAAACGTGGCTCAATAGGCAGCCTGGCTAGGTTCTTGCCAACTGCTGTGAGGCGAACCGACTTACCCTTGGCATCGTCAACGGCACCAAGTTCTGCCAGCAGGCCCAGCCCATCCTTGACGCCGCGCTGGTCGGGTGGCTGAATGAATGGAAACTGAGAGATGTCACCCAACCCTAGGTTTGCCGCCTGCAAAATCACCGATGCGAGGTTGGTTCGCAATATCTCGGGATCGGTAAATTCCGGGCGAGATAGGTAATCGTCTTCGCCATAGAGTCGAATCACAATGCCGGGACTGGTTCGGCCCGTGCGCCCCGCACGTTGATTCGCGCTGGCCTGCGAAATTGCTTCGATAGGTAGGCGTTGCACCTTGGCTTTTGGGCTATAGCGCGAGATGCGAGCGGTTCCGGCATCGATCACATACTTGATGTTTGGAATAGTGAGGCTGGTCTCGGCAACGTTGGTGGCCAAAATGATTCGGCGACGTAGCCCGGCGACTTTACTTGGCTGAAAAACCAGGTGTTGCTCGGCAGCGCTCAACCGGCCATAAAGCGGTAGAACCTCGGTGTTTTTATTCAGGGCCCCATTGGTGATGTTCCCAAGGATTGCCTCCTGGGCATCGCGAATCTCCGACTCTCCGGAAAGGAAAACCAGGGTGTCGCCCTCGGCCTCACCCTCGAGTTCTTTGAGAGCTTTGATGATTCCATCGATGTAGTCAGACGCGGTGGTTTCTTCATCTGGGTCGGTGTCATCATGGGCTTCACGAACAGTCGGCCGATAACGCACCTCGATGGGAAAGGTTCGACCAGACACTTCAATAATCGGAGCATCGCCGAAGTGTTTGCTGAATGACTCTGGATCAATTGTTGCCGAGGTGACTATGACTTTGAGGTCGGGGCGCTTTGGTAAGAGCTGTTTCAGATAACCCAGCAGGAAATCGATATTTAGGCTTCGCTCATGGGCTTCGTCGATGATGATTGTGTCGTATTGCTCGAGATTGCGGTGACGCTGCATCGCGTTCAGCAAGATGCCGTCGGTCATCACCTTGACCTTGGTTTCGGCGCTTACCTTATCGGTGAAGCGAACCTGATAACCAACCAGGCCACCGAGTTCAACCTTCAACTCTTCACTTATTCGCTCGGCCACGGCCCGGGCAGCAATTCGGCGCGGTTGGGTGTGCGCAATGCTTTTGCGACCCAACTCCAGGCACATCTTTGGCAACTGGGTGGTTTTACCCGAGCCAGTTGCACCCGCGATCACAACAACTTGATTGTCACGAATAGCCTCGAGGATCTCATCCCTGCGCTGACTAACCGGCAGGTCAGCCGGATAGGTTATTTGCAGGTCAGTCATCGTTCCTCAATGGTATTTCAAAAGGAAAAGACCCCATCGCTGGGGCCTTTCCAAATGAAGTGACTAGTGCAAGTGCTCACGCTCGAGTGCGGCACCTTCAACGTCAACATCTGGCAGGATTTTGTCCAACCACTTAGGAATCCACCAAGCCGCCTTGCCAATCAAAGTCATGATTGCCGGAATAAGGATCAGGCGAACCAGGAACGCATCGAAGAGCACACCGACCGCTAAGCCAAAACCGATTGGCCGAACAGTGGTTAGTTCCGAGAACGCGAATCCGCCAAACACGGTGACCATGATGATTGCCGCAGCTACCACCACTGGTCGGCTCAAGTGAATACCAAAATTAACCGCATCCTTTGCCGATTTTCCATGGATGTAGGCCTCACGCATTCCCGACCCGAGGAACAGCTGATAGTCCATCGCCAAGCCAAAAACCACACCGATAATAATTGTCGGCACGAAGCTCATGATTGGCCCAGGGTCATGGATGTCGAAGACCTGACCCAACCAACCCCACTGGAATACAGCCACCGCTGAGCCTAGGGTGGCGAAGACGGTCAACAAGAATCCAGCACTGGCAATAATCGGAATCAGGATCGATCTGAACACCAAAATCAAAAGCAACATCGAGAGAATGAGGACTGTGCCCAGGTAAAGCGGAAGGGCATCGCCGAGCTTCTTAGAAATATCGATGTTGGCCGCTGCAGCACCGGTGACACCTAGCGTCGCTCCATAGCTGCTCTGAATTTCTGGAGATAGCCCACGAAGGTCAAATACCAATTTCTCAGTTGAAGCGCTTGCTGGGCCATCAACCGGAATTACCTCGAACAAGAACTTCTTGCCGTCTTTGGAAACCGAAGCTGGAACCACCGAACGAACACTTTCGAGCTTCAAGATTCGGTCGGCAACATTGGCCTCAAAATCAAGTTTCTGCTGTGAAGTTAGAGTTTTGTCAATTGTGGCAACGGTGACCAATGGGCCATTAACGCCAGCGCCAAAAGCTTTTGCCGCAAGCGTGAACGACTTGTATTGAGTAGAGGTCACCGGTTCGGATGAGCCATCGGGAAGGCCTAGACGCATGGATGAGATCGGTTGAGCTGCAATCAGCAACACCGTCACGGCAACCACAATTGCCAACCAAGGGCGCTTGGTTGCCCAAACTGGGCGCGTCGAATTCTTTGGAGCCTGCGCATCATGCTGAGCTTGAACATCGCCAATCTTGGCTCGCTCTTTTTTGTTAAGAACTCGAATGCCCATCAGTGAAATCAGCGCTGGTGTGAGTGTGATCGCAATCAAAACGGCTGTCACAATTGCCGCCGCACCGACGCTACCCATGAGCCCTAGGAAACCGACTCCAGTGAGGTTCAGAGCAATCAGCGCAATCACTACGGTTAGGCCGGCGAATACAACAGCGTTGCCCGAGGTGCCATTGGCCAAACCTATTGACTCACGAACTTCAGTTCCAGCTTTAAGTTGGCGGCGGTGTCGGTTCAAAATAAAGAGTGAATAGTCAATTCCTACAGCCAAGCCCAGCATGACGCCCAACATCGGTGTGGTTGCGGTCATGTCCAGCACCGATGAAAGCGAAAGCGTGCCAAGAGCCGAAATGCCAACACCGATAAGCGCCGAGAACACCGGAAGCCCTGCAGCAAGCAGCGTGCCAAGCATCACAAAAAGAACTATTGCAGCAATCACCAAACCGGCAATCTCGGCTGGGCCACCAATCTTTGGCATCGCCTTCATTAGTTCTTGGCTGAATTCAACTTGCACATTAGGGATGTTCAATTTGGAAAGCTTGTCGACTACAGCGGTTTTTTGAGGCTCCTCGATGCCGCTCATTGGTTTGGTGAAGATCACGATTGCCGAAGCGGTCTGTTGGTCTGTAGACAGGGTGCGGAAGTTCTTCATAGCACCCATGATTCGACCGGCGGTGTCGAGTTTCGAAGTGTTTGCGGCGATTGCCGCCAGACCAGAATCTATTTTTGCTTGACCAGAAACAAGCGCTGCCTGCTGCTTAGAGATCTCGGCTTGGCCCGCGGCAATTTGCGCCTGGCCGGCTAGGAGTTGGCTTTGGTTGGCAATCAGCGGTGATATTTGTGATTCGGGCGCGTTATTCGCCTGCATCTGGGCAATTGCTGCATCTAGCTGCTTGGCCTGCGCGGCTAGGGCGGCATCCTGCGCATCCAGCGAAGCCTTGGCCGCTGCTAACTGCTTCTTGCCAAGGTTCAGTTTCTTTTGTGCGGCGGCTAGCTCAGCCGGTGCGGCAGCAAGTTTTGCCTGGCCATCGATGACCTTTTGGCGGTTGCTATCTAGGCTTGCCTGGGTTGTGAAGGGGTTCTGCACATCGCTAATCCAGCTCATTGACTTTAGCGAGGCTAGGGCGTCACCAATCTCAGTTTGCTCTGCCGAAGTGAAGGCCTGCCCATTGGTTTTGTGAAAGACAACCTGGCCGGTGGCTCGGCTAGCCGCTGGGAAGGACTTGCTCAGGTCATCAATTACCATCTGGGATGGGGTTCCCGGCAAAGACATCGAAGTTGATAGCGTGCCGCCGAAATTCAGAGCCAACGTTACCGCGGCAGCCAAGATGAGCATCCACGTGGTGATGACTACCCACGCGCGTCGAGCCGAAAAAAGACCGAGTTTATAAAGCAAATTAGCCATTTTGGGGCCCTTCGAGATCCAGGTATTTTGCACCGGTGCATTTATTGTTGCACCGGTGCATAAATTCTGTCAACTGCGCTAGTCTGAATTACATGTCCAACCATGAAATGGAAGCCGGAAACGGTCTCGGTCGAAAAATGAAGTCGACCCCCGAGGCCATCATCCAGGCTGCCTGGGAGCTGTTTGAAAAAAACGGCTACCAGCGAACCACGATGAGCGACATCGCCGAACACGCGGGTATTTCACGCCGGACCCTATTCAATTACTTCCCGCACAAGGAGGCCCTGCTAGACCCGGGTCGCGGCGAATACATGGACAGATTTTCGAGCCTGCTTCGCGAACGCCCGAAAGACGAGCCGCTAATCGACTCGGTTCGAGCAGTGGTTTCGCAATTGCCCACTCACTCAGACGAGTTCAACGAATTGCTTGTGCCTGGGCCTGAGATTATGAGTGCCCGTCTAAGTCACGATGCAATCGAGTTCACCCGAAATTTTTGCGCTCGAGAGATCGAAGATGCAGTTTTGATTCGCCTCGAAGGCGACCCAATGGCGCAAATCAAAGCCGGTTTGGTTGGCGCGTTGGCTGCCCAAGTGTTAACCGAGATGGTGCACTTGATGAGAGACAACGCGATGCAGCCCGATGATGCCTTGGCCAAAGTGCTTGATAGTCTCGGCGGGCTATTTGATTCGAAAGGCATTTAGTTATGCGATTTAGTAGTGACGTCACAACACTGATTGCCTTATTTGCAATTGTGAGCCCAATCACATCGCTGCCAGTTTTTCTGGCTCTCACCAGCGAGATGACCAAGCGCCAGCGCCGCATCACCGCCCTAAAGACTGCGGCCGTTGCTGGCTTGACGCTGATCATCGCCTACTTCTTGGGTGATGTGATTTTGCGGTCACTGAGCATCGACATGAATGCCTTCAAAATTGCCGGTTCGATGGTGATTTGCGCATTTGGCTGGAGCATGGTGATGGGTAAGAAAACCGACGAGGTTAAGGCCGCCCCGGCAGGCGCAGCCGTTGTGCCGCTAGCCATTCCGATGATGGCTGGTCCGGGCGCAATCGCAACAGTAATTGCACTTGGCAACAACGCGGCCGGGCTTGTGCAACTTTCAAACCTATTGATCATCCTTGCGCTCTCAGCACTTACGGGAATCTTGCTGCTCACGGCCGAGCCAATCGAGCATCTGCTAGGCGATCAAGGTCTTATGGTCGTGACGCGTATTTTCGGCTTACTGCTTTTGGCAATCGGCGTTTCGACGGTAATCGGTGCCCTCAGCGCAGCGTTTCCAAAACTGGTGGCCTAGAAATTCTTGATGCCGTTAGCGCAGATTTCATCAGCGCGCTGACGACTCTTTACTGGTTGCTAAATGCTGCATCGAATGAAGCCGTTGGCAGGTCCCAAAGCAGCGAACGGATGTAGCCGACGGCTTCCTTAGCTCCGTGCAGACGATCCATGCCCGCGTCTTCCCACTCGATTGAGATTGGGCCCTTGTAGCCAATCGATTCGAGTGCGCGGAATGAGTCCTCCCAAGGCACATCGCCGTGACCGGTTGAAACAAAATCCCAACCGCGGCGCGGGTCACCCCAAGGCAGGTGTGAACCCATGACCCCGGCTCGGCCGTTTTGCGGGCGCATACGAGTGTCTTTGCAGTCAACGTGATAAATGCGGTCTTTGAAGTCAACGATGAACCCGACTGGGTCGATGTTCTGCCACATCATGTGAGATGGGTCCCAGTTGAAACCGAAAGCTTCGCGGTGATTGATGGCTTCAAGCGTGCGCACCGATGACCAGTAGTCATAGGCGATTTCTCCTGGGTGAACCTCGTGGGCAAATTTAACCCCCTCAGCGTCGAACACATCGAGGATCGGGTTCCAACGCTTGGCAAAGTCTTCGAAACCTGCCTCGATTCTGGATGCCGGAACTGGCGGGAACATGGCAACGTAGGCCCAGATGTTTGAACCGGTGAAACCAACCACGGTGTCAACGCCAAGCTTTCGAGCCACCCGCGCGGAACGCTTCATGTCTTCTGCAGCGCGTTGGCGCACGCCCTCGGCATCACCATCGCCCCAAACATATGGGCGAAGGATTGCCTGGTGACGGAAGTCGATCGGATCATCGCAAACCGCCTGACCGGCAAGGTGGTTCGAGATTGCGTAGGTCTTCAAACCGTATTTATTCAAAATATCCAGTCGCGACTGAACATAGGCATCATCTTGGTCGGCGCGTTCTAAATCTAGGTGATCACCCGAGGCGGCAATCTCAAGGCCGTCATAGCCCCATTCGGCCGCCAGGCGGGCAACCTCTTCGAATGGTAGGTCTGCCCACTGGCCGGTGAACAGGGTTACTGGGTGAGATGACATTTGAACTCGATTCTTAGTTGAACTTGATAACAAGAAAGGTTTATGAAGGCAGGGTGACCCAGGCGTTGGCCTTGGCCGATTGAAGCACAGCCTCGGTGACCTCAGAAGCGCGCAAACCGTCGGCAAATGTTGGCACGCCAACCGGCGGCTTACCATCGATGACGCGACCGTTGATGGTGTCATAGACATCACGAACCAAACCGGCGAAGGCGTCTACATATCCCATCGGATGACCGGCCGGCACGACCGAAAGCCTGGACGCATCGGGATGCAACTGGCTTTCATCTCGAGGCAAAACTTCAGTGCCAGTGCGGCGACCAAGCCAAAGGGTTTCCGGCTGCTCTTGGTTAAATTCGATGGTTTCAACGGTTCCGCTGACGTCGATGAAAAGTCGGTTCTTGCGGCCCGGTGCAACCTGCGAAACGAAGAGGGTGCCGATAACACCCGCCTTGGTTCTAAACACCAACGCAGCCTCGTCCTCGGTTTCAACTTTCTTTCCGCCGCGAACTGGGTGGACCGTGTTTGTCACCGCAGAAATTGCCTCAATGCGGTCACCAATAACAAATTCCATCAAATCAACCAGGTGGCTGCCGATGTCGGCGAAGGCCCGTGAAGAACCACCGGCTACCGAATCAACGCGCCAGTTATTGTCGCCTGCCTCAAGCAGCCAGTCTTGGAGATAAGAGCCTCGAACGCTGAGCACGCGGCCGACCTGCCCTGCGGCCACGCGTGCACGCGCCTCTCGAACCATCGGGTGATAGCGGTAAATAAATGGAACAGCGGCAACCTTGCCAGATTTTGCGGCGGCTTCGACTAAAGCTTTGGCCTCTGCCGAAGTGGTTGCCAGGGGCTTTTCACAAATGATGTGTTTGCCGGCAAGTAATGCGGCGAGCGCCAGCGATGCGTGCGTTGAGTTAGGTGTGCAGATATGCACCACATCAATTGATGGGTCATTTATCAGCTGTTCAGAATTGGCATAAGCCTTCTCAATCAAGAATTGCTCGGCCGCCCGCTGGGCACTGCCCAGGCTTGATGATGAAATCGCAACCACATCGCCGCCAGCAGTCCTAGCCGCGTTCGTGTGCACGCGGCCCATAAACCCACCACCGATGATGCCAACTTTTAGACGTTTGATTTCAGCCATCACTAATCCTCTTTGACAGTTGCTTCGCTAACCCAAACTTAGCTAAGCGTTGCAACCATTGGGTCCCAGTCGGCAGGCAGCGGCTTGATCTCAGGGAGAGAAGACTTCACGTCAACCCAGCTCTTGGTTTCAATGGCTTCGTTGATGCTCAACATAATGTCAAGCACGTGGAAAGCGATCTCGCCTGGAATGCGAACCTGGCGCCCCTCGCGAATTGCCTGTGCCATCTCGAGGACACCGGTGCCACGACCATAGGTCTTGCCGGTCAGTGGCACTTCCTTCACATCGATAACGCCAGAGAGCAGCTTGTTCTGGCCATCAAACATGTTTGGATCTGGAAGCGAGATGGTGCCATCGGTGCCATTGATCTCAACGAAGCCCATTCGCAACATGCCAGATTCAAAACTGAAGGTGCTCTGTGCGCTTGCGCCTGATTCAAATTCGATCAGAGCGCTGACGTGGGTTGGCACCTCAACTGGGAACTCGGTTCCAGCCTTAGGCCCGGATGCAATCACGCGGGTTGCTCGTGATTTTGAACCGGTGCCGGTGACCCGCTTTGCAGCACCGAAAATGGAGACCAGAGTGCTCAGGTAGTAAGGGCCCATGTCCATTAGCGGGCCAGCGCCCTTTGCAAAAAGAAATTCTGGGCTCGGGTGCCAGAGTTCAGGGCCTGGGGCTTGGAACATAGTGATTGCCGTCAATGGCTTGCCAATTTTGCCATCGTGAATAGCGCGCAAACCGGTCTGGATTCCACCACCCAGGATGGTATCTGGGGCTACACAAACTAATACGCCGACGGCAGCAGCCGCATCGATGACAGCCTGACCCTCTGCGCGGGTCACCGCATACGGCTTTTCACTCCAAACGTGCTTTCCTGCTGCGATGCACTTGAGGTCAACGTCAGCGTGAGCAGCCGGGATGGTTAGGTTGACCACAATCTCAACATCGGGGTGAGCAAGCAGCTCATCAACGCTGCCACTGCCGGCAACGCCCCACTTGTCAGCCTGAGACTTTGCGCGTGCCAGGTCAAGGTCAGCGATGAAGTGCACCTTAACGTCTGGGAACTTAGTTAGGTTGGTTAGGTACTGGTCACTGATCACACCGGCACCGATGAAGCCAACCCCTACCGGGCCCTTCTTGCCGTCAGAAACTACTTTGCTCATTAGTTTTCTCCCATGATGAATTTGCGGCTCTGTTCGATGCCTGCGAATAGGTCGCCGCTGTAACCGTCGAACTCGATTACCGGAAGCGCATTCGGTGCTGCGGCTAGAATTTCGGCAACCGGAATGTCACCTTGGCCCGCAGGACATTGGCTAGCTTGAACGGCTTCATAGTTGCTGGTATCAACATTCTTTTTACCGTCCTTGACGTGAATGGCAACAACGCGGGCGCCAAGCTTCTTCAAGTACTCAGGTGCGCTGGTTCCGCCAACCTCACACCAATATGTGTCGATCTCCAAAACGATGTCATCGCGAAGGGCACCGATGAAAACATCTAGCGCTAGCTCGCCATCGAACTTGTTTGAGAACTCCCAGTTGTGGTTGTGATATGCAATGCGAAGCCCGTGAGCCACGGCCTTCTCGGCAACTTTGTTCAGTCCGGCGGCTAGTTCAAGCACCGACTCCTTAGTTGTCCAAAGCTCAGGAACAGTGAAGGGATCGATGATGGTCTGAATGCCAAGCTTTTTCGCGGCAACAAAAGTTGCCTCCACCTCTGACTCAGGCTGACCAATCAACATGGCGTGGCCAGTTGGCGCGGTGAGATTATTAGCCTTCAACGCGGCCGCATAGTCATCGGCCAAAGCAACAAAGTGATACGGCTCAACATTCGTGAAACCTACAGCAGCAACTCGGGCAAGGGTGCCGGCTAAGTCATCAGCGATGAAATCGCGCAGTGTGTAGAGCTGAACAGATGGAAGTTGCTTGGTCATTCTTCTGAATCCTTGTCTAAGAATTGGGTCTGTGAAAATCCTAAAGCACAAAACCATTCACCTATTAGGTTTTCGTGTAACGAAGCGATAACGGCGAAAGTGCGATATTGTTGAGGTAAGTCCGCGCAATGACGAGCGAACCGTAGCCGACTATTTTTTGGCCGACTCGTCCCCCATCCTCAAGAAATAATGTTTAGGAAAATAATGACCGCATCAGCAAACATTGGAGTCGTCGGACTCGCAGTAATGGGCTCAAACTTGGCCCGCAACCTAGCCAGCCGCGAAGGCAACACCGTTGCAATTTACAACCGCTCGGTTGAACGCACTGACCTTCTAATGGCAGAGCACCCAGAAGCCAACTTCATCGCTAGCGCCACTATCGATGAATTTGTTGCTTCACTTGCCAAGCCACGCACAGCAATCATCATGGTTCAGGCCGGCAAGGGCACCGATGCCGTAATCTCACAGCTTGCCGAGCGATTCGAGCCAGGCGACATCATCGTTGACGGCGGAAACGCGCTTTTCACCGACACCATTCGCCGCGAAAAGGAAGTCTCAGCAAAGGGCATCAACTTTGTTGGCGCAGGCATCTCTGGCGGTGAGGAAGGTGCACTAAAGGGCCCTTCGATCATGCCTGGTGGTTCAGCCGAGGCTTACAAGACCCTTGGCCCAATCCTTGCTTCAATTGCTGCGATTGCCGAGGGCGAGCCATGCGTGACCCACGTTGGCACCGATGGCGCCGGCCACTTCGTCAAGATGATCCACAACGGTATCGAATATGCAGACATGCAGCTAATCGCCGAGGCATACGATATCCTTCGCCAGGCTGGCGGCTACACTCCGGCCGAGATCGCCGAGATTTTCACTGAGTGGAACAAGGGTGACCTGGAGTCATTCCTAATTGAGATCACCGCAGAAGTTCTAAAGCAGGTTGACGCCAAGACCGGCAAGCCACTGGTTGATGTAATTCTTGACCAGGCCGGCTCAAAGGGAACCGGTGTTTGGACTGTTCAAACCGCGTTGAACCTTGGCACCCCAGTTTCAGGCATCGCCGAGGCCGTGTTCGCACGTTCACTTTCATCACAGGCAGCGCAGCGCGCAGCCGTCGATGGCCTACCAGCCGACTCGACCACCTGGACCGTTGCCGACAAGGCGCAGTTCGTTGAAGATGTTCGCCGTGCACTTTACGCATCTAAGTTGGTTGCTTACGCCCAGGGCTTCGATGCCATTCGCGCCGGCGCAAAGGAATATGGCTGGAACATCAACCTTGGTGCCGTCTCTAAGATCTGGCGCGGCGGTTGCATCATCCGTGCCCAGTTCTTGAACCGCATCGCAGATGCCTATGACCGCAACCCAGAGCTTCAGTCACTGATCTTTGACCCATTCTTCAAGCAAGCTGTGGCCAACTCAGTTACCTCATGGCGCCAGGTTGTTGCCAACTCATCGCTAGCCGGCATTCCAGTGCCAGCGTTCGCATCGTCACTTTCTTACTATGACGGTTTGCGTTCACCTCGCCTATCCGCAGCTCTAGTTCAGGGTCAGCGCGACTTCTTCGGTGCACACACCTACAAGCGCGTTGACATGGATGGCACCTTCCACACCCTCTGGTCAGGCGACCGCTCAGAGGTTGAGCAGGCTCCATCAACCCACTAAGTTTCACCGCTAGTAACTAGCTAGAAACCCCTCGGTTCATTACGAATTCGAGGGGTTTTCTAATTTATAGATTTGCTGTTCTAGACTGTTCGAATGACTCAGAAACCACAACGCGGCTGGCTATTTAGCTTCATCGTTCTGGGTCTAATTTGGGGCAGCTCTTTTCTATTTATGAAACAGAGTCTGCACATCCTCACTCCATTTGGAATCGCCTTCTGGCGCAACTTCCTCGGCGCTCTAGTGCTTATTGTCATCGCCCTCGCCCAGCGCAAGACCCTACCTAAAACCGCGAAGCAGTGGCTTTTGATCTGGGTTGCCGGCCTCTTGATGAGCGGCATCCCGAGCGCACTTTTTGGTTTTGCTCAGCAGCACGTTTCCAGCGCACTGGCGGCAATCATGAATGCCAGCACACCTTTATTCACCGTGTTAGCAATCCTCATCGCTTTCCGAGATGAAAAACCAAAACCTAGCGTTCTGATTGGTTTAGTAGTCGGCCTACTTGGCGCGTCGATCGTTCTGGGCGTCTGGTCGGGCTTTGGCCAGAGCGATCCGTTGGCGTTGGCCGCAATTATTTTGGCCTTGACCTGCTACGGTTTCGGCACACCCTTCATCCGCAAGTTTGTTTCACCGATGGGGCTTTCAGCCGAAAGCGCCGTTTTCGTTCAGGTTTTCACCTCGGCAATAACACTTGCACCGTTTTATCTGGCGCCACTTTTTACCGGCACCGGCAACCTTTTTGTTGGCCCACTAGCCCTAACTCCGGTTGCATCCATCTCAGCGCTCGGCATCTTCGGCACCGGTTTGGCATACGTGATGTATTTCGACATCATCGCTAAGGTAGGCAGCGCCGTGGCAAGTTCGGTCACCTACATCACTCCCCTAGTTGGCGTTTTACTAGGCGCACTCTTACTTGGTGAGCCGCTCAACTGGAACCAGGCAATCGGCGGGCTCGTCGTGTTGCTGGGTGCGGCAATTACTCAGAATCGAATTCGAATTCCGGGTCTCAGCTGATGGATAAGCGCGCTTCTACACAAGTAGATTTGCTCCTGCTTGGTGCAGCCTTCGTTTGGGGCGCCAGTTATCTCGCCGCCAAAGACCTAGTGGCACATCAAAGCCTTTGGGGCATGATGGCGCTTCGCTTTGGCTCGGCTGCGATGATTTTGCTGTTGATTCGCGCCTTCAAGCCGACCAAATTTAGCAAGGCAGATTTCTGGGTTGGAACACTTATCGGTCTTGGCTTAGCAACGGTCATGAGTGTTGAAACCAACGGCATTCACATCACCTCGGCAACTAATGCCGGCCTGATTATCAGCCTGTCAATCATCTTCACACCCATCATCGAGGGCTGGGTTCGAAAGTTTTGGTTGCCTCGAAGCTTCTTTGTCGCCTCGGGCGGGGCAATCCTAGGAGTGGCTGTTTTGGTTGGCGGAAACGGCCTGCAATCCCCAAACTGGGGCGACCTCTTGATGCTGATTGCGGCCGTCTTACGTGCCTACTATCAAGTAATTCAAGGCAGCCTAACCACCGGCCGCGAGCTGAACACTATCAATCTGACCATTTTTCAAACCTTGGGTGCCGGGGTCGTTTTCTTCATCGTTGACGCTCAAGGCACGGTTCGGGCCGCAATCAACTATGGCCCCAAAGAATGGCTGCTTCTCGGGTTCCTGGTTCTGCTCTGCACCGTCTATGGATTCTTCGCCATGATGTGGGGAATTCGCAAGACCTCGGCTTCACGCATCGCACTTCTGCAAGGGACCGAGCCAGTCTGGGCGGTCTTGATTGCCATGTGGTTCGGTGGCGAAAAGATGAGCTGGATCGGCGCCATTGGAGCGATATTGATTATCGGTAGTTGTTACTGGGGTCTTGCGATCGAGCAAAGCGCCAGGTCGGCTAGGCAAACCGAAACTCAGAAGGCCGAGCCAGCAAGCTAGCAAAAGGAAGCTCGGCCGCTCCAACCATTAGGAGATTCGAGCCCAGCTCTCCGGCCCTAACTATTACCCTCTCATTAGAGGCATCCAAAGAGTTGGCTTTCAAGACTTCGATTAGGCGTTCCTCATCGAATTCAAATAGCGAAACCAGAAAACCTGCGAGCACGACGATTTGCGGATTGAAGACATTCACAAAACTTCCTAGTGCGATGCCGAGAGCCTCGATTTGAGATTCGATGAGTTTTTTCGCTCGCGCATATTTTGCGCCCGCGGCCGTTTTTGCATGATTTATTTCGGCGGCTAATTCCTCGTCGGTTGCACTATCAAGCATGAAGACTTCGAGAATGTCATCCCGTCGAACGGCCGACTCCAAGGTTCCATTCAGACCTGAATAGTCGCTTTGCCTCAGGTCACTAATACGCGCGTGCCCGAATTCGCCGCCATAACCAGACGCGCCACGAAGCTGTTGTCCGTTGATGATTGCTCCACCACCGATTCCACCAGAACCCGCGAAAACATAGACGATTTCTGAATAATCACGGCCGGCGCCAAAATTACTTTCGGCCATGCAACCGAGGCTTGCGTCGTTGTCGAGGAAAACCGGAAACCCGGTCAATTGCGAGAGCATGGCACCGAAAGGCTCTTCAACCCACTGCAGGTGCGGGGCCAGGCGAACCACTCCATCACGCACTCGAACCTGACCGGGAATTGCAACACCGACCCCCGCGATTTTCGTTCCGGGAGCGAGGTCGGCTCGAAGCTCTGCGATAGTTTTTGCAGCGATCTCAACTGCACGGTTGGCATTTGGTTGAAGCGGGGTGAGCATTCTTCGCTTGGCCAAAACCTTTCCACCCAGCGTCACAACACCGATGGTGGTCGCATCGATGTCGGGGTTTACCGAGAACGCAACAACGGAGTCTGAAGCCGACACCAGAAGGCTCGGCCGCCCGACTGTGGTTCCAGGAACCTCAGACTCGGTTACTAAACCAAGTTCTTGAAGTTCGGCAACCAGACCCGAAATGGTCGAACGATTAAGCCCAGACACCGACGTAAGTTTGGCCCTAGAAACCGAACCCGAAAGGTGAAGCATCCGAAGGACAATCGAAAGATTAAATTGCCGAACGTCCTCGCGATTACGGCCCAAATAAGAGCCTTTGACGATTCGGTTATCCAACGCAATCTACCTTTCAGTTTGAACTCTCTATTAAACCTATAAAGTAGGTCTGTTCCAATTTGTTGTCTTAAACAACAAATACATAACATTGTGTGAAAAATGTCAGTTTCAAGTTGAATTGGGCATTTTGCTAAGGCAGACTGCACCTGTGCCCGAATCATCGGGCCAGCTTGGAGTGAGCTCACTTCCAGGTATTTTTTGGGAACCTTAATCACTATGGAAAGGAATGAG
>Ga0228702_1000661_pt1 | contig 25086 bp, 26 predicted proteins | sample McNCre217_Aug_MG_2_FD_178018 | JGI IMG/M metagenome (GOLD analysis project Ga0228702, IMG submission 178018) | Freshwater microbial communities from McNutts Creek, Athens, Georgia, United States - 20-17_Aug_MG | ecosystem: Environmental > Aquatic > Freshwater > Creek | place: USA: Georgia...
CTGGCGACATCGAAGCCCGCGTCAAGCAAGTGCGCGTGCAGATCGAAGAAGCCACTTCTGACTACGACCGCGAAAAGCTGCAAGAGCGCGTGGCCAAGTTGGCTGGCGGTGTGGCCGTGATCAAGGTTGGCGCTGCCACCGAAGTCGAAATGAAGGAAAAGAAAGCCCGCGTGGAAGACGCCCTGCACGCCACACGCGCTGCGGTGGAAGAAGGCATTGTGGCTGGCGGCGGCGTGGCCCTGCTGCGCGCACGTCAGACCGCTGGCACCATCAAAGGTGACAACGCTGACCAGGACGCTGGTATCAAGCTGGTGCTCAAGGCCATCGAAGCGCCTCTGCGCGAGATCGTGTACAACGCCGGTGGCGAGCCATCGGTGGTGGTCAACGCTGTGCTGGGTGGCAAAGGCAACTACGGCTTCAACGCTGCCAACGACACCTACGGCGACATGATCGAAATGGGTATCCTGGACCCCACCAAAGTGACCCGCACTGCCCTGCAAAACGCAGCGTCTGTGGCCTCTTTGATGCTGACCACCGAGTGCATGGTTTCGGAAGCCCCGAAAGACGACGCCCCCATGGGCGGCGGCATGCCTGACATGGGCGGCATGGGTGGTATGGGCGGCATGGGCATGTAAGTGCCCCGCCGGTCACCCCGGGCTTGACCCGGGGACCATGACCTCCAAAGCCCCACAAGGTTCACGCCTTGCGGGGCTTTTTTCTTTGTCCGTACACTCCAATGACCTGGAGATTTCATGACCACCGTATCTTTTCAAAAACACCACGCCACGATGCTGCTCAAGTATTCAGGCATCAGCTTCATTTCGGGCGCCGTGAACCACGGCTTTTTCAGCGGCACGCGGTCACTCTGGACAGCGGCCATGGGCATCGTGCTGTTTGTGTTCGGCGCCTGGCTGGAGCACCGTCAAAGCGAGCAGCGCTCGCAAGGTCTGGGACAGGCGCTGGTTTGGGGCTCCTTGCTCTCCGTGGGCTTGGGGTTTTTCACAGGTGGCCTGCAACACTTTCCCGATTCCCCCGCACGCAGCGCCTGGGTGGTGCCGCTGGGCTTTGTCCTGTCGGTGCTGGCTCTGGCCTTGAGTTCGCCCAACCTCTGGCGGCGCACCGCCAGTGTGTATGTGCTGATTGGTGCGGTGCTGGTCAGCGTGGGCAGCTGGGGTGCCTACCAATGGTTGCTGAGCCATCCGGACTTTGCAGCTGCAGGTCACAGCCATGGCGACGCATCACCTGCCGAACACGATGCCGCCCCCCTGGCGCAAGTGGTCGGCCGCAGCATTGCCGTGCAAATGGACGACCAGATGCGGTTCACGCCATCGACCATTGAAGTGCAAACGGGTGAAACCATCCGCTTTGTCGTGCACAACGCCGGACGCACAGCGCACGAGATGGTGTTGGGCAGCGCGGCCGACATTCAGACCCACGCCGAAGCGATGAAGCAGTCCAGCACCTCGGGCCAGGACGCCCACCACAGCCATGGCACGGGCGCTGCCATCACCGTGGCCGCAGGCCAAACCGGCGAACTGGTGGTGAGCTTTGCGCAGACCGCCAACTTGCAGATGGCATGCCTGATTCCTGGCCATTACGAAGCAGGCATGCGGGGCACGGTGAACGTCAGCCCGGCAGGCACCTTGGCCATGCCATCGCCCGCCAAGCCTGCCGCATCACACGATCACAGCAGTCACCAACACTGACGACAGGCCCCGCAACGGCGGGGCCCACCCACCTCAGGCCTCGACGATGTCGAAGCTGGTGGTGATCTCGGCGGTTTTGCCCAGCATGATGCTGGCCGAGCAGTATTTGTCGTGGCTCATGGCAATGGCGCGCTCCACCGCGCTGGCGGGTACGCCTTTGCCCGTGACCGTGAAATGCATGTTGATTTTGGTGAACACCTTGGGGTCCACTTCAGCGCGTTCGCTGGTCAACTTGACGCTGCAGCCGCGCACATCATGGCGACCGCGCTTCAAAATCAGGACCACGTCGTAAGCCGTGCAACCGCCTGTCCCCGCCAACAGGGTTTCCATCGGGCGAGGCGCCAGGTTCTGGCCACCGTTTTCAGGTTTGGCCGCATCCGGGGCGCCATCCATGGCAATGACATGACCAGAGCCGGTTTCGGCCAAAAATCCCATGCCTGAGCGGGTGCCGGCCGCGCCGGTCCAGGTGACTGTGCATTCCATCATCTTGTCCTTGTGTTGCAGTGCGCGCTTGATCCGATCAAGCGGGTCGCTGGGCAGCGATCGTAAACGGATTTTTCAGGCGCGCTTTACATGATTTTTGCAAAATGACACACATGGCTTGCTGCAACGCAGCAAAAACGCCGCTACAATTTCGAACATGCGTGCTTTTTTGCATGCACCGATTGTCTCCTCCACCCTCCGAAAAGGTGGATTTGCCCCGAACCGCAAGGCTCGGGGCATTTTTTTTGCCCGTTATCATCAGAGACAACTCCTACAGAAAGCAGCAACCCATGGGGTTGCAGACGGTACGCCATGTCCAAACACCTCAAACCCGCCGATTACCTGAAGAAAATCCTCAACGCCAAGGTCTATGACGTGGCCACCGAGTCGGCACTGGAAACAGCCAAAAACCTGTCTCGCCGCCTGCACAACAAAGTGCTGCTCAAGCGCGAAGACCAGCAGCCCGTGTTCAGCTTCAAGCTGCGCGGCGCGTACAACAAGATGGCGCACCTCAGCCCCGAGCAGCTCAAAAAAGGCGTGATCTGTGCCTCGGCCGGCAACCATGCCCAGGGCGTGGCGCTCAGCGCCAGCAAACTGGGCACCCGCGCCGTGATCGTGATGCCCACCACCACACCCCAAGTGAAGATCGACGCGGTCAAAGGCCTGGGCGGTGAGGTCGTGCTGTTTGGCGAAAGCTATTCGGACGCCTACAACCATTCGGTCCTGCTGGAGAAAAAACAGGGCCTGACCTTCGTGCACCCGTTTGACGACCCGGACGTGATTGCCGGTCAAGGGACGATTGCCATGGAAATGCTGCGCCAGCACCAAGGCCCGCTCGATGCGGTGTTTGTGGCCATCGGCGGTGGCGGCTTGATCAGTGGCGTGGCCAACTACATCAAGGCGGTGCGCCCCGATGTGAAAGTCATTGGCGTGCAAATGAACGATTCGGACGCCATGATCCAGTCGGTCAACGCCAAAAAGCGCGTGACCCTGCCCGATGTGGGCCTGTTCTCGGACGGCACCGCCGTCAAGCTGGTGGGAGAAGAGACCTTCCGCGTTTCGCGCACCCTGGTTGATGACTACATGACGGTGGACACCGATGCGGTGTGTGCGGCCATCAAGGACATTTTTGTGGACACCCGCTCCATCGTGGAGCCTGCAGGCGCCTTGGCCGTGGCCGCAATCAAACAATACGTGGCCCAGCACAAGACCAAGGGCGAGACCTACGCCGCCATCCTGTGCGGCGCCAACATGAACTTTGACCGTCTGCGTTTCGTGGCCGAGCGCGCCGATGTGGGCGAAGAAAAAGAAGCCCTGTTTGCGGTGACCATCCCCGAAGAGCGCGGCAGCTTCAAGCGCTTTTTGGAGCTGATCGGCAGCCTGCCCGGTGGCCCGCGCAATGTGACCGAGTTCAACTACCGCATGAGCGATGCCGACAAAGCCCATGTGTTTCTGGGCCTGAGCACTCACGGCAAAGGCGAAAGTACCAAGATCACGGCCAACTTCAACAAACAGAAGTTTGCCGCCATCGACCTGACCCACGACGACCTGGCCAAGGAACACATTCGTCACATGGTGGGTGGCCACTCGACCTTGTCACAAGACGAGCGCCTGTTGCGCTTTGTGTTCCCCGAGCGGCCTGGCGCCTTGCTCAAATTCCTGAGCCTGATGCGTCCAGGCTGGAACATCAGCTTGTTCCACTACCGCAACCAAGGAGCCGACTACGGCCGCATTCTGGTGGGTCTGCAAGTGCCCCCCAAGGACGACAAGGCGTTTGCCAAGTTCCTGGACACACTGGGCTACCCGTACGCCGAAGAGACAAACAATCCGGTGTACCGGATGTTTTTGCGCAGCTGACACCCGCCGCGCTCAGCAGTGGCCTTAGCCTGTGCTGAGGTTCAAGGCGTTTTATCCGAGGGCAACTGCAGTTCCAGCTGACGAGCCCCGCTCAGGGTCGCGCCCAACTGCGCACGTTTCGCACCCAGGCTTTGCAACATCAGCCCTTCGCCGACCAGTTGCCCCACGCGATAAGGTTTGGGGGGCTGCCCATCCGTGGCGATCAAGGCGCTCCCCTGCCCGGAGCTGCTGGCCACCACCCCCACCAGTTGAAGTCGCCCTGCATCCGCTTCGCGGGCGCTTGTGGACTCCGTTGCCCCCAAGGCTCGGGGCAATTGCGCATCCACCTGCACCGAGGATCCGCTCTGGACCAAGTTGCTTGAAGCCCCTGATGGCGTCGATGACACAGGCCATTGCCAAAACCAGTAGCCCGCACTCAGTGCGGCAGCACACCAAAGCAAACCCGCCGCCCAAGACGGTCCGCTGACACCAGGCGCAAAAGAATGGCGGTTTTGTAACATGCGCCGATTATGATGGATGCCATGCAAAACCGACTGTCTCACCGCTCACGCCGCCAACGCGGCTTCACCCTGATCGAACTCATGGTCGTTCTGGCCATCATTGGCGTGCTGGCCGCGCTCATCGTGCCCAATGTGCTGGGTCGGGCCGACGATGCCCGGATCACCGCCGCCCGCACCGATGTGGGCAATTTGATGCAGGCGCTCAAGCTCTACAAGCTGGACAACCAACGCTTTCCAAGCGGTGAACAAGGCCTCAAGGCCCTGGTGACCAAACCCGGCACCGAGCCCGTGCCCGGCAACTGGAAGCCGTATCTGGACAAATTGCCCAACGACCCCTGGGGCCGCGCTTACCAATACATGAACCCCGGCATCAAGGGCGAGGTGGATGTGCTGTCCTTTGGCGCTGACGGCCAAGCCGGCGGCGAGGGCAACAATGCGGACATCGGCAGCTGGCAATAAGCCGGCCTTTGCCCCTGCAGCCCAGGGCTTCACTCTGCTGGAGTTGCTGGTGGTGGTGGCGTTGATCGCCATTGCCACAGCGGGCGTGAGCCTTTCCCTGCGCGACAGCGCCGACAGCGCCCTGGAGCGCGACGCAACGCGACTGGCTGCCCTGCTGGAAACCGCACGCGCACAGGCACGCGCCAGCGGTTTGCCCGTGGTCTGGCACAGCACACCCAACGGATTCATGTTCGAAGGCTTGCCGCCACCGGGTCTGCCGCAAAACTGGCTCAGCAGCAGCACCCGTGCCACACCCAGCCAGCGCGTGATCCTGGGTCCGGAGCCTTTGATACCCCCTCAAAGCATTGCACTCACCCCCGTTCAGGGCGGTGCGTCCACCCTTTGGGTCATCAGCGATGGGCTCAGGCCGTTTCGGGTGCAACGCTCAGCCGAATGGACAAACCCATGAGGCGCAAGGCATCACGCGGCTTCACCCTGATCGAGGTCCTGGTGGCGCTGGGCATCGTGGCCATCGCATTGCTGGCCGGACTCAAAGCCACGGGCTCGCTCAGCCGCAATGCGGACCGGCAAACCTTGAGCCTGTTGGGTCAACTGTGTGCCGACAACGATTTGATCCGTTTGCGCTTGCGCAGGCAACTGCCTGACACCGGCAACAGCCAAATTGAATGCCTTCAGGCGGGACATGCGCTTCAGGTGGAGATCGCAGTCAACACCACGCCCAATCCCAACTTTCGGCGCGTGGATGCGCGGGTGCTCAGCCAAGGGGCATTTGTGCTGCAAATCTCGACCGTGATGGGGCGCAACTGATGACCCCCAAGCATCGGGCCCACACCCACACCAGATGGCTGCGCTTGGCCCGCCACCGCCAGACACATGGATTCACCCTGATTGAAGTGCTGGTGGCCATCAGCGTGATGGCGCTCATGTCGCTGATGGCCTGGCGCGGACTCGACGGCATGCTCCGCTCACAAAACGGCATGCAAAGCCGGGCTGACGACATCCGCACGCTGCAAGCGGGCCTGACCCAATGGCAAACCGATCTGGACCAACTGAGCGAGCAGCCAGGCACAAGCAGCTGGCACTGGGATGGCCAGGTGTTGCGCCTGACCCGCCGAGCCAACGCCCCGGATGAAGCGCTCCAGGTGGTGGCCTGGACTTGGCGAAGCAACCCCGGACGGCCTGGCGGTGGCGATTGGCAACGCTGGCAGTCTGCCCCCTTGACCTTGCGTGCCGACTGGCAAAACGCCTGGGCGCTGGCCCGGCAATGGGGGCAGACCCCCACCGAGGCCACGCGCAGCGGCCAAGTGCAGATCCACCCGCTGGCAGGCTGGCAAATCTTTGTCCACCGCGGCGGCAGCTGGACGAACCCCTTGTCCAGCGATGCGGTCAATACCGGCACCACCAGCCCTGCACCCGCACCTGGCAGCACGCCCGTTGGCGTGCGGCTGATCCTGACCCTGCCTCAAGGCCCCGTCGGCACCGGCGCACTGACCCTGGACTGGGTGCGCCCCACCCTGTCGGGAGGTGCGACATGAAGTCGCAAAAAGGTGCCGCCCTGCTGGTGGCCATGCTGACCGTGGCCTTGGTGGCCACCCTGACCAGTGCCGCCTTGTGGCAGCAATGGCGTCAAATAGAAATCGAGTCGGCCGAACGCGGGCGCAGCCAGACCGCCTGGATGATGACCGGCGCTTTGGACTGGGCGCGCCTGATCCTGCAAGAAGATACACGCACCCAGCAAGGCGGCAGTGTCGACCACTTGGGCGAACCCTGGGCACTGCCTGTCCAGGAGTCCAAGTTGTCCACCTTTTTGTCGCAGGACCAGAAATGGCAGGAAGGCGACGCCGAGGTGTTTTTGTCTGGCCACATCAGCGATGCGCAATCGCGCTTGAATGTGCGCAACCTGATGGACAACGGCAAGATCGCTGCGCCCGAGCTGCTGGTCTGGGTCCGCCTGTTTGAACGACTGAACCTGCCGCTGAGCGAGCTGGAAAATCTGACCCGTCAATTGCCCGGGGCGCTGGCCAGCACCCTGGAGCCATCCCCCGACAAACCCGCAGCCACGGCCCCCCTGATGCCTCAGCGCAGCGCCCAACTGGTCTGGCTGGGTTTGAGCGCCCCCACCCTTGCGGCCCTGGACAACTTCATCACCGTGCTGCCCGAGCCCACCCCGATCAACCTCAACACAGCTTCTGCCGAAGTTCTGATGGCTTGTGTGCCCGGACTTGACCTGGCCAGCGCCCGCCAGCTGGTGGCCCAACGTGAGCGCACCCATTGGGACAGTCTGGACGCGGTCCGTAAATCCTTGGGCCCATTGAGCAGAGGACTCGACGAAAAGCGCCACAGCGTTCAGAGCCAATACTTTGAAATCCATGGCCGCATGCGGATCGACAACGTCGTGCAGCAAGAGCGTGCGCTGGTCAAACGAGAAGGCACCCTGGTGCGCATGTTGTGGCGTGTGCGCTCACCGCTGGCGGCCCCAACGGCAGCCCTACAATGAGCCTGACATGCGCACACTGATCCTGCAACTGCCCCTCGACTTGCCTCAGGCCCAGACAAGCTACCTGCACGCCTGGGTACCGGCCGACACGCAGGCAACGCCACTGGCCTTGAACCGATGCGGTGCCGACTTGTTGCCCGAAACAGCACGCAACACCGAATGCGTGGTCATGGTCCCCGCTGCGGCCTTGTCCTGGCATGCGGTAGAACTGCCCAGCGGCTTGCACAAACAAAAAAGCCGTCTGCAAGCAGTCTTGCACGGTTTGCTGGAAGAACGTGTGCTCGACGAGCCTGCCCACTTGCACATGGCCCTGGCCCCCCACTGGAAAACGACCTCTCATCCATGGGTGGCCGTTTGCCACAAAGCCTGGCTGCAAGCACATCTGGCGGCACTCGATGCGGCCGGTCTGACGGTTCACCGCATCGTGCCCGAGTTCTGTCCTGACAGCGCCACCGTGCAGATCACCGCCACAGGCGATGAAGAGCAGGGCTGGCTTTGGCTGCGCCAATCCGAAAGCGGCGTCTGGGGCCTGCCCTTGTCTGCAGTTCAGACGTTCAACCTGGGCCTGCATGCCGATGAACGCCAAAGTGCGAACATTCAGGCCGAGCCTGCCGTGGTGCGCCTGGCGTCCCAGAAGCTGGGAGTCCCGGCACAACTCATGTCACCCGGCCAGCACTGGCTGGCCGCATTGTCCAGCGGCTGGGACTTGGCCCAGTTTGAGCTCCAGACCGATGCACGCACACGCCTGCTGAAAACAGCGCAACGGCTCAGCCACCAACTGTGGCAACACCCCCAATGGCGCTGGGCACGTTGGGGGCTGACCGCCCTCTTGTGCAGCCATTTGGTGGGCGTGAATGTCTGGGCCTGGAAAACCCGATCAGACTGGCAAGCCCAGCAACAAGCTTGGACCAGCATCCTGCGTGAGGCATTTCCGCAAACCACCGTGGTGGTCGATGCCCCCTTGCAAATGAACCAGCAAATGGCTCGCCTGCGTCAAAGCACCAGCGAACTGGCGCCGACCGATCTTGAGTCGATGCTCGGTGCATTGGGTGCGGCCTTGCCCCCTCACGTACAAGCCCCTCGTCAATGGCGCTACCAGCCGGGCCAGTTGCGCCTGATTGGCTGGCCACTGGCCACCAAAGACCCAGCAACCATCCAGCAGCAGCTGGGTCAATCGGGCTATCGACTTCATGCCGAAGGCGACGACTGGCTCATGAGCCTGGCCGGGAGCGCACCATGAACACCACCATCACAGCCCTGCTCCAACCTGTCCATCAGATCTGGCAGCACCGCAGCGTGCGTGAACGTCTGTTGCTGCAAATGGCCGCGTGGCTGATCGGCCTGGCGGTTTTGTGGACCTTGGGCCTCGCACCGGCGCTGCGCATCTGGCAAGCGGCCCCCGACCGGCAAACCGCGCTGGACCGACAAACCCAACAGATGCTGCAATGGCAAAGCGAGGCCCGGCGCTTGACCTCACCCCAAGCCATCACCCGGGCAGAAGCCGTGCAATGGCTGCAAGCGCATGTTGCGGCATTGGGCCCCAAGGCCAAACTGCAAATGCAGGCAGAACAAATGCAATTGACACTGGAAGCCACCCCCGCCGAAGCACTGGCCCAATGGCTGGGCCAGGCCCGCGAGCATGCACATGTCCGCCCACTTCAAGCGCAACTTCAGCAAACAACCAGCCCCTCAGGCGAGGCGGTCACGGGCGTGGCCTGGAGCGGCAGCATGGTGTTGGGTTTGCCTTGACCACTCCCGCATGACACCTCGCCCGACTCACCCCCACCCCACACCCGGCACCGCCTGGCGCTGGGCCGTGGGTGGCGCCTTGCTGGGCTGCGTGCTGGCCAGCCTGATGTGGGCACCCGCACGCTGGCTGGCCTGGGCCATCGAGCGCAGCACACAAGGCCAGGTGCAACTGGACAAACCACGCGGTACGGTCTGGCAAGGCTCGGGGCAAATCACCCTGCGTGGAGGTGCTGGCAGCCGCGATGCACAAACCCTGCCCGGGCGCCTGCACTGGCGCATCCTGCCCTCTGGACTAAGCTGGGGCCTGCAATTACAAGCCGACTGTTGCATGGACAAACCCGCTCAAGCCACCCTGCACGCGGGCTGGTCTTTGCTGCGCGTGCAACTGGACGACCACCAGTCGCGCTGGCCAGCCGCTTGGCTGTCGGGCCTGGGTGCCCCCTGGAACACCTTGCAAGCCGAGGGCCTGCTGCAATTGCGCACCGAATCGCTGCAAGTGCAATGGGCCGCTGCTCGCCTGCAAATGCAAGGCCTGGCCGAGCTGCAGGCGCAAGGCCTGTCTTCGCGCCTGAGCACCCTCAAGCCCATGGGCAGTTACCGCGTGCAATTGCGCGGCACGCCCGAGGGAACAGCCACGCCCGAGCTGCAACTGAATACCCTGCAAGGCCCGCTCCAATTGCAAGGCCAAGGCCAGTGGATCGGTTCTCGGCTGCGCTTTTCGGGCGAGGCGCGTGCCGACGAAGGTGCCGAAGCCGCGCTGTCCAATTTGCTCAACATCATCGGTCGCCGCCAAGGCGCTCGCAGTCTGCTTTCTTTGGGATGACCCCATGCACACACTGAACACACTCCGCCAATCGGGCCGCTGGTCCGTCATCACCTGTGCGCTCTGGCTTGCACTGGGCGGCACCTCGCTGGTGAGCGCTCAAAACACACCCGGCAAATCGGGCGCCAAAGGACAAGAATCCATCACACTGAACTTTGTGAATGCCGACATCGAAGCCGTGGCCCGCACGCTGGCCAGTTTGTCGGGACACAACGTGGTGGTTGATCCCCGCGTCAAAGGCACCATGTCGCTGTCCAGTCAGGTGGCCGTGCCGCCTGCACAGGCCCTGCATTTGTTCGCCACCCAGTTGCGCACACAAGGCTTTGCCCTGATCGAGTCGTCCGGGCTGTACACCGTCTTGCCCGAAGCCGAAGCCAAACTGCAAAGTGGCACGGTCTCGGCCGGCCCTGTGGTCGGCAGCAGTGGTCAAGTGGTCACGCAAATCTTTCGCCTGAACCACGAAAACGCCAACAACCTGGTGCCTGTGCTGCGCCCGCTGATCAGCCCCAACAACACCATCAACGTGAACCCCGGCACCAACGCTTTGGTGATCACTGACTACGGCGACAACCTGCAGCGCCTGGGCCGCATCATTGCCGCACTGGACGTGTCCAACGCCACAGGCGTGGAAGTGATCCGTCTACAACACGGCATCGCGACCGACATGGCCGCCATGGTGCAGCGCCTGATCGACTCGGGGGCCGCCTCCGGCGTTGCGGGCGCCACGGCAGCCACACCTGGATTGACAGACAGCGGCTTCAAAACCACGGTGCTGGCCGAATCCCGAACCAACGCCCTGATCGTGCGCGCAGCCAACCCCGCCAAACTGGCCCTGACCCGCAGCCTGATCGAGCAACTCGACCAGCCCAATGCCTCGGGTGCAGGCGCTGCCAGCGGCAACATCCATGTGGTGTATTTGAAAAACGCCGACGCCACCAAACTGGCCACCACCTTGCGGGCGGCCATCAGCAGCAGCGCTACGGGCGCAGCAAGCATCGGCGCCAATGCCAGCATGTCGGTGCAGCCCGTCGCCAACACAAGCGTCACACCAAGCAGCAGCCAGCCCTCGACCGGTGGCCAGATCCAGGCCGATCCGGCCACCAACGCGCTGATCATCACCGCGCCCGAGCCGCAATACCGCCAGCTGCGCAGCGTGATCGACATGCTCGACCAGCGCCGCGCACAAGTCTTTGTGGAAAGCCTGATTGCGGAAGTCAGCGCCGACAAAGCTGCCGAATTTGGCGTGCAGTGGATGAGCGGCACGGGCACAGGCAGCAGCACAGTGGGCGTGCTGGGTACCAACTTTTCGATTGGCGGCACCAATTTGCTCACGCTCGCGGCCAATGCAGCCAATGGCCAATACAGCGCCTCGCCAGGTCTGAACATTGCTGCGGGTCGTCAACGCAATGGCGCTCTGGCCTTGGGGGCCCTGGCCCGTTTCCTGCAGACCAACGGCGATGCCAACATCCTGTCCACGCCCAATTTGCTGACGCTGGACAACGAGGAAGCCAAGATCGTGATCGGTCAGAACGTGCCCTTTGTGACCGGCCAGTACACCGCCAACAACAGCGCCAGCGGCGCGGTCAACCCGTTTCAGACCATCGAACGCAAAGACGTGGGCCTGACCTTGCGCGTGAAACCCCAGATCAGCGAAAGCGGTACGGTGAAGATGCAAATCTTCCAGGAGGTCAGCAGCATCGACAACAAAAGCTCCACCACCTCGGGTCTGATCACCAACAAGCGCTCCATCGAATCGAGCGTGCTGGTCGAAGACGGCTCCATCGTGGTGCTGGGCGGCTTGCTGCAGGACGACACCAGCAGCAGCCAGGAAAAAGTGCCGGGTATTGGCGACATTCCGTTCCTGGGTGCCCTGTTCAAAGCCGAAACCCGCAGCCGCAAGAAAACCAACCTGATGGTGTTCCTGCGCCCCTTGGTGGTGCGCGATGGGGCGGCCACAGAAGCCCTGTCTTTGGGGCGCTATGAGCAAATGCGTCTGAACCAGCTGAACAGTCAGCCGGTGGCCACGCCGACCCTGCCCATTGAAGGGGCTGCCGCCTTGCCGAGCCTGAAGCCGGTCCTGCCTGCCAACGCACCTGCCAAGCCCTGAGCCAAGCCATCGCCCATGCGCCACCTCCTGCCCTACACCTTTGCCCGTGCCCACCGGTTGTTGCTCGAAGAGCATGGCCACGGTCTCACGCTGTGGCTGTGCGACGACAGCGACCGATCGGCGCTGTCCGAAGTCACCCGAAAATACGGGACACAGGACCTGGATGTGCAGCACACCAACCCGGCCGACATGGGCCAGCGCATCCACCTGGCCTATGCCGGCGGTCAGGCTCACGGCGCCTCCACCGCCGCCGATGTGGTCAGCGAAGTCGAGTCCGATGCCGACCTGTCTCGCATGATGCAGGAGCTGCCCGCTGTGGAAGACCTGCTGGAAGCCAGTGACGATGCGCCCATCATCCGCATGCTCAACGCCTTGCTCACGCAAGCCGCACGCGACGGCGCCAGTGACATCCACATCGAACCCTACGAGCGCCACTCCAGCGTGCGCTTTCGCATCGACGGCACGTTGCGCGAAGTGGTCCAACCCAACCGGGCGCTGCACGCCGCACTGATTTCGCGCCTGAAAATCATGGCCGAACTCGACATTGCCGAAAAACGTTTGCCGCAAGACGGTCGCATCAGCCTGCGCCTGGGCAGCAAGGCGGTCGATGTGCGCGTTTCCACCCTGCCCAGCGCCCACGGCGAACGCGCCGTGCTGCGCCTGCTGGACAAGAGCGAAGCCCGCCTGACCCTCGAAGCCGTGGGCATGCAAGGCCAGGTGTTGCAGCAAGTGGAGCAGCTCATTGCACAGCCGCATGGCATCTTGCTGGTGACCGGCCCCACTGGCTCGGGAAAAACCACCTCCCTGTATGCCGCGCTGCAAAGGCTGGACGCCGCACACAACAACATCATGACAGTGGAAGACCCGATCGAGTACGAACTGCCTGGCGTCGGTCAGACCCAGGTCAACGCCAAGATCGATCTGACCTTCGCCAAGGCCCTGCGCGCCATCCTGCGCCAGGACCCGGACGTGATCATGATCGGCGAGATCCGCGACTTTGAGACCGCACAGATCGCCATCCAGGCCTCGCTCACCGGTCACCTGGTGCTGGCCACGCTGCACACCAACGATGCGGCCAGCGCCATCACGCGCTTGACCGACATGGGCGTGGAGCCTTTCTTGCTGAGCTCATCGCTGCTGGGCGTACTGGCCCAGCGCCTGGTGCGCCAGCGCTGCAAAGCCTGTGCGGGCCACGGTTGCGACGCCTGCGGCCACACGGGCTATGCCGGACGCACCGGCATCTTCGAGCTGTTGGTGGCATCCGAAGAAATCCGGGCACAAATACACCAAGGCGCCGCCGAAGCCGATGTGCGTGCCACGGCCTTGCGCCAGGGCATGGTGCTCATGCGCGAAGATGGCCAGCGCCTGGTCCATGCGGGCATCACCAGCGCCGAAGAACTGTTGCGCGTCACGCGCGATTGATGCACGCGGTGCCCCCCTGATCATGACCTCTGCCCCCACACACACTCGCCTGCACTCAGCCTGGCTGAATGTGGTGTGCTGCACGGCGGCATGCACGGCCTTGAACACCTGGGCACAAGAGACCCCACCGAACACCTCGCCAGCGGCCGAGGCCCCAACGGCCACCCCCTGGACTTACAGCCTGGGGCTGCGTACCGACATCCCGGACCTCAACCACCCGGGCAGCATGAAGGTACGAGCCAGCCTGGGCCTGCGCTATGGACGCTGGCGCATCGGACAAACCGATGGCACCGATTGGCACCGTTTTGGCCAAGTGCTGCAAGACAGCAACCTGACCTATGACGTGCGCCAAGATGCCAAGTGGAGCGTCTCGCTGTCGGGCAGCATCATCAACCTCGACAACGACAGCCAATTCGATGCCCTCAAAGCGGGGCGGAAAACCCTTCGCGCCAAGGCCGGGCTGGACTACCGCCTGCCCAACCGCTGGTCGGTCGGTCTGGTCGCCACACAAGACCTGTTCATGCGCGGCGATGGCACCACCTTGTCGCCCACCTTGACCTACCGCCACCCTCTGACGGACCACAGCACCTGGATGCTCAGCCAATCGGTGACCTGGGGCAGCGCCTCGCACTGGCAGACCCAGCAACACCTGACACCAGAGGGCATCACGCACCAAGGTTCAGGCTGGGGGAGTATCGGAACCCAGTTGGCCTACCGGCACAAGCTGTCCAAGCATTGGGGATTTTTCAGCCAGCTCGGGGCACAACGCACGCTCCAGCCGATCTTTCCTTCCACTGCATCTTCCGCCACCCACTGGACTTATTCGGGTCAGTTAGGTGTGATGTATTTCGAGCACTGAGCGCCCATGCCTGCTTACCGTTTTGAAGCCCTGCAAGCCAATGGCGCCACACGCCAAGGCGTGATCGAGGCCGACAGCCTGAAAGGCGCACGCAGCCAATTGCGCGCCCAGTCGCTGATTCCTTTGACGGTCGAGGCGATCAGCGCCCAGTCGACCGAAGGTCAAACCAGCGACCTGTCCTGGTGGCAACGTCCGATCGGTCGCACACGCGCTTTCAGCGCCAGCCAGCGGGCGGTCTGGACACGCCAGCTGGCCGGACTGGTGAGCAGCGGCCTGCCGATCGAACGGGCCCTGTCGGCCCTGACCGATGAAGCCGAAGACGACAGGCAAGGCCAGTTGATGGCCGCCATCCGAGCCGAAGTCAACGCAGGCAGCAGCCTGGGCCGCGCATTGGGACAACACCCCGGTGAATTTCCGGCGATTGACCTGGCGGTCATTGCAGCAGGAGAACAAAGTGGTCACCTCGGTCAGGTACTGGAACAACTGGCCAACGACCTTGAAGCCCAGCAAGCCCTGCGCGCCAAACTGCTGAGTGCGGCACTCTATCCGGCCATCGTGAGTCTGGTGGCGCTGGCCATCGTGGTGTTCCTGATGACCTCGGTCGTGCCCCAGGTCGCTGGGGTGTTCGCAGGCACCAAACGCCAGCTGCCCACCCTCACCGTGGCCATGCTGACCCTCAGCGATGCGCTGCGTCAATGGGGTTGGCTCATGCTGCTCATGCTCGTGACGGGCATCGCGGGTTTTCGCATGGCCTTGCGCCAACACACCTTGCGCCTGCGCTTGGATGCGGCCTGGTTGCGCCTGCCCATCGTGGGGCGTTTGGCTCGGGGTTACAACAGCGCCCGCTTTGCCGCCACGCTGGCCATGCTCACAGCGGCGGGGGTTCCCATCCTCAAGGCCTTGCAGGCCGCTGCCGACACCTTGTCCAACCAGGCCTTGCGCTCGGACGCGCTCGAAGCCTTGGTCCGTGTGCGTGAAGGCGCCCCTTTGGGCGCGGCATTGGCGCAACACGCCCGCTTTCCGGGTTTGCTGAGCATGTTTGCCAAACTGGGCGAACAAACCGGCCAGCTGCCCGTGATGCTGCAACGCGCCGCCCAGCAATTGTCAGCCGACGTGCAGCGCCGCGCCATGGCCTTGGCCACCGTGCTGGAGCCTTTGCTGATCGTCGCCATGGGCGGCATGGTCATGCTGATCGTGCTGGCCGTGCTGATGCCGATCATGGAACTGAACCAATGGGTCAGGTGACCCGAAGAAAGCCCACATGCCCGCATCGTTAGAAGGTCAACTGGTCGTTGCGATTTCTTCGCGGGCCCTGTTCGATTTCGAAGAAGAAAACAAGGTCTTCGAGCAAGGCGATGACCGGGCTTACATGAACTTGCAACTCGAACGCCTGGAGGAACCTGCCCGGCCCGGCGTGGCTTTTTCGCTGGTGCGCAAGCTGCTGGCCTTCAACGACGCGCAAGCCCAGCGCGTGGAGGTGGTGATCCTCTCGCGCAACGATCCAGTCTCCGGCATGCGGGTGTTCCGCTCGGCGCAGCACTACGGCCTGCCGATCCAGCGCGGCAGCTTCACGCGTGGGCAGTCGCCCTGGCGCTACCTCAAGCCGCTCAATGCGAACCTGTTTTTGTCCACCCACCTGTCCGATGTGCGGGCCGCGCTCGATGCGGGTGTGCCTGCCGCACAGGTGTATCCGCATTCGGCGCTGGCCTCTGAAGCCCATCCGCACGAAGTGCGCATCGCTTTCGATGGCGATGCGGTGCTGTTCTCGGACGAAGCCGAACGGGTGTTTCAGGCCGAAGGGCTGTCGGCTTTTCAAAAGCACGAAAGCGACAAGGCCGCTCAACCCTTGCTGGCTGGCCCGTTCAAACCCCTGCTGGCGGCGCTGCACCGGCTGCAACAAGAAGGCACACCGGCCATGCGGATTCGCACCGCGCTGGTCACAGCGCGCAGCGCGCCCGCACACGAGCGCGCCATCCGCACCCTGATGAACTGGAACATCGAGGTGGACGAAGCCATGTTCCTGGGGGGCCTGCCCAAAGGCGAATTTTTGCGCGAGTTTGAACCGGATTTTTTCTTTGACGACCAAACCGGCCACATCGAATCAGCCGCACGCCATGTGCCCGCCGGGCATGTGGCCTCGGGCATCTCCAACGGCTGAAAGCTCAGTCAGGCAAGGCCACAGGCCTGCGACCTTCGCGGCGGGCAATCCACACCGTGGCGCTCAAAATGACCGCCGCCCCCAGCCAGGTGGATTGGCTGGGCACATCACCAAAAATCAGCCAGCCCAGCGTGGACGCCCAGACCAGGTCCAGAAAACGCAGCGACTGCGTGGCCGAAATATCGGTGATGGCAAACGCCCGCGTCAGGCAGTAGTGACCCAGGGTGCCGAACACGCCGGTCAAGGCAAAACCCGACCATTGCCACAGCGTGGGCATCTGCCAATGCGGCAAAGCCATGGGCAGACTCAAGACCGTCACGGTGATGGCTTGCCACAGCACGATAACGCCCGGCTTTTCATAGCGCGTGAGCGCCTTGGTGATCAAAAACGATGCCGCGAATACCGGCGCAGAAGCCAGCATCACCAGGTTGTACCAACCACCGGTGCCCGACATCTTGGGCAAGACCACCACCAGCACACCCGTAAAACCGATCATGGCCGCGATCCAGCGGTCGCGCCGCATGGTCTCACCCAGAAACCAGGCCGCACCCAGCATGATGAAAATCGGCCCGGTGAAACCAATCGCCGTCATGTCGGCCAAGGGGATTTGAGGCAGTGCCGTGAACCACAGGATCAGGCCCACCGTGTGCACCCCGCCGCGCCAGAACTGGCCACGGATGTTGACGGGTTTGTAGGCCTGCCAGCCATCGCGGTACACCCAAGGCAGCATGACCACAATGCCAAAAAAGTAGCGCAGAAACTGGGTTTGGTAAACATCCAGTTGCATGGACAAACCACGCGCCACCGTGTTGAGCAAGGAAAACAGGATGCCGCCCGCCACCATCCACAACATGCCGCGCACAGGCGCAGGCCAGCTGGCCAAAAGTCGCAGGCCACGGCGGTGGGCGATGGCAGCCCTTTGTGGGGCAGAAAAAAAGGGCTTGCGATGCCTCATGCAAGCCCTCTGGAGAGAAGATGGATCACCCTGCCATCTTAGGTGCAAGCGCCGATGGCATCAGTCGCTTGGGTTACCCCGCCAAGCAGCGGGGCGATGTTTTCAAGCCTGCGCCTGCAAAGCAGCAATGCGCTCTTCAATGGGTGGGTGGGTGCTGAACAACTGGCCAATGCCCCCGGCAATGCCCATCGCCGCCACGCTCTTGGGCAACTCGGCGGTGTGCACACCGCCCAAACGGGCCAGAGCGTTGATCATGGGCTGCTTGCGCCCCATCAACTGTGCGGCACCTGCATCAGCACGGAATTCACGCTGACGGCTGAACCAGGCCACCACGATGGCGGCGGCAAAACCCAGCACGATGTCCAGCACCAAGGTGGTCACCATGTAGCCAATGCCCGGGCCACTGCGTTCGTCATCGCCCTTGCGCAAGAAGCTGTCCACCGCATAGCCGATCACGCGCGACAGGAACACCACAAAGGTGTTCATCACGCCCTGGATCAAGGTCATGGTCACCATGTCCCCGTTGGCGATGTGGGCCACTTCGTGGCCGATCACGGCCTCGATTTCTTCGTGCGTCATGTTTTGCAGCAAGCCGGTCGACACCGCCACCAGGGCCGAATCCCGGAAAGCGCCCGTGGCAAAAGCATTGGGGTCGCCTTCAAAGATGCCGACTTCGGGCATGCCGATCCCGGCCTTGTCGGCCAGCTTGCGCACGGTGTCGACGATCCAGGCTTCGTCGGCATTTTGAGGCTGCTCAATGACATGCACACCCGATGACCACTTGGCCATGGGCTTGCTGATCAGCAAGGAAATGATGGCGCCACCAAAACCCATCACCAGGGCATACCCGAGCAGTGCGCCCAGGTTCAAGCCGTTGGCGGTCAGATAGCGGTTCACGCCCAGCAAACTGGCCACCAGGCCGAGCACAGCCACCACCGCGATGTTGGTCAAGACAAACAGAAAAATGCGTTTCATTCCAAAACCTTTTGACGCCCTTCAAGCCAGAGCGATGTTGCGAATGTTAGGGGCTCAAAGCCCAAAATCAAACGACCGGACCGATTTCCTGAGCGGCGTACGGTTTTTCAAGCTTGGCGCGTGTGCGGTGTGGGCGAAATACCCCCACATCCTCGTAAAAATCAGGCGACGCATTGGCCGCCCACCAGCCGGGCACACCCAGCACAGGCAGTGGACTGAAGGGTTTGGTGGCCAGCTTGTCGGTGCTCAGGTCCTGTGCCAACCAGGCATCCAAGCTGGCGGCCTCCACCGCATGCGGGACACGCCACAAATGGACGGTGATCGATTTGTAGGGCTGGACCAGTTTCTCAAGCGCGGCATGGCCAAAGGTCCACAAACGCACTTGTGCCCATTGCGCACGCAAATCCACCAGGGCCTCTTGCCAGCGGTGCGCCGTCAAGGCTTGCCACACCGCATCGGGCGCCTGAATCAGCAAGGCGTTTTCATCAAACACCGTGGCCGCATCGCGCACCGGACCACGCACCTGACCGACCCCGGCACGCGCAATTTCTGCAGCTTGCAGCTGGTTCAACCTTTTCTTGGCCAGCGGAAAATGCATCCAGCACAGGGCATTGAAGAAGTCGTGCAAACCTTCGCGCGTGGGCACTTGGCCGGTGGCGTAAATGAAATCTTCGTAGGCTTGCCCGTCTGGCAAATCGGCTTGCGGAACAAAACCCACGGGAGCCAGCCCAGCATCGGTCAAGGCCTGCGCTTGCAAGACCCCAGCCGCCACACGCTGCGCGATGGGCTCGCCCACAGCTCGCCAATCGGCCAGCCAAGGGGCCGACCAATCGATGTCAGCCACCCCCAAGGTCGAGGACGCATGGCACCGGTGGCCGGGACGGTTCGGGTTCAGGCGCTCACCAGTCGCCACGGCAAGCTCTCGCCCGAACGCAGGGGTTTGAGTTCGGCCTCGCCAAAAGCAAAGCTTTCGGCGGGCGTCCAATTTTCGCGGCGCAGTGTGATGGTGCCGCTGTTGCGCGGCAGGCCATAGAAGTCGGCCCCGTTGAAGCTGGCAAAGGCTTCGAGCCGGTCAAGCGCACCGGCGGCATCAAAGGCCTCGGCGTACATCTCGATGGCCGCATGCGCGGTGTAGCACCCAGCACAACCGGTCGCGTGCTCCTTCAGATGCGCTGGATGCGGCGCGCTGTCGGTGCCCAGAAAAAACCGGGCATTGCCGCTGGTGGCCGCCTTGACCAGCGCCTGACGATGGGTCTCACGCTTGAGCACGGGCAGGCAGTAGTAATGGGGACGGATGCCACCGGTGAAGATGGCGTTGCGGTTGTACAGCAGATGGTGCGCCGTGATGGTCGCGCCCAGATTCGCATCCCCTTCGGCCACATATTGCGCAGCTTCCAGGGTCGTGATGTGCTCCATCACGATTTTCAAACCCGGAAAATCGCGGCGCAGGGGCTTGAGCTGCTGCTCGATGAAGACGGCTTCACGGTCGAACAGGTCGATGTCGGATGAGGTGACTTCGCCGTGCACCAACAGCAAAACGCCTTCGCGCTGCATGGCTTCAAGCACAGGGTAGACCTTGCGCATGTCGGTCACGCCCGCATCGCTGTTGGTGGTGGCACCGGCCGGATAGAGCTTGCAAGCCACCACGCCTGCGGCCTTGGCGCGGGCGATTTCTGCCGGGGCCAGGTTGTCCGTCAGGTACAGGGTCATCAAGGGCTCAAAGCTCATGCCTTGGGTCACGGCCGCCTGAATGCGCGCCTTGTAGGCCAGCGCCTGCTCGGCCGTGGTCACGGGCGGCTTGAGGTTGGGCATGATGATCGCGCGGCCAAACTGCGCAGCGGTGTGCGGCACCACTGTGGACAGGGCGGCCCCGTCACGCACATGCAAGTGCCAGTCGTCAGGGCGGGTGATGGTGATTTCTTGGGTCATGGGGCGTATTGTCTCAAACCTGCAGGATCGATTTTGCGTGCTGGTGTGCCAGAGGTGGGGTAAGGGGTCGGGGCTCATAACTCGCTTCGCTCGCCAAATCGCCCCAACCCCTCACCCCACCTCTGGTGCATCCGCTCATGGTGAACCGACAGAAGGGGACCCGTCAAACTCGCTGAAAACGCCCAAGAAACTGGGGGGGGGGTGAATGGACAGGGCGAGCGAAGCAATGCCCAGCAGTGGCTTCACGCCGTGATGCGTCGGCGAGTAGCGCAGGGCTGAACGGATCAGGGGCGCCGCGTGTTTAAGCGAAGCGAGTTTGCGGCGCACCCCGTTCAGACCGAGCAACGCAGCGTGCCCGGAGCGCCAGCGGAGGGACGACGAATTCGGCTCGCCTTTCTTTGCTTACTTTCTTTGGCGAAGCAAAGAAAGTGAGTGCGCCGCCGGGCGCAATCCCGGCCAACGCACGTCAAAAGAACCATCCAATCGGGATCTAACCCCAATCAATGCTGCAGAATCTTGTTCAAAAAGTCCTTGGTGCGGGGCTGGCGGTTTTCCGGGTGGTTGAAGAACTCGTCCTTGGAGCAGTCTTCCAGAATGCGCCCGCCCACATCGATGAAAATCACGCGGTTGGCGACCTTGCGGGCAAAGCCCATCTCGTGCGTGACCACCATCATGGTCATGCCTTCGTTGGCCAGTTGCACCATCACGTCCAGCACTTCGCCCACCATCTCGGGGTCGAGCGCAGACGTGGGCTCGTCAAACAACATCACCATCGGGTCCATCGACAAGGCGCGGGCAATTGCCACGCGCTGCTGCTGGCCGCCCGAGAGCTGGCCCGGGAACTTGTCCTTGTGGGCCAGCAAGCCCACGCGGTCCAGCATCTTCAGGCCCCGCGCCTTGGCATCGTCCAGGTTGCGGCCCAGCACCTTGACCTGGGCAATCGTCAGGTTCTCGGTGACCGACAAGTGCGGGAACAACTCGAAGCTCTGGAACACCATGCCCACGCGCGAGCGCAGTTTGGGCAAGTCGGTGCTCGGGTCGTGCAAGGGCACGCCATCGACCGTGATCTCGCCCTTCTGGAAGGGCTCCAGCGCGTTGACGGTTTTGATCAGCGTGGACTTGCCCGAGCCCGAAGGGCCGCAAACCACCACCACATCGCCCTTGTTGATGCTGACCGAGCAGTCGTTGAGCACCTGCACCGGTCCATACCACTTGGACACATTTTTGATTTCAATCATTTTCATTTCCCCAATTCAGCACGCGCCTCAGCGCACGATGGCAATCTTGGCCTGCAAGCGCTTGACGCTCCAGGACAGTGCAAAACAAATCACGAAATAGACCAGCGCCGCCAGGATGTAGGCCTCTTCCGAACGGCCATAAATCTTGCCCGCATTGGTGAAGCCTTTGAGCAGGTCATAGGCGCCAATCGCATACACCAGCGAGGTGTCCTGGAACAAAATGATGGTCTGCGTCAGCAGCACCGGCAGCATGTTGCGAAAGGCCTGCGGCAAGATCACCAGACGCATGTTCTGGCCATACGTCATGCCCAAAGCCTGTCCGGCAAACACCTGCCCACGCGGGATGGACTGGATACCGGCGCGCATGATCTCACTGAAGTACGCGGCCTCAAACGCCACGAAGGTGATGATGGCCGACCACTCCGCCCCGATCGGGCGACCGATCACAAAGGGCATGAGCAGGTAGAACCACAGGATCACCATGACCAGCGGCACCGAGCGCATGCCGTTGACATAGAAAGTGGCCGGTGCACCCAACAGCTTGGAGCCCGACAGGCGCATCAAAGCCAGCACCGTGCCCAAAATCACGCCGCCAATGGTCGCCGTGATGGTCAATTGCACGCTGAACAGCAAGCCCCCGAAGACAAACTTGCGCAGGACTTCGAGGTCAAAGTAGGAAAAATCAAGTCCCAACATCTCAGTGCCCCCCCGTTCCGCCCGAGACAATGAAGCCGGGCACGCGCATTTTCTTTTCAATGAGCGCGAACACGCGGTTCACCGCAAAAGCCGACAACGCGTACAACGCCGTCACCGCCAAATAGACCTCAATCCCGCGCGAGGTTTCTTCCTGCGCCTGCATGGCGAACATGGTCAGCTCGGCGATCGACACCGCAAAGGCGACCGAAGAGTTCTTCAGCAGGTTCATCGACTCGCTGGTGAGCGGCGGCAAGATGATGCGAAACGCCATGGGCAAGATCACATAGCGATAAGACTGCGCGGTGGTGAAGCCCATGGCCATGGCCGCATAGCGCTGGCCTTTGGGCAGGGCCTGAATGCCCGCACGAAACTGCTCGGCAATCCGCGCCGATGTGAAAAAGCCCAGACCAAACACCACCAGCAAAAAGCCCGGCACTTCCTGGAATGGGGGGAACATTTTGGGCACCACGAAGTACCACAGGAAAATTTGCACCAGCAAAGGCACATTGCGAAACAGCTCCACCCAGGCATTGGCCAAAGCCGACACCACAGGCCGAGCGGGCAAAGTGCGCAGCGTGCCCACCACGGCCCCCACCACCATCGCCACCAGCCAGGAGCTGCCTGCCACAGCCAGCGTCCAGCGCCAGGCCTCCAGCATCCATTCCAGATAGGTGCGGCCACTGCCGTCATCGGTCAAAAAGACCTGCCAATCCCATGTCATGTTTTGAACTTTCTACGAAGTAAAAGGCATCGCCCCAAAAAGAAACCCCGCCCAAGTCATTCCCGGCGGGGTTTGCTCAGCGCCTGGAAGAATTACTTCTTGGCGTAGTCTTCAGCAGGCTTGTCGTTGGGGTTGGCCCAAGCGGCTTTGGTGCTCTCGCTCAAAGCCAGACCGATCTTGACGTTCTTGGGTGGGATGGGCTGCAGGAACCACTTGTCCCACAGCTTGGCCATGTCGCCGTTCTTGATCAAATCACGCACGGTGTCGTCGGCCAATTTCTTGAAAGCGGGATCGTCCTTGCGGATCATGATGGCGATGGGCTCGACCGACAGCACTTCACCCACGATGCGGAAGTCCGCAGGGTTTTTGGCGTTGGCAATGTTGCCAGCCAGGATCGAGCCATCCATCACAAACGCATCGGCGCGGCCGGAATCGAGCAGCAGGAAGCTGTCGGCATGGTCCTTGCCAAAGACTTCCTTGAAGTCAATGCCATTGGCACGCTCGTGCTTGCGCAGCAATTGCACGGAAGTGGTGCCTGTGGTGGTGGCCACGTTCTTGTCCTTGAGCTGGGCAATCGAGGTGATGCCGGAGTTGGCTTTCACGGCGATGCGCACTTCTTCCACATAAGTGGTGTTCACGAAAGCCACATCGCGTTGACGTGCCACGTTGTTGGTGGTCGAGCCGCACTCGATGTCCACTGTGCCGTTTTGCACCAAAGGAATGCGGTTTTGCGAAGTCACCGACTGGAACTTCACGTCGAGCTTTTTGCCCACGGCTTTTTCAACGTTGCCGATGATGCGTTGGCAAATTTCATAGTGGAAACCGGCATATTTGCCGTCACCCAGTGTGTAGGACAGCGCGCCCGAAGAATCACGCACACCCATGGTGATGCTGCCTGAGGCCTTGACTTTGCCCAAAGTGTCTTCCGCTTGGGCAGCAACACAAGCCAGTGCGGCCACGGCCACTGCAATCAATTGTTTTTTCATGGAGTTCTCCAAAATATTCGCCAAAGGCGAGAGTTATGCCATGCACCATCATGACACGGACTGGACTGAATTCTTGAGCATAGGGCACAAATCGGGCCAGCCAGAAAAACACATACTATAGTCAGCTCTCCGTCAGCTGTACATCGGGAAGTACCCCATGTCCGCCCGCCCTCAAAACTGGGCGGCCACCTGCTTCAAATAGGCCCAGAGCTCTTGCGCAGAACGTTTGGGGTTGTGCCGCAGGCCCGTTTTTTCGCGGTAAGCGCGCACCTCCATCGTCAAGGCCAGCGTTTTGCCGTCAGGCAAGGTCGCCTCACTCAAGGCTCCGGTCTGCAGCTCTTTCTTGACCGCACTTTGCGGCAAGAAAGCGATGCCGTGGCCCTCAAGCGCCATCACCTTGAGGCCTTCGGCCATGTCGGTTTCATACACACGGTCCAGGTGGATGGGCGTGCCGGCCTGCTTCAAGATCCAGTCGGTCACCCCACCCAGATAAGCGCCAGCCGCATACCCCAGATAAGGCAAAGGCCGATGGGCTGTGCCGGGCAAATGCCACACCGGCTGGTTGTCCGGGCCAACCTTCACATAGGGCGCGATCACCTCTTGCCCAAGAACCACCATGTCGTAGCGTTCGGCATCGATCTGCAAAGGCTGCGAAGGGTGGTGGTAGGCGATCAGCAAATCGCAGCCGCCTTCCACCAGACGCATGGCCGCATCGTGCACGTTCAATGCAATCAGGCGACTTTTGATCGGGCCAAAGCCTTCGCGCAAACTGGCCACCCAGGCCGGGAAAAACGTGAAGGCCAGGGTATGAGGCAAAGCAAACTCGATGAAGTCCTGCCCGGCGGCATCGTGACCGCGCAGCATGGCGCGGGTGTTTTGCAAGGACTGGAGCATCTCCAGCGCCTGCGCATACAAGGTGTCCCCCGCCGGGGTGAGCGTGGTGGGGTAAGAGCTGCGGTCCACCAA
>Ga0228702_1000663_pt1 | contig 25059 bp, 26 predicted proteins | sample McNCre217_Aug_MG_2_FD_178018 | JGI IMG/M metagenome (GOLD analysis project Ga0228702, IMG submission 178018) | Freshwater microbial communities from McNutts Creek, Athens, Georgia, United States - 20-17_Aug_MG | ecosystem: Environmental > Aquatic > Freshwater > Creek | place: USA: Georgia...
TGCAACAAAGTTGTACGGCCCCGGCCAGTTTCGGCGCAGTCCCTTTGAAACCTTTTTTGGAGATTCTCATGATGACCGCTGAACAAATCGTCGCCTCGCACAAAGCCAATGTGGAAACCCTGTTTGGTTTGACCGCAAAAGCCTTCGAAGGCGTGGAAAAACTGGTCGAGCTGAACCTGACAGCTGCCAAAGCCGCTCTGGACGAGTCCGCCAGCAACACCCAAGCCGCTCTGAGCGTGAAAGACGCCCAGGAACTGCTGGCCATGCAAGCCAACCTGTTCCAGCCTTTGGCTGAAAAGACCGCTGCTTACAGCCGTCACCTGTACGACATCGCTTCGGGCACCAGCGGCGAATTCACCAAGGCTTTCGAAGCCCAGGCTGCCGCCGCTCAAAAGCAGTTCGCCTCTTTGGTGGACAGCGCTGCCTCCAACGCCCCCGCTGGTTCGGAGCAAGCTGTGGCCATGATGAAGGGCGCTGTGCAAGCGGCCAACAACGCTTTTGAATCCGTGCAAAAAGCGGTCAAGCAAGCCACCGATCTGGCCGAGTCCAACCTGGCTGCTGTTTCGGCTGCCGCTCCTAAAGCTGGCAAGAAGAAGTGATTTTTCACAGGTGGCGGGTTTTGCAAGGACCGGCCACCTGCATTTGCAAGTTGTCTCCTCGGATCCTTTTGAATTTCATTTGGGAAACAGGGATCCCTTCAGGGCTGATCGCAAGATCAGCCCTTTTTTTATGCCCGTTCGAGAAGATCAGCGCCCGGCTTCAAAAGCGGCCAGGCGCTCTTTCAGGCGTGGCAACTGCGCCAGCATGGCCACACGCCCCGCTTCGATCGAGCGGCGACGGGCGCTGAAGTCAGCACTTTTGACCCCCGTGAGCGCCGGGCGGATCACCATGTCCGCCTCTTTGAGCGCCAGGCTGTTGATGCTCTTGCCCATGATGGTGAAGGTCTGCAACAGGATCTGGAACGTGTCGCCTGCGGGGTTGCCCTCCGGGTCGCTGGAGATGTCCACCGCGATCACGAAATTCGCACCCATCTCGCGGGCCTGATGCACCGGGACCGGAGCCACCAGGCCACCGTCCACATACTCCCGATCGCCAATGCGCACCGGCTGGAACACGGCCGGCACGGCACTGGATGCACGCACCGCCGAACCGGTGTTGCCCCGGCGGAAGGTGATGGCCTCGCCACTGCGCAAATCGGTGGCCACAATGCCCAACGGGATCTTCATGTGCTCCAGATTTCGTCCGCCCACCTGGGTATTGACGTATTTGGCCAGCGCCTCACCCCGCAAGGCGCCCCGGTTGAGCAAGGGCACCATCCAGTCGGTGATCTCGGCCTCTTCCATGGTTTCGGCGGCTTTGCGCAGCTCGGGCACGCTCTTGCCACTGGCATACAAAGCGGCCACCAGTGAACCCGCCGAGGTGCCCACGACATGGCTGGGCTTCAAACCGGCCTCTTCCAGCACCTGGATCACCCCCACATGGGCAAAGCCACGCGCAGCGCCCCCACCCAGCGCCAGCCCCAGATGCACAGGCCTGCGCACCAAGGGGACTTCTGCCGCAGGCGCAGGCTGTGCAGGCGTTGAGGTGGTCTTCACCTCAGTGTTCACGGCGACCGGAGGCAAGCTGCTGCACGCACTGAGCAGCACCAACAACAAGACTGCACCGCTGCGGGTCAGCCATCGCTGCGCGCTTTTGTGACTGTTCATCTTTTCCCTTGTTTTTAAAGAGTTATTGATAATGATTCGCATTTGATATAGAATTTTCGCATCGAAACAAAGTCCGAGAGCACCACCATGCGCCTCCTGCCTGCCGTCATCGCATTGCCCCTGTTGATCGCATCGTCCATGGCTTTTGCACAGGACAAGGTCATCAACATCTATTCGGCACGCCATTACCCGACCGATGAAGCGCTGTACAGCGACTTCACCAAAGCCACAGGCATCAAGATCAACCGTGTGGATGCGGACGATGCCGGTATTCTCGCCCGTCTCAAGGCCGAAGGCTCGGCCTCTCCGGCGGACGTGATTTTGCTGGTGGATGCTGCCCGGCTGTGGCGCGCCGAAGTCGATGGCCTTTTTCTGCCCGTCAAATCCAAGGTGCTCGAAGACGCCATCCCCGCCAACCTGCGCGCCAAGCCAGCCGACAACGGGGGCACACCCTGGTTTGGTCTGTCCACCCGTGCACGTGTGGTCGTTTTCGACAAACTCAAGTACAGCAAAGCCGATTTCGACAGCTACGAAAAGCTGGCCGACCCCAAGTTCAAGGGCCAACTGTGCATCCGCTCCGGCTCACACCCCTATAACCTGAGCCTCTTTGGCGCCATGACCGAGCACCTGGGCCCGCAAAAAACCGAAGTCTGGCTCAAAGGCCTGGTGGACAACATGGCGCGCAGCCCCAAAGGCGGTGACACCGACCAGATCAAAGGCGTGGCCGCTGGCGAGTGCGGCGTGGCCCTGACCAACACCTATTACCTGGCCCGCATGATGCGTTCGACCAACCCGGCCGACAAAGCCGTGACCGAGAAAGTCGGCGTGGTCTTCCCCAACCAGTCGAGCTGGGGCACGCACGTCAACGTGGCCGGTGGTGCCGTGGCCCGCTATGCCAAAAACACCGACAACGCGGTCAAATTTCTGGAGTACCTGGCCAGCCCTGCGGCGCAAAACCATTTTGCAAACGGCAACAACGAATGGCCTGCCGTCAAAGGCATGAGTTTTGACAACCCGGCCCTGAAAGCCATGACTGGCGGTAGCTTCAAGAGCGAGCTGATCCCCATCAGCGCCGTCGGCATGAACCAGATCAAGGTCCAGCAAATGCTCGACCGCGTGGGTTTCAAGTGACACCCGCTGCAAGGTGCCGCTTTTTGTAGGTCGACGGCGTCAGGTTTGACACTCGCCCTTGGCGACACCGCGACCTTATTGATTCGGCCCTGTGAAGTTTTCAATGCTCAAAGATGTTGTAGGTCGGCGGCTTCAGCCCCGACATGCAGCCTGCGCCGAAGCCATCCATGTCGGGGCTAAACCCAGCGACGAGATGACTGAGCTCACACATTTCAAACTTCAGCGTGCCGGATCCATAGATAAACAGCCAGCCATTCACACCGGGCGCCAGCCCGGGTGGTGATAGCCAGCCATTGAACGCAGCGACAAACGCCGTTTGTCATTTTTCCTATCTCAATGCCTCGCATCACCATGACTCAAAGATACAAACACGCCCAAAACCCCCAGCCACCAGTCACATTGCTGCCCCTGGCCGCCCTGATGCTGGCGGGCTCCTTGACCAGCCCCCAGCCTGCGGCGGCACAAGTGGCCCCAGCGGCTGCGCAAGAAGCCCCAAGCGAGGGCACGCTCAAAACCGTGACCGTGCGCGACAAACAAGCATCGCCCACCCAGGCCAAAGAGAGCCTGCTGGTCAAGAACAGCGGCATCGCCAAAGGCGATCAGGCCTTGAAGGACATTCCTCAGACCGTCACCGTTATGACCGAAAAGCTCATGAACGACCGCAACCTGGACGACCTGCGCCAAGTGCTCAAAACCACCTCCGGCGTGAGCTTTCTGGCGGGCGAAACCGGCGAAGAAGATGTGCGCATGCGTGGCTTTTCGCTGCAGCAAGCCGGTGACATCTATGTGGACGGGCTGCGCGATGCCCCCCTGATCGAGCGCGACACCTTCAACCTCGACCGCGTCGAAGTGCTCAAAGGCTCGGCCTCCATGCTGTTTGGCAAAGGCTCCACGGGCGGCGTGGTCAACCAGGTCAACAAACAACCCTTCCTGATGGACCAAAACGAAGTCAACGTGACCGTGGGCAGCGGCAACGCCCGCCGCTTGACCGGTGACTTCAACAAGCAAACCGGCGACGACTCGGCCCTGCGCATCAACGCCATGGTGCACAAGGCCGACAACTGGGGCGCGGCGGTGGACAAGAAAGGCGCTGCCGCCAGCTACCGCTGGGGCATTGGTGAACGGGACGAATTCACTGCCAGCCTGTACCACCTGGAAACCGATGGTCGCCCTTTGTACAGCCACCCCTGGATGGTGGACAACGGTGCGTCCATCAATGGCGGCCCGCGCAACAGTGGCGTCAACACGTCCGGCACGCTGGTGCCAGTGCTGGCTGCCCAAAACTTCTACGGCATGGCCAGCGACCACCTGCGCACCGACACCACTCACGGCACCCTGGCGCACAAGCACCGCTTTGACCAGGACAGCGAACTCAAAACCACCGTGCGCCTGGGCCACTACAGCCGCGACTTGCTGGGCACCCAGGTCGGCTTCAAGACCCTGACCTCGCTCTCGGACCTGAACGACAGCACGGTGCTCAGCCGCAATCCCAAAGCACGCTATGGCGACAGCGATGTGCTGCAAGCGCAAAGCGACTACACCGGCAAATTCCAGTGGCTGGGCCACCAGCACAGCCTCATGGCCGGTGTCGATTTCAACGATGAAAAAGCCCGTCGCAACAACAGCGCCACGGCTGGTCTGCCCACGCCTTATGCCAGCACCCTGGTGGGCACGCCCAACAACGGCATCGGCATCGTCGATGGCCGCAGCTGGGCGCCCACGATGTCGTTCAAATCCCAAAACCTGGGCACCTATGTGCAAGACACGGTGCAGCTGAACGAAACCGTCAAGCTGCAAGGCGGTTTGCGGGTGGAACATTTCTCCAGCCGCTACACCGACGCCCAAGGCTACAACGTGGGGCTGGCCAAAACACTGGCCAGCCCGCGCATCGGCGCACTGTGGCAGCCCGATGCCAGCAGCACTTACTACACCGCCTGGGGCACGTCCTACAACACCTCGGGCGATACCTACCTGTACGGCGTGGGCACCCAACTGAGCCCCACGGTGGTTCAAAACGGCAACACCGTGGCCAACGCCAACTTGACCACCCTGAACACCCCACCCGAAAAAAGCCGCAACCTGGAAGTGGGCGGCAAGTGGGAGCTGTTTGAAGGCAAGTCCCTGCTGGGCCTGGCCCTGTTCCACTCCGAAAAATACAACGAACGCAACACCGACGTGGACTCGGCGGCCAACCAATACCTGCTGTCCGGCAAACGCCACGCGACCGGCCTGGAGTTCAACTTCGCGGGCCGACTCTCTGCAGCCTGGGAGATGTTCTACAACCACACCTGGATTCCCGTGGCGCGCATTGACGTGAGCAGCGCCACGGGCAACATGTTGCAAGGCGACCGCCCCGGCCTGACCCCCGAACACAGCGCCAGCTTGTGGAGCACTTACCGCGTGGCCCCCCTGTGGCGTGTGGGCGCAGGCTTGAACTACCGCGGCAAGCAAACGCCTTTGATCAACTCGGCCCTCAGCACCGCAGCCTTCACCACCGTGGATGCCATGGTCGAGCACACCCTGTCTGACAACACCGTGCTCAAGCTCAACGTCTCCAACCTGAGCAACAAGGTCTACATCGACCAGGTGTATTCGTCCTTCTACATCCCCGGCACACCCCGCCGTGTGGAGTTGAGTCTCAAAACCCTGTTCTGAGGAAGCCCCATGCTGCTGCCCCTGAAAAACCTGCTGACCGCGCAAGAACGCCACACCGCCCAGTCGTTGCTGGGCGAGGATGCGCCATGGATCGACGGGCGCAGCAGCGCGGGTGCGCAGGCCCTGACACAAAAGAACAACCAGCAACTGTCACAAGGCAGCGCAGCAGCGAAGACCTTGCAGGCGCTGATTTTGGGTGCCTTGCAGCGCGACCCGCTGTTCTTTTCGGCGGCATTGCCGCGCAAGATCCACAACCCGTTGTTCAACCGCTATGGCGGGGACAGCAACTTTTATGGCCCGCACATCGATGGCGCTGTGCTGCGCGCCAACACCACCCAGGACTGGGTGCGCACCGACCTGTCGTGCACCGTCTTCCTGTCCGACCCGGCTGACTACGACGGCGGTGAACTGCTGGTGCAAGACACCTATGGCAGCCGTGGCGTGAAGCTGGCAGCGGGCGATGCCGTGCTGTACCCCGGCACCAGCGTGCACCAGGTAACCCCCGTCACACGGGGTGTGCGTGTGGCCAGTTTCTTCTGGATCGAGAGCATGGTGCGCAGCGACGAGCAGCGGCGCATCCTGTTTGACCTTGACATGAACCTGCTCAAGCTGCGCGCGCAGCTGGGCGAGACCGACGAGACCACCGCGCTGACCGGGGTGTATCACAACCTCCTGCGCCAGTGGGCCAGTACCTGAACGGCGACGTGATGAACAGCCCCATCGTCAACCTGCACGACCACGAACGCGCTGCGCAAGCGGCGATGTCGGCCTCTGCCTGGGCCTATTTCAGCGGTGGCGCTGCCGACGAGATCACCCTGCGTCGCAACGTGCTGGCCTGGCAAAACCTGGGCCTGGCCCCGCGCGTGCTGCAAGACCTGCGCGGCGGTCACACGCGATGCCGCTTGCTGGGCAAAACCTGGCCCATGCCCTTGCTGGTTGCGCCCATGGCCACCCAGCGCTGGGCACACCCCGAAGGTGAATCGGGCATGGCCTTGGCGGCGGCCGCTCAAGGCTGCGGCTTCGTGCTGTCGCACCAAACGAGCACGGCTTTGTCCGAGGTGGCGTCGTTGGTCGTTTCAGAAAAAGACCGGGGCCCTTTGTGGTTTCAGCTGTATTGGCTGAACGACCGCGCTGCACTGCGTGAGCTGATCGCCCAAGTGGAGGCCGCAGGCTACGAAGCCCTGGTCCTCACCGTGGACGCCCCGGTGCACGGCGTGCGCGACCGCGAACGCCGCCACGGCATGGCCATGCCCGAAGGCATCCAGACACCGCACTGGCCTGCACCCTCGCCCGCCAGTGTCAACACGGGCCTGTGCGCAGGCCTGGCCGATCAAGCCCCCACATGGGCCGACGTGCAATGGCTGATGACGCAAACCCGACTGCCCGTGCTGCTCAAAGGCATCACCCACCCTGAAGATGCCCGTCAGGCCATGGCCGTCGGCGCTGCGGGTGTGATCGTGAGCAACCACGGCGGCCGCGTGCTGGACACCCTGCCGGCCACGGCCGAAGTGCTGCCCGCCATCGCCGAGGCCGTGCACGGTCTGCCCGGTGGCGGCGTGGTGTTGGTGGACGGCGGCATCCGGCGCGGCACCGACCTGTTCAAGGCTTTGGCGCTGGGCGCCGACGCGGCGTTGATCGGCCGCCCGGCCCTGTATGGCCTGGCCCACGCTGGCGCACGGGGCGTGGCCCATGTGCTGCGACTGATGCGCGATGAATTTGAAATGACCCTGGCCTTGTGCGGCTGCCCGACGCCAGAGGCCATCCACCAGAGCCATCTGCGAACGCTCCAAACCCTTTGAATCCGTCCGACATGCACACCCTCACCGGCGCCTTGCGCCTTCCTCAGCCCCGCACCCGGCATGTGACCGTTGGCGTTGTGCTCGCCCATGTGGGCCTGATCTGGCTGTTCAGCTGCGGACTGCTCAGCGCCGTGGTGCCCAGTGGCCACACAGAGCAGCTCATCATGGCCCATGTCATCACCGATTCGCCTGCCGCTACCGCCCCCATCACCAAGCCTGTCTCCCAGACCGTCACACGCCCCACACCGGCCCCAGCGCACACACCTGCTGCGCCTCAGCCCACGGTCACGCCCTTGCCCACGGTCACGCCCTTGCCCACGGTCGCCAGCACAGCCCCCACAGCGGCCGCCACCCCGCCTGCGCCGCCCACCGCACCTGGTGCAACAGCCGCACCCGCAGCCAACCCACGCCCCAGCACGACCGCTGCTGCCGCATCCACAAGCGTGGTCTTGCCCTCCAGCGATGCGGACTACCTCCACAACCCGGCCCCGGTGTACCCCGGCATGAGCCGCCGCATGGGCGAGCAAGGCACCGTGGTCTTGCGCGTGTTCATCAACACCGAAGGCCGTGCTGAAAAAGCCGAAATCCGCAGCTCCAGCGGCTACAGCCGCCTGGACGAGGCCGCTCTGGCCACCGTGCAACGCTGGCGCTATGTGCCCGGCCAACGCGCAGGCGTGGCCGAAGCCATGTGGTTCAACGTGCCGATCCGTTTTGTACTGGACTGATCCAGTTTTCCCCCCATTCACAGGAGTTTTTTCATGCCCACTTCTTTTGGCTTGTCCCACATCTGGACGCAGGGCGACATCGTCACCCGCCTGATCCTCCTTGCGCTGGTGGGCATGTCGGTCATCAGCTGGATCGTCATCGTGCTCAAGGCGCTGGACGTCTGGAAGCACAAGCAAAGCGCCCTGGGCAGTGAGCAGTTCTGGCACACCACCAGCCTGGCCGAAGGCCTGGCCGTGCTCCGCCACCGCCCGGACAACCTCTTTCACACCCTGGCCCAAGTGGGCCAGGAAGCCACCGAGCACCATCAAGCGGCACAAAAACAATTGCACGACCGCCTGGACATCAGCGACTGGATCACGCGCAGCCTGCGCAACTGCATCGACGACAACACCAGCCGCCTGCAAAACGGACTGGCCATCCTGGCGTCCATCGGCTCTACAGCGCCTTTTGTGGGCTTGTTTGGCACCGTCTGGGGCATCTACCACGCGCTGGTCGCCATCGGGGCCACCGGCAACGCCAGCATCGACGCGGTGGCAGGCCCAATTGGCGAGACGCTGATCATGACCGCGCTGGGCCTGGCTGTGGCCATTCCGGCGGTGTTGGGCTACAACGCGCTGGTGCGTGGCAACAAATTCATCATCGCCCGCATGAACCGCTTTGCGCACGACCTGCACGCCTATTACGTCACCGGCACCCGCGTCACACCGCATCAGGCTGTGCATCAGGCTGTGCATCAGGGAGCGCACCATGGCATTTGAAGCCCACGAAGACCAGGACGAGGTCATGAACGAGATCAACATGACCCCCCTGGTGGATGTCATGCTGGTGCTCCTGATCATTTTCCTCATCACCATCCCGGTGGTGCAGCATGCGGTCAAGGTTGAATTGCCTCGCGCCAGCAGCACACGCGACAAGACGCCGCCCGACAACCTGCAATTGGCCGTCGATGCACAAGGCCAGTTTTTCCTGGGTCAACAAGCCATTGCCGCCGATGCCCTGGAAAACGCCCTGCGCGAGCAAGCGGCCAAAGACCCGCAACCTCAGCTGTACATCCGGGGCGACAAAAAAGTGCCCTACGAGCATGTGGCCCAGGCCATGACCGCCGCACAACGTTCAGGTTTGACCAAGATTGGCTTTGTGACCGAAGGCCGCCAGCCATGAAGCCACAGGACGATGAACAACCCGGCACACGCCAGCGGCTGACGCCAAGGCCAAACAAAAACAAGGCCACAGCATCCAGCACACCCCAAGGACCGCGCACCGTTGAAAGCAGCGATTTGCTGGCAGGCCAATCGTCGGTCCTGATTGAGCACATGGGCGAAATTTACCGGCTGCAAACCACCCGGCAAGGCAAGCTGATCTTGACCAAATGACGGACATGAAAAAGCCGGACTGCTCGCAGTCCGGCTTTTTCTTGAATGCCCGAGGAATCAGGAGCGGATCAGGTGGTCAAAAGCGCTGAGCGCGGCCTTGGCACCTTCGCCTGCGGCGATCACGATCTGTTTGTAGGGCACGGTGGTGCAGTCGCCTGCAGCAAACACGCCGGGCACATTGGTGTGGCCCTTGGCGTCCACCACGATTTCGCCGAACTTGCTCAGCTCCACGGTGCCTTTCAAGAACTCGGTGTTGGGCACCAAACCGATTTGCACAAACACGCCTTCGAGCGGCACGTTTTGCTCGGCACCGCTGGCACGGTCCTTGAAGGACAAGCCGTTGACCTTGCTGCCGTCACCGGTGATTTCGGTGGTCTGCGCATTCACATGGATGGCCACGTTGGGCAGGCTCTTGAGTTTGTCCACCAGCACGGCGTCGGCCTTGAGCTGGTCGGCAAACTCGACCAGCGTGACGTGTTCCACGATGCCGGCCAGGTCAATGGCGGCTTCCACGCCGGAGTTGCCACCGCCGATCACGGCCACGCGCTTACCCTTGAACAGCGGGCCATCGCAGTGCGGGCAGTAGGCCACGCCTTTGTTTTTGTATTCGGCTTCGCCAGGCACGTTCACATTGCGCCAGCGGGCACCGGTCGACAGGATCACGGTTTTGGCCTTGAGCGTCGCGCCGTTTTCCATTTCGACTTGCACCAGGCCATCGGCCCCAGCCGGAATCAGCTTGCCCGCGCGCTGCAGGTTCATGATGTCCACGCCGTAGTGGCGCACCTGGGCTTCGAGCGCGGCGGCGAATTTGGGGCCATCGGTCTCCAGCACCGAGATGTAGTTCTCGATCGACATGGTGTCGTTCACCTGGCCACCAAAACGCTCGGCGGCCACGCCCACGCGGATGCCCTTGCGGGCGGCGTACACGGCAGCAGCTGCGCCAGCGGGGCCACCGCCGACGATCAGCACTTCAAACGGGTCTTTGGCGTTCAGCTTGGCGGCGTCGCGGGTGGCGGCGCCCGTGTCGAGCTTGGCCACGATTTCTTCCACGCTCATGCGGCCCGAAGCAAACACCTCGCCGTTCATGAACACCATGGGCACGGCCATGATCTGGCGCTCTTCGACTTCCTTCTGGAAAGCGCCGCCTTCGATCACGGTGGTTTTGATCTTGGGGTTGAAGATGGCCATGAGCGACAGGGCCTGCACCACGTCCGGGCAGTTGTGGCAGGTCAAAGACATGTAGACCTCGAAGTTGAAGTCACCGTCCAGAGCTTTGATGCCGTCGATGACTTCGGGCTCGACTTTGGGCGGGTGGCCACCAGTCCACAACAGGGCCAACACGAGTGACGTGAACTCATGGCCAAGAGGCAAGCCTGCAAAACGCACGCCTTGGGTTTCACCCTCGCGGGCCACCACAAAAGACGGCTTGCGTGCATCGTTGCCCGAGGTGTCGAGCGACACCTTGTCAGACAGGCTGACGATGGTTTCCAGCAGGCTCTTCATGTCCGTGCCGGTTTCGCTGTCGTCGAGCGAAGCGATCAGGCGAATCGGCTGGCGCAGCAAGGCCAGGTATTGTTGCAATTGCGCTTTGAGGGTGTCGTCGAGCATGGTTTTCTCCGGTTTCGGGCTGCACACATCCCAGACCCGCGCTTGTGGCGGGGCCTTGGTGAAAGGGTTTTGGGGGAATCGTTGAGGGCAACGCACGCTAGGCTTGTGGCCTGTGTGCGCTGCGCTCAACGCCCTGCGCTGCAGGGCATCTGTCTGTCATTGCGAACGAAGTGAAGCAATCCATGGATCGCCGCGCTGCGCTCGCGATGACGAGACTTTGCAGGCGCTTTTCTTAGATCTTGCCAACCAGGTCAATCGACGGAGCCAAAGTCTTGGCGCCTTCTTTCCACTTGGCGGGGCACACTTGGCCGGGGTTGGCGGCGGTGTACTGGGCAGCGGTCAGCTTGCGCAGGGTTTCGGACACGTCGCGGGCGATTTCGTTGGAGTGGATTTCCAGGGTCTTGATGGTCAACTCGGGGTTGATGATGAAGGTGCCGCGCAGTGCCAGGCCTTCTTCTTCGATGTGCACGCCAAAAGCGCGTGTCAGGGCGTGGGTTGGGTCACCAACCAATGGGAACTTGGCCTTGCCCACAGCAGGAGATGTCTCGTGCCAGACTTTGTGCGAGAAGTGGGTGTCGGTGGTGATGATGTACACCTCGGCACCGGCTTTCTGGAAAGCGGCGTAGTTGTCAGCAGCGTCTTCGATTTCTGTGGGGCAGTTGAAGGTGAAAGCCGCAGGCATGAAGATGAACACGTTCCACTTGCCCTTGAGGCTTTGCTCGGTCACTTCGATGAACTTGCCGTTGTGGAAGGCTTGGGTTTTGAATGGCTGAACTTGCGTGTTGATCAGGGACATGGTGTTTCCTTGGGTTGGTTGAAAAAAACTATCGAATGAGAAAACTCATTGGGTTGAATCATAAATCGAATCCGCCTGTCTGAGGGGGCTCTGGCCATTGGAAGTTTCAATGAGCGTCATAGCCGAGCCAGGGCACGTCAGAGCACACCGCACTTTCAGCGGAGCCTGGCAGGCAGGCGGACAACCCCCACGGCGAGCAGCAGCCAAGCCAATATCCAGGCACTGCCGCCCCACGGCACCAGTGCCCGCAGCGCATCAAACCCGAACAGACTGCGGGCATACAGGTTGAAACTGAACAAAACCATGCCCACCAACATGAGCCAGCCCGAAGCCAGCCACCAGGGCGATGGCCCACGCCAGCCCAGCGCCAGCCCGACCAGCACCAAACCCAAAGCATGGAACTGCTGTTGGCTCAAAGCGGTTTGCACCGCAGCCGGGATGCCTCCAGCAAAAGCTGGCCAATGCGCAAATGCGGCACTGAACACCACACTCAAACCTGCGCACACAGCGCCGACAAATATAAAAACTCTGGCAGACATGCAACCCCCATCAACAAACTGTGCTGCATTCTCCTCCAGAGTGTGTCAGGCGTTTGACACCCTCCATCACATGAAAGGACGGCGGTACCCCCCCGCCATCCCGCGGGGAGACAGCACCACCTGCCAAAGCTGGTTGTCTCTGGCCCGGAAGGTGCCCGCACAGCACAGCAAGTAATAGCGCCACATGCGGTAAAAACGCTCGCCATACTTGGCCTGCAGCTGAGGCCAGGCCGCCTCGAAGCGTTGGTGCCAGGCCATCAAGGTGCGGTCGTAATCCGCCCCCAGACTGTGCCAGTCTTCGAGCACAAAATCGTGTTCGCTGAAATACCCGATTTCAGATGCCGACGGCAAAACGCCGTTGGGAAAGATGTAGCGCTCAATCCACGGGTCTATTGCCGAGCCTGCACGATTTTTGCCAATGGTGTGCAGCAAAAACAAGCCATCGTCACGCAGGCTTCGGTGGACCATGTCGAAGTAACTGCGGTAATTTTTATGCCCGACATGCTCGAACATGCCCACGGAAGCGACGCGGTCAAAACGCTGAGCCCCCTGCAAATTGAACTGGCGGTAATCAGCCAACTCGAACCGGACCGGCAAAGCACCCGCTTTGTGCGCACCCCAGCGGGCCTGCTCTCTGGAAATGGTCAACCCGACGCATTGCACCCCGTAATGCTGCGCCGCAAACAGCATCAAACTGCCCCAACCACAACCGATGTCCAGCAGCGTCATGCCCGGGCGCAATTGCAATTTCCGGCAAATCAGGTCCAGCTTGGCTTCCTGAGCACTCTGCAAATCCGTGGCCTGTGCCCAATAAGCACAGCTGTAGGCCATGGACGGATCGAGCATGGCTTCGTACAGGTCATTGCCCAGATCGTAGTGAACCTCACCCACTTGCCAGGCCCGGTGCTCGGACTGCAAATTGGTCAGGCGGGCCTTGAGCGAAGCCCAAATCCAGCCAGCGCGCCCCACCTGCCGGTCAAGCCGCGCACGCAAAACGCGGGCCATGAATTCGTCCACCGCCTCGCAATCCCACCAGCCGTCCATGTAACTCTCACCCAGGCCCAGGCTGCCACGCGTCAGGATGCGGTCAAACGTCGCCGGGTGGTGCACTTGCATGTCCCAAGGGCGATGGCCTCCGACCTTGATATCGGCGGTCGACAACAAGTCGACCGCTCTGCGCCAGTTTTCATCGGTCTCGACCCAATGGTCCGCCGCCCTCGCCAAGTCAGCACCCATGCCCGCCTCCTGATCGGTCATCGCCTGACCGGATGGCGAGGCACCAGCCCATGCTAGGTGGCGGCTGCACGCCCGCCAATCCGCTTTTTGACGTACGCACCGTACTGGAAAACCGTTACGTCAACACGCATGGGCTACCCGAACAGGCTGCGAATGTGCATAATTGACGTTTACGTAACGTCAACTGAAACAGGAGTGAGACATGGACATTCAAGGCAAGGTTTTCATCGTCACCGGCGGCGCATCGGGCCTGGGTGAAGGCACGGCACGCATGCTGGCGGCCAATGGCGGCAAAGTGGTGATCGCCGACATGCAAGCCGAAAAAGGCGAAGCCATCGCCAAGGAGCTGGGCGGCGCTTTCGTCAAATGCGACGTGAGCAACGAGGCCGACGGCCAGGCCGTGGTCGCCAAAGCCGTGTCCATGGGCAAGCTGATGGGTCTGGTCAACTGCGCGGGCATCGCCCCCGCCGAAAAAACCGTGGGAAAAAACGGCGCGCACAACCTGGCGGTTTACACCAAGACCATCATGGTCAACCTGGTGGGCACCTTCAACATGATCCGCCTGGCGTCTGAAGCCATGTGCAAGAACGAACCCGAAGCCACCGGCGAGCGCGGCGTGCTGATCAGCACCGCCAGCGTGGCCGCCTACGACGGCCAGATCGGCCAGGCTGCGTATGCGGCGTCCAAAGGCGGCGTGGTCGGCATGACGCTGCCCATTGCCCGTGACCTGTCGCGCAACGGCATCCGCAACATGACGATTGCCCCCGGTATCTTCGGCACGCCCATGCTGTTTGGCATGCCACAAGAAGTGCAGGACGCACTGGCCGCTGGCGTGCCCTTCCCCAGCCGCTTGGGCACCCCACAGGACTACGCCAAGCTGGCCAAGCACATCATCGAAAACGACATGCTCAACGGCGAAGTCATCCGCCTGGACGGCGCCATCCGCCTGGCACCGAAATGAGCTGAGGCGGTACACGCCTCCCCGCATTCAGCAGGTCCTTCGGGGCCTGTTGTCGTTTTGGCACTAGGATGCAGTGACACGGAGACCCTATGAAAAAAACCTTGCCACTGAGCTTGATCACCCTTGCGCTGCTGAGCGGCTGCGCTTCACAGACACCCCGAGCCACTTGGCGCTACAGCGTCCCCGAGCAACCCGAAGCCGCCAGCGGCGTGACCGACAAACCTGGCTGGGCCTATGCCCGGCAAGCGGTGGCGGCGGCCAACCCGCTGGCCACCGATGCAGGGCATCAAATCTTGCGAGCGGGTGGCTCGGCGCTGGATGCCGCCATTGCGGTTCAGCTGGTGCTGGGTCTGGTGGAGCCGCAGTCCAGCGGCATTGCCGGTGGTGCTTTTTTATTGCACTTTGATGGCCAAAAAGTCACTGCGCATGACGGGCGCGAAACCGCACCCGCAGCGGCCACGGGCGACATGTTCATGGGGACAGACGGCAAACCTTTGCCTTTTGACGATGCCGTGCTCAGCGGGCGATCGGTCGGTGTGCCCGGCGCTGTGCGCATGCTGGAAGCGGCCCACATGCAGCACGGCCAATTGCAATGGGGGCAATTGTTTGAACCGGCCATTGCACTGGCCGAACAGGGCTTCAAGGTCAGCCCGCGCCTGCACACGCTGCTGCAGACTGAACCGCATTTGAAGAAAGACCCGCTGGCCGCCCGCTTCTTCTACAACGCTGCGGGGCAAGCCTGGCCCGTAGGCCATGTACTGCGCAACCCGGAATATGCGCATGTGCTGCGCCGCATGGCCACCGAAGGCAGCCGCGCTCTGCACGAAGGACCGGTGGCCCAAGCCATCGTGGCCCGCAGCGCCCAAGCGCCACGGCCTGGCACCTTGAGTTTGCAGGACCTGCGCAACTACCAGCCGCGTGAACGCGAAGCGCTGTGCTTTGACCACACGGCCCAAGCTCGCCTCTACCGCATCTGCGGCTTTCCGCCCCCCTCATCGGGGCAGATCGCCATCGGGCAAATTCTGGGCATGCTGGGCAATACCACCGCTCGGGGTGCAGAGTTCTCGCAAGGTCTGCCCTCGGCCGACTTTTTGCACCGCTACACCGAAGCCTCTCGCCTGGCTTTTGCCGACCGTGCGCAATACGTGGCCGACCCGGACTTTGTGACCGCACCTGGCGGCGACTGGCGCAGCCTGCTGGCCCCGGCCTACCTGCGTGAACGCAGTCAGCTGATCGGCACGCAGTCCATGAAAGTGGCCACGCCCGGACAACCCGGTGGCGTCAAAACATCCTGGGGCGCCATGCCCGCGCAAACCGAATACGGCACCAGCCACATCAGCGTGGTCGATGCCAAAGGCCGCGCCGTGGCGATGACCACGACCATTGAAGCCGCGTTTGGTTCCCGGCGCATGGTCACCACCGACCCGTCGCGTCCCGGCGGATTCCTGCTCAACAACCAGCTGACCGATTTCAGCTTTGCGCCCACCGACGCACAAGGCCGCCCCATTGCCAACCGGGTCGAGCCGGGCAAGCGCCCCCGCTCGTCCATGTCCCCCACCCTGGTGTTTGACAAAACCACCGGCGAGTTGCTCATGAGCGGCGGCAGCCCAGGGGGCGCACTGATCATCCATTACACCGCCAAGCTGCTGACAGGCACGCTGCATTGGGGGTTGAATGCACAACAAGCGGTCAGCCTGCCGAACTTTGGCTCCCTCAATGGACCCACCTTGCTTGAAGCCAAAAGCTTTCCGGCCAGTACCGTGGATGCGCTCAAGACGCGCGGACACGATGTGCGCGAGATGGACATGACCAGCGGCTTGCAAGCGATTGAGCGCACACCCACAGGCTGGTTTGGCGGCGCTGACCCACGGCGTGAAGGCGTGGTGCTGGGCGACTGAAACACAAAGCCCATAAAAAAAACGGCAGCTCAAAAGCTGCCGTTTTTTGTTGCCACACGAGCAAATCAGTACGCCTGACCCAGCTGACCCAGGATGTGGGGGTTTTCCAGCGTGGAGATGTCTTGCGTGATCTCTTCGCCCTTGGCCAGCGAACGCAGCAAGCGGCGCATGATCTTGCCCGAGCGGGTCTTGGGCAGATTCTCGCCAAAGCGGATGTCCTTGGGCTTGGCAATGGGGCCGATTTCTTTGGCGATGTGGTCGCGCAACTGCTTGGCAATGGCTTTGCCTTCGTCACCGTTGGGCAGTGCGCGTTTGAGAACCACGAAGGCGCAAATGGCCTCGCCCGTGGTGTCGTCTGGGCGGCCCACCACGGCGGCTTCGGCCACCAGCTCGGTGCAGCTGACCAGCGCCGATTCGATTTCCATGGTGCCCATGCGGTGGCCCGACACGTTCAGCACGTCGTCAATGCGGCCGGTGATGGTGAAGTAACCGGTCTTCTCGTCGCGGATCGCGCCGTCGCCTGCCAAGTAATACTTGCCTTTGAAGTCTTCAGGGTAGTAGCTCTTCTTGAAGCGCTCGGGGTCACCCCAGATGTTGCGGATCATGGAAGGCCATGGGCGCTTGACCACCAAAATGCCGCCCTGGCCATTGGGCATGTCTTCGCCGGTTTCGCTCACGATGGCGGCCTGGATGCCGGGGAACGGCAGTGTGCAGGAGCCGGGCACCATGGGCGTCACGCCGGGCAGCGGGGTGATCATGTGGCCACCGGTTTCGGTCTGCCAGAAGGTGTCCACGATGGGGCAGCGGCTGCCGCCCACGTGCTGGTAGTACCACTCCCAGGCGGCAGGGTTGATCGGCTCGCCGACCGAACCCAAGAGGCGCAGGCTGGACAGGTTGTAGCTCTTGGGGTGCACGGCATCGTTGGACTCGGCGGCCTTGATGAGCGAGCGGATGGCGGTGGGCGCGGTGTAGAAGATCGAGACTTTGTGGTCCTGGATCATCTTCCAGAAGCGGCCAGCATCAGGGTAAGTGGGCACGCCTTCAAACACGATCTCGGTGCCGCCCAGGGCCAAGGGGCCGTAGGTGATGTAGGTGTGGCCAGTGACCCAGCCGATGTCGGCCGTGCACCAGAACACGTCATCTTGCTTCAGGTCAAAAGTCCACTTGGTGGTCAGGGCCGCGTGCAGCAGGTAGCCGCCCGTGCTGTGTTGCACGCCTTTGGGTTTGCCGGTGGAGCCGGAGGTGTAGAGCAAGAACAAGGGGTGCTCTGCGCTCACCCACTCTGGCTCGCAGGTGGTGGCTTGTTGGTCGGCCACGTCGGCCATCCACAGGTCACGGCCTGCGGTCATGGCGATGTCGGCACCCGAGCGCTTGACGACCAGCACGTTCTTGATGGCGTCGCAGCCGCCCAGGGCGATGGCTTCGTCCACGATGGATTTGAGGGGCAAGAGCTTGCCGCCGCGCACCTGGTTGTCGGCAGTGATCACGGCCACAGCGCCGGTGTCTTCGATGCGGTCACGCAGCGACTGGGCCGAGAAGCCACCGAACACCACCGAGTGGGTCGCGCCGATGCGGGCGCAGGCCTGCATGGCGGCCACGCCTTCGATGGACATGGAGATGTAGATGACGACGCGGTCGCCTTTTTTGATGCCCAGGCTCTTGAGTGCGTTGGCGTACTGGCAGGTCTTGGCCAGCAACTGGCTGTAGGTGACCTTGGTCACTTCGCCGCCATCGGCTTCAAAGATGATGGCCGTCTTGTCGCCCAGGCCTTTTTCGACGTTGCGGTCCAGGCAGTTGTAAGACACGTTCAAAGTGCCGTCTTCAAACCACTTGAAGAAAGGCGCATTGGATTCGTCCAGCACCTTGGTGAAGGGCGTCTTCCAGGTGATCAGCTCTTTGGCCAGGCGACCCCAGTAACCCTGGTAGTCCGTTTCTGCTTCCTTGCAAAGCGCTTCATAAGCTGCCATGCCGGAAACATGCGCGTTTTTCACAAACGCTTCGCTGGGCTGGTACACGGTATTTGCACTCATCAGAATTGTCTCCTCAATGACAGATTGGTGTTTCAAACTGGTGCAAATGTCTTCGCTCGCTCTTACAAACCACTGACTGACAGCAGTCTTGCACAGCACATCGCCGAGCACGCACATAAGCACTCTAAAATCCTTGAAGTTATTGATCGGATCAAACCGAGCTCCCCATGCCTGAAACACACAAGCCTGCAAACCACAGAATGGGTGCCCTGCCCAACTTCATCTTTGCCAGCCGCTGGTTGCAATTGCCGCTGTACCTGGGGCTGATCGCAGCGCAAGCGGTCTATGTGTTCCATTTCTGGGTGGAATTGGTGCATTTGCTGGAAGCAGCCTTTGGCAACCAGCATGCGCTGCAAGCCCTGATCAACAGCATCGGCTACAAGACCGATGTCCAAATCACTACACTGAACGAAACCGTGATCATGCTGGTGGTACTGGGCCTGATCGACGTGGTCATGATCTCCAACTTGCTCATCATGGTGATCGTGGGTGGCTACGAAACCTTTGTCTCGCGCCTGAACCTGGAAGGCCACCCCGACCAGCCCGAGTGGCTGGACCATGTGAACGCCTCGGTGCTCAAGGTCAAACTGGGCACGGCCATCATCGGCATCAGCTCGATCCACCTGCTCAAGACCTTCATCAACGCCGCCAACTACGACGAAAAAGTGCTGATGTGGCAAACCATCATCCACATCGCTTTCCTGCTCAGCGCCATCGCCATCGCAGTAGCAGATCGCCTGATGTCGCACCACGAGAATGCCGCTCATTGAAGCCCCGATTTTTGACTCTCCACTGGAATCTCCCATGACCACACTGATCAAACAAGACGACCTGATCGAATCCGTAGCCGCTGCGCTGCAGTACATCAGCTACTACCACCCTGCCGACTACATCCAGCATCTGGCCAAGGCTTACGAACGCGAGCAAAGTCCCGCCGCCAAGGACGCGATTGCGCAGATCCTGACCAACAGCAAGATGAGCGCCACTGGCCACCGCCCGATCTGCCAGGACACCGGCATCGTCAACGTGTTCCTGGAAATCGGCATGGACGTGAAGCTGGATGGCTTCACCGGCAGCCTGGAAGACGCGGTCAACGAAGGCGTGCGCCGTGGCTACAACCACCCGGACAACATGCTGCGTGCATCGGTCGTCTCTGACCCGCACTTCAACCGCAAAAACACCAAAGACAACACGCCCGCCGTGATCTTCACCAAGATCGTGCCCGGCAACAAAGTGGACGTGACCGTGGCGGCCAAAGGCGGCGGCAGCGAAAACAAGTCCAAGATGATCATGCTCAACCCCGGTGACAGCATCGTGGACTGGGTGCTGAAAACCGTGCCCACCATGGGCGCGGGCTGGTGCCCACCCGGCATGCTGGGCATCGGCATTGGCGGCACCGCTGAAAAAGCGGTGCTCATGGCCAAAGAAAGCCTGATGGACGATCTGGACATGTACCAGCTGCTCGAAAAATCCAGCAAAGGCGAAAAGCTCGACCCCGTCGAAGAAATGCGCCTGGAGCTGTACCACAAGGTCAACGCCCTGGGCATTGGCGCGCAGGGTCTGGGCGGCCTGACCACCGTGCTCGACATCAAGATCAAGATGTACCCCACCCACGCGGCCAGCAAGCCCGTGGCCATGATCCCCAACTGCGCGGCCACCCGCCACGCGCACTTTGTGCTGGATGGCTCCGGTCCCACCTACCTGGAAGCGCCCTCGCTCGACCTGTGGCCCAACGTGGGCTGGACTGCCGACACCGAAAAGAGCCAGCGCGTGGACCTGAACAGCCTGACGCCCGAGCAAGTGGCGGCCTGGAAACCCGGCCAAACCCTGCTGCTCAACGGCAAGATGCTCACGGGGCGTGACGCCGCACACAAGCGCATCCAGAACATGCTGGCCAAGGGCGAGAAACTGCCTGTGGACTTCACAAACCGCGTGATCTATTACGTCGGCCCCGTGGACCCCGTGGGCGACGAGGCCGTGGGCCCTGCAGGCCCGACCACCGCCACCCGCATGGACGGCTTCACCGAAATGATGCTGGCCCAAACCGGCCTGATCGCCATGATCGGCAAGGCCGAGCGCGGCCCGGTCGCCATCGAAGCCATCAAGAAGCACAAGAGCGCTTACCTGATGGCCGTGGGCGGCGCGGCTTACCTGGTGTCCAAAGCCATCAAACACGCCAAGGTGGTGGGCTTTGCCGACATGGGCATGGAAGCGATCTACGAATTCGACGTGGTGGACATGCCTGTGACGGTGGCCGTCGATGCGGGAGGCACCAGCGCCCACATCACCGGCCCCGCCGAATGGCAAAAGCGCATCGCCAGTGGCGAGTTCAAAGGCATCGGCGTCACAGCAGCTTGAAAGTGATGCGGCGGCTGGCCTGCAGGCCACCGCCCTCACTGCTTCCATGACCGAATCTCCCATCGGCGTTTTTGACAGCGGCATTGGCGGCCTGAGCGTGCTGCAGGCACTGCAAGTGGCGTTGCCTGCAGAACACTTTGTGTACTGGGCCGACAGCGGTCATGCGCCTTATGGCGAAAAAAGCGATGTCTTTGTGCGCCAGCGCAGCCTGGCCATTGCCCGTCACTTGGTCGAACAGCACCACATCAAAGCACTGGTCGTGGCATGCAACACGGCAACAGCAGCAGCCATCCATGAGCTGCGCGCGCAATACCCGCACCTGCCGCTGATCGGTGTCGAGCCTGCCTTGAAACCGGCTATCGCTTTGAGTCGGACCCGACGCATTGGTGTGATCGGCACCCGAGGCACACTGGGCAGCGACAAGTTTCATCGCCTCCTCGGCAGCTTGCAAGGCCAAGCCGAGTTCATTGTTCAGCCTTGCAATGGTCTGGCGCTGGCCATTGAGGAAAGCACCCACATCGCTGCCTCGGCATCTTCCGAAAAAATCACTGCGCTGCTGCGCGACTACACAGGGCAAATGGGGGAGTTTGGACACGGTCTGCAGCAAATCGACACACTGGTGTTGGGCTGCACGCACTATGTGTTTGCACAAAATGAACTGCAAAATCTGCTGGGTTCGGCTGTGCAATTGGTGTCCACCGGCGAGCCCGTAGCACGCCAAACGCGGCGCTTGCTCGAAGCGGCTGCTCAACTGCGGTCAGGACCTGCCCCCATGGCAGCATCGTCACGCATGCAATTGCTGACCAATGGAGAACTGAGCAGCTTGCAAGCCGCCGCCAAACGCTGGCTCAACTTGCCACACTCGGCCTGCCACAAGGCAGACCCTCACGTTTGATCAGGCTTACAGCTGCCCCAGGGCCATGCGCCGACCACGCTCGACACTCACAGGCATCAGCAGCACCAAGCCCAACACAAACAACAGCGATGTCGAGCCAATGGCCAGACGCTGGTTGCCACCGCTGAGCCAAGTGATCAGGCCGTAACTCAAAGGCCCCAGGATGCTGGCCAGACGGATCGCAAAAGTCCACAGACCAAAGAACTCACCCAGGCGCGCAGGCGGCACCATGAGCCCTGCCATGGCGCGCCCCGAGGATTGGCTGGACCCCATGCAGACACCGGCAATTGCAGCTGCCCACCAGAAGACCTCTTTGGTGCTCGACAAGGCGGCGATCACACAGGTCAAAATCCAGCCGACCAGAGTCAAAGCCAGCGCCAGTTTGTGTCCGATCCGGTCTTGCGCATAGCCAAACACAAAGGCCCCGACAAAAGCCGCAATGTTCAGCACAAAAATCAGGACCATCGTTTCTTGAGGCTGAAAACCAATGACTTGCTCGGCATAAATGGCCGCCAGCGAAATCGCCACCGCCACCCCGCCCTGGTAAGCCACCGCGCAAGCCATCAAGCGGGTGAAGTCCTTGTAGGGACGGGCGTCCCTGAAGGTTTGCCTGAGCTGGCTCAGGCTTTGCAGCATGCCCACCACCGGGGCATCAGGCTGAGGTGGCGAATGCTCTTTCAGCAAGGCAAAGGTCACGCAAGCCGCCGCACCATACACCAGCGCCGTGATCAGCATGGTCACTGGCACAAACTGGCTGCCGCTTTCACCGCGTGCCTGCGCGGCCAGCACATAGGCCAGGCACACGCCCAAGGTCAACATGCCGCCGATATAGCCCAAGGCCCAGCCCCAGCCGCTGACGCGCCCCATGGCCTCGGGCTTGGCCAGCTCGGGCAAAAAGGACGCCGTCAAAGACTCGCCGTAAGAATAGAAAGTATTGGAGACCACCAGCAGCAACAAGCCCAAAGCCACTTGCCCGGGTCCGACCCAAGCCAAGGCGGCGGTACTGAGCACGCACGCAGCCGTCACGGCCATCAGCAAACGTTTTTTGCCTGCCGTGCGATCTGCCCAGGCACCCAAACCCGGCATGCTCAACATGACAATGCCGTAGGAAATGCTCAGGCCCACGGTCCAAGCCAAAGTTGCCCACGCTGCGCCCTGCGCTACCCCACCCACGAAATAAGCGGCAAACACCGCCGTGATGACCACCGTGGTGTAGCCCGAATTGGCGAAGTCGTACATCGCCCAGCCGAACACTTCTCGAAGTCGAACACCAGGATTCAGCGCATCACTTGAGAATGGGGCCTTCATGACTGCGCTCCTCAGTGCAGATGTCGGGGTCGGCGGTTACCACCGCCATGGCCACTGCCACCCGAACCTTTGGGGGGCTTGCCAATGTCCAGCGAACTGACCAGATTCTCGAAACGCTGGCTGAACAATTTGTCAATTTCAGCCACCACGCCGCCCAATTCGGCACCATCGAAATGGCGCTCCATCATGTTGACCACGTCATGCACAAGCAAATCACGCTGGGCCTGCATGATGGCGCCGGGATCCGGACCGACAAACAGCATCACGAAATCATCGCGCGACTCACCACCATTGGCTTCGTCTTCGTCGTCAAATTCGGTGTCGTAAAAAGTGACTTCAATCTGGGTGCCTGCGGCAGACAACTCATTGAGGTTCATGCACAGATCATCCAGGACCATGCGGAAATCATCATCACCCCGGACCGTCCAGCACATGTGCAGGCGGTGGGTGTGCATATCAAAACGAATACCGGGCTCTTCTTCGTACAGGCTCACCGCGCCCTCGCCCAAGTTGCGGGCCCCTGCGTGATGCCAAAGCGGCTTGAGCGCTTCCTCGATAGCCTGGGTGCTGGTGCCTGGTTTGATCGGCACATCACCATGCACGTGGATCTCAAACGGTGCGTTGTCGTGGGTCATGATGATGTTTTTCTAGCTGTGGTGCCTCGGGCCGGAATCGAACCGGCACGCCCCTGTTACGGAAGCAACGGATTTTAAGTCCGGTGTGTCTACCAGTTTCACCACCGAGGCTGGGGCTCTATTGTGCCCTGATAAAGAGGGTTTTCTGTTCTCAGACAATCTGTAAATTCAGCATTGCCAGAACATACAAAACGAGCACGGCAAGCAGACCCACTGCCCAGAAAAGTGAACGAAACAAGGCTTTGTCCTTGAGGTAGCAGGCCACATAAGCCACACGCGCTGCGGTGAACAAAACACACAACCCATCTACCACAAAGGGATCCACACCCGTCAACAAAGCCAGCACCACACCGACCGCGAAAAATGGAAACGCTTCCAGGCTGTTGGCTTGAGCTGCATTGGCACGGGCACGGTAACCGGTCTGATGGGCCATCCATTCACGGGGGTTGTGGTTGTCATAGCCTTTGGCCCCCGCTTTGGCTATGCCTGCGCAAACCAGCGGTGTCAGACCTGCCACCAAAATCGCCGCATAAGAAATCATCATGCTCATCCCTTTTGAAGAAGCTCAAAACACCAATAAAAAAGCCACTGAGTGCTCAGTGGCTTTTGGTCAAGATGGACTGTGCGTCACATCTTGAACGATCAACCGCCCTTGCTGGAACGCTTGCCAGGGTTCTTTTTGCTGCGTGTTGCAACGCCACGCTCCAGGCTCACGCGCTGACCACGGCCATGTGTGCGCAGTGTCACGCCAGGCAATGCTGGCAATGGCGGTGTGAATTTACGATCTGCTTCGGTAACGATTTTATTGCCCATCTGTGGCTCCAGGAAAATAATGCAAACCGTTATTAAGCCACAAGAATGCAGCATTTTGCGGCAACGACGATCAAACTGTCGAAGTCCGCCCCGCTTGCACCAGCAACACCGTCACCTGCATGCTCGACAAAAGGGCGAGGCTGCACAAACATTGCACACAACCACAATGCGAAAGCGTTCACTCACAGGAAAACCCATGAACACACAGACATTTGAAGCATTTCGCGAACAAGCTTTGGCTGAAGGTTTCGATGAAATCATCGTCAGGGAGTGGGCCCCTCACCTTCAGCTGGACACTCACACCCACCCCTTCGATGTCAGCGCCTACGTCGCCCGAGGCGAATACTGGTTGACCACGGGACAGGACGTCAAACACCTGAAGGCCGGTGACACGTTCCGTCTGGCCCGCAATGTGCCACATGCCGAGCTCTACGGTCATGAAGGCGCCACCGTGTGGGTAGCGCGTGCCAACTGAACAACTTGACCTGACCCGTCCTGAATTAGGTTGACACCTGGGACGGTGATTCAAGCCGACAGATGTCGGCCAAAGACGCCCGATGCACCTCATCGGGCGTTTGCATTTTGAGCGCCA
>Ga0228702_1000665_pt1 | contig 25033 bp, 15 predicted proteins | sample McNCre217_Aug_MG_2_FD_178018 | JGI IMG/M metagenome (GOLD analysis project Ga0228702, IMG submission 178018) | Freshwater microbial communities from McNutts Creek, Athens, Georgia, United States - 20-17_Aug_MG | ecosystem: Environmental > Aquatic > Freshwater > Creek | place: USA: Georgia...
GCCATGAGCTCAAACGCCTCATGCGCACCGGCACCGTGGCCAGCACCGACAACCGCAACTGGGAGCTGCTGCCCGACAACACCCCGCAGCGCCGCTTCAGCCAAAGCCGCGCCGTGGCGCTAGACATGGAAAGCGCCACCATTGCCGCCAATGGCTTTCGCTTTCGCGTGCCCTACGGCACCTTGCTGTGCGTGAGCGACAAGCCGCTGCACGGCGAGATCAAACTGCCGGGCATGGCCAACCACTTTTACCGCGAGCGGGTGAACCAGCACTTGCAAATCGGCATCCGGGCATTGGAGTTGCTGCGCACCGCAGGCCCGGCCCAACTGCACAGCCGCAAACTGCGGAGTTTTGCCGAAGTGGCGTTTCAGTAAATACCCCGTAGGTCGGCGGCTTCAGCCCCGACATGGCGTGTGTGGTCCACCATGTCGGGGCTGAAGCCGCCGACCTACAAGCCGCCGACCTACAATGGTCGGCATGAAACTCCTCTTCATTGCCGACCCCCTCGAATCGTTCAAGATCTACAAAGACACGACCTTTGCCATGATGCGCGAGGCGCAAAAGCGCGGGCATCAGGTGGTGGCTTGCGAGATGACCGAGGTGCGCTGGCAGCGTGGCGAGGCGGTCTCGGCGCTGGTGCGCGAAATCCATTTGACCGGCGACGCCGAGCACTGGTTCACCGAAACCGGCAAGCAACGCGCCGCGCTGAAGGATTTTGATGCGGTGATCATGCGCAAGGACCCGCCGTTTGACAGCGAATACTTCTACGCCACGCACCTGCTGAGCCAGGCCGAGCGCGAAGGCGCCAAGGTGTTCAACAGCCCGGCCGCGCTGCGCGACCACCCCGAGAAGCTGGCCATTTTGGAGTTCCCCCAATTCATCGCGCCGACCTTGGTCACGCGCAACGAGGCCGACATCCGCGAGTTCCACGCCACGCATGGCGACATCATCTTGAAGCCGCTGGACGGCATGGGCGGCATGGGCATCTTCAAGGTGGGGGCCGACGGTCTGAACCTGGGCGCTATCATCGAGACGCTCAACCAGGGCGGCGCACAAACCGTGATGGTGCAAAAGTTTTTGCCCGGCATTGCGCAGGGCGACAAGCGGGTGCTGCTGATCGGCGGCAAACCGGTGCCGTTTTGCCTGGCCCGCATTCCGCAAGGCGGCGAGGTGCGCGGCAACCTTGCGGCTGGCGGCAAGGGCGTGGCACAACCGATTTCGGCACGCGACCGCGAAATCGCAGAAGCCCTGGGCCCGATCCTGATGGCCCGTGGCCTGATGCTGGTGGGCCTGGATATCATTGGCGAGAGCCTGACCGAAATCAACGTGACCAGCCCGACCTGTTTTCAGGAAATCACCGACCAGATGGGTTGCGATGTGGCGGCTCTGTTTGTCGACGCGGTGGAAGCGGCCTGCGCGGCTTGATGCAGTTCAACAAACACTTTCGACCCTTGTCACGGTTTCTTCATGGGCGCGACATAAGATCCGCGTTTTACCCGGATGTCCGCATGACCTTGTCCCCCCGCCTGATCCCTGTAATGCCTTTTTTGCTATGGCTGGGGACCGGTGCGGCCTGGGCACAAGACGCCAACACGGACAAGGTCGAAGAATTCAGCCAGGCCCGCTACCAGAGCACCTACAACACCCAGCGCCATCCGGCCTTTGGTGCGATCGGCTCAGGCACCAACAGCATGGGGCCTGGCGCCGACAAAATGTTCACGTTCTCGCTGACCGGTCACTGGGGTCAGCGTCTGGCATCGGGCGCCGAGATTTACATGAACGCCGAGCTGACATCGGGCGACCCCTTTTCCCGCAATCTGGTGGGCCTGGGCGGCTTCACCAACGGCGAGATCACCCGCGCAGGCGGCACCACGCCCAAGCCCTACCTTCAACGCCTGTTCTGGCGACAGACCTGGGACCAAGGGGGCGAGCGCGAATGGCTGGACACGGACTTCAACCAAATGGCCCGCTGGGCGGACAAAGACCGCTTCGTTCTGACTGCGGGCAACTTCTCGACGCTGGATGTCTTCGACGACAACACCTATGCCAAGGACCCGCGCACCCAGTTCATGAACTGGAGCCACTGGACCTACAGCAGCTTTGACTACGCCGCCGACGCCCGGGGTTTTGGCTGGGGCGTGGCCGCCGAGTGGTACCGAGGTGACTGGGTCTACCGCCTGGGCCGCATGAGCGGCCCCAAGCGCCCCAACGAACTGCAGGTCGACTGGGATTTGCTGCGCCATTACGGTGACCAGCTTGAGGTGGAGCATACTCACCAACTGAACGGCCAGCCCGGCAAGGTGCGCGCATTGGCGTGGCGCAATCGCGCGGTGACCGCCAGCTTCAAGGATGCGACCCAGTACCTGCTCAGCCACCCCGGAACCGACCCGCAAACGCTCTTCCAGGTGCGCAATGGCGAGAAAATCAAATACGGCCTGGGTCTGAACCTGGAGCAAGCCCTGAACGACGATGTTGGCGTGTTCCTGCGCGCCATGAAGTCCGACGGTCGCACCGAGACTTACGCCTTCACCGAGGTCGATGCCTCACTTTCAGCAGGTACCTTGCTCAAAGGCCGCCTGTGGGGGCGTGCAGCCGACACGGTGGGGCTGGCCTACATGGACAACCGCTTGTCCAATGACCGCCGTGCATACCTTGAAGCCGGAGGCATGTCCTACTTCATTGGCGACGGCGCAGGCAATTTCCGCTACCGCCCGGAACGAGGTATTGAGGTGTTCTACAACGTGGGCATCACCCAACACCTGTGGCTGACCGCTGACTACCAGCGCATCCAGAACCCCGCCTACAACGCACTGCGCGGGCCGGTGAATGTGTACGCCCTCAGGATGCACCTGGAATTTTGATTCGTGCTGGCTTTGGTCAGAGCTGGCGACTCACGGGTTCAACCATCAGGATTGCAGCCCCGGTCACTCCGATACAAGCACCAGTTCACGAACAATGTCATCGGGCTCTCTGCCCAGCAAAACTTGCAACCGCAACCAAGCCAACACGCTGGCCAGCCTCGCCTGAGAAACATCGCGCTGAACAATGTCCAATTGCTTTTGTGCGTTCAGTTCGTCCAAAAAGGAGCGAACCCCCGCCTTGCGTGACTTTTGGGTCGAGTCCAGAAGGCGTTCAGCAGCTTGCAACGCTTCCAGCTGAGCCTTCAATCGGGCATTACCTTCCGACACCCCACGAAATTCCTTGAAAATCTCCAGCGCAATTTGGCGACGTCTGTCTTCAAGCGTAAAACTCTGAATCTCCAACTCAGCCAGGGCCTGACGCGTAACGGATTGCACCGCTCCACCCTGATAAATCGGAATGTTCAACTGCACGCCCACCGAGCGATTTTCATACCGATTGTTCAGGCTGTAGACACTGTCGTTGGCGGAATCACTCCAACCGATAACACCATTGATGGTGGGCAGATGACCCGAATTGGACTTACTGACTTCCAGTCTCGCTGCATTGACACGTTGCTGCAAGGCTTTGAGCTCAGGGTTGTTCTGCATGGCACGTTCGGTGCATTCGACCAAATCCTGTTGACACATCGTCAGACGCTCCAGTGCATCTTCACGGATGTTTTGACGAGCTTGCTCCTCTCGTCCAATGATCATGGCGAGTTGCTTGCGCGCATAGGTCACATATTGCCGGGCCTCAATCACCTCCGCCTGATTCTTGGCAAGTTGCACTTGAACCTCGTCAATGTCAGTGCGCGTACCAACACCCGCTGTGAGTAATTTGCGGGCTGCCACCAGCTGCGTTGTCAACCGCGCAGTCTGGCTCTCAGCCACCTGAAGCTGTTGCACAGCGAACAAGCTCTCAATATAGGCAGATGTGCTTTTGAGCATCACCTTACCCAGTTGCTGCTCGTAAGTTTGCTCCGCTTCCTGTACCAGTGAGCGTGCCTGTTCAAGTTGGTAAAACTTGGGATAACTCAACAAAGGCTGTACCAACGTGATGGATGTGCGGTGACTGGCGTAGGCTTGCTGACTTGGAGAGGTCGTGTTTTTCAGCGGAGTGGTAGTCAAATCATTTTGATTACGCTCCCAATTGGCCGTGATCTGAGGCAACAGCTGAGCTTTTGCCTGCGGCAAGCGTTCGCGCCCGGCGTCAAGACTGGCTCGGGCAGCTTTAAGTGAAGCGTCATACTCAAGCGCAGACTCATAAACCTCCATCAAAGTCGTTGCCTGAGCGCTCAGTGCCATCCAACTGCACGAGAGCAAGCTGCAGAGGATCTTGACTCTTGTCTTCATCACTCTTCCTTCATCGAAGAGGCAAGACGACGGGTAAGAGGGCCAAGCAGGTAGGTCAACATCGAACGAGAGCCCGTGCGAATGACAATCTCTGCCGGCATACCCGGTTGCATGTGCCGCTGACCCAGTGCCTTCACCCCTTCAGGCGTGACCTCGACTCGGGCCAGGAAATAGCTGACGCGGGGATTGGATGGATCAGCCAACAAATCACCAGAGACAGAGAGCACCCGTCCTTTGACCACCAATTGCGGTGAATGAGCAAATGCCGAGAAACGGACATCGGTGTCAAGACCTGGCGCAACTTTGTCAATCAGGTGTGGCGGGATCTGCGCCTCCAATACAAGTGTGCGACTCTGCGGCACCACATCCATCAATTTCTGTCCAGGCTGAATGACGGCACCTGCCGTGTGTACCGCCAATCCGATGACTTGTCCTGAGGTGGGAGCTGCAATGTCGATACGGCGCAAATCGTTGCCAACTGCGATATATTTCTCAGCCTCAGCTTGCAAATCACGACTGGTATCCGCCATCTGGGTGTCAACTTCCTTGCGGTATTCCGCCTTGCGAACCAACAGGCGTTGACCAATTTCAAGAATCGAACGCTCGGACTTCAGCACAGTACCGCGCAGTTCCGCCAATACCGACTGGATCTCGGCGACCTGCCTTTCGATTTCAAGTTGACGATTGCGGGGGGCATAGCCCTCACGGACAAGGTCTCTCAAATGACCCAGCTCTTCATTCAACAAAGTCAACTGTTGATCACGCTGCTTGATCATCAAACGCGATGAATCGCGTTGCACCGTTTGAGACTCCATCGCCTCCTGCAAAGCCTGCAGTTCTGCAACAAGCCCTTGTTGCCGCGCTTGCATCAGTTGTCGTTGATTGCTGACCTGTTGGGCCACATATGGATCTTCTTGTGCAGCCTGGATCACCTCAGGGCGAAACACAATTTTTCCAAGACCGGCTTGTTCAGCCTGCAATCTGCTGTGAGTTGCGCTGAAACTCAAATAACGTTGACGCACCGATTCATAGTTGGAACGGGCAACGGCCTCGTCAAGCCGAATCATCAATTCGCCCTCTTTGACCACTTGACCTTCCTTGACCAACAATTCTTTGACAATGCCACCGCTCAAGTGCTGCACTGTTTTGCTTTTGGTATCAATGGTGACGAGACCGGACGTAGGCACACCTTCGTCCAGAGGGGCCAAACTGGCCCAAATCACAAATCCACCCAAAGCCAATACCAATACCCACATCCCAATACGGGAGACGCTGCGCGTGTCTAAAAAACGCTGCAACAGTTGTTGTGCATCCTGGCGACTGGCCAACGTCTTGTCATTCACCGTCTCGGCTTGCTGCTTTTGCGTTGCTTGATTAGAGCTCGTCATGAAATTCTTCTCACATTAATTCTTAAGCCTGGCCATCAGGAGCAGGGCCTCGCAGGGCTTGCAAAACCGCATCACGCGGGCCATTGGCGATTACACGGCCTGCTTGCAGCACCAGAAGACGATCGGCCAACTTGACCACACCACTGCGATGGCTGATCAGTACCACCGTACAGCCTTTTTGTTTGAGCCGCATCAAAGACTGCGCCAAAGCGCGCTCACCTTCGTCGTCCAGATGCGCATTAGGCTCATCCAGCACCACCAAAACTGGTTCATCGTAGATGGCCCTTGCCAAAGCAATGCGTTGACGCTGCCCACCAGAAAGGAAAACACCACCAGCACCAACCTGAGTGTCATAACCTTTTGGCATTCGCAAGATCATGTTATGCAAACCTGCCGCTTCAGCCGCAGCTATCACGCGAGCCGAATCAACATCGCCCATCCGGGCAATGTTCTCTGCGATGGTGCCTTCGAAAAGTTCAACATCTTGAGGCAAATAGCCCAAATGCCGTCCCAAACTGCTGCGCGACCAACGATTGATCGGCTCGTCATCCAGTAAAACCTGGCCTTCATGGCCAGGCCAAATACCTAACAAGGCTTTGGCCAAGGTGGTCTTGCCCGACCCCGATGGGCCAAGAACCACAGTGATCGTGCCCGGCAACATGGCCGTCGATACCGAGTCCAGTAAAGGCGTGTCACGGCTCGAAACACGCACGGTCAAACCATTTACATCCAACTTGCCGATCGGTGTATCCATCAGGTCTTCAACAACCTGTGCAGGTTCGCTGCGAATCAGATGGTTCAACTGAACAAAGGCTTCTCGACTTTGAAGAAATGCGGGCCAACTGATCACCAGTAAATCAATGGGAGCCAAGGCGCGCGACATCAACACATTGGACGCGATCATGCCGCCAGGACTGATTTCGCCATGAATCACCAGCCACGCGCCAGTGGCCAGGCTCATGGTCTGCTGTGCGTAACGCAGGAATTTGCTGATACCGCTGATTTTTCCGTTGCGCATTTGGCTGCGCCCGACTTCTATCAGCGCATGGTGGTACATGTCACGCCATTTGCGCCACAGTACCGGCAGCATGCCCATGGTGTTCAACACCTCAACATGACGGATCTTTCCCACCAGAAACTGTTGTGCAGCAACTTGTTGCTGGCCACTTTCCTTGACGGACAGGTTCACTGCGCGGTGACCTAGCCAGGCGACCAAAGTTTGAACCAACGCAAAAAACAACGCCACCCCTCCCAATAAGGGATGCAACAAACCAAGCACAGCGATGTAGATGATGACCCAAGGACTGTCAAAAAAAGCAAACACGCCATTGCCCGTCATGAACTGTCGCAATGTGATGAGCTGACTCAACGGACGCGTCGGATCAGGCTCGGAAGGACTCAAATGCCGAAGAAAACTGCTCCGGAAAATACGGTCACTCAAGGCCTGATCCAGCCGCACTCCGACCCGAACAAGCAAACGCGAGCGAGCCCATTCACTGAAGGCGAGCAACGCAAATAAAAATAACGCGATACACGACGCCACCACCAGCGTCAGTAAATTCATGCTGCGCAGCACACGGTCATAGACCTGGAGCATGTACCAAGTAGGCGTGAGCATCAATATGTTCACGACTGCACTGAACAAACCAACCGTGATGAATTCACGCTGGAATTGCCTCAACACGGACATCAGGTCATCTTGAGCAGGAATCTTCGGGGTTTTCATTGTCTTGGCGCTCATACGCTTGCCTGCTGGGCATTCGCGGCATTGGGCGTCGCCCCCAATCCGAGTTTTTGCAGCACTTCTTCAGTCGGACCGAACAGTTGCTGGGCGCCATCGCGCAACATCAAGACCCTGTCGGCCACCGCCAAAATCTGACGACGGTGGGTGTTGATGACAAAGGTCGTGCCCATGGCCTTGCCCTGCACGATGGCCTTTGTGAGCGCGGCATCTCCCGCATCATCCAAGCTGGCGTTGGGCTCATCCAGAACCACCAGCGTAGGTCGCCCATAAAAAGCCCGAGCCAATGCCACTCGCTGGCGCATGCCACCCGACAAAAGTGCTCCGCCGCGACCAACCGAGGTGCTGTAGCGCTGAGGCAAACTTTCAATCAGTTCGTGCAACCCAACCCGTTGTGCCGCCTCGTGCACCTTGACCATGTCCACTTCGCCAAATCGCGCGATGTTCTGTGCAATGGTCCCATCGGTTAACTCAACATCCTGAGGCAAATAACCCAAATGGGGCCCCAACTCTTCCTTGTTCCAGGCATAAACATCAACACCGTCAAGGCGAACCTTGCCTGCCTGTGATGCCCAGATACCCAAAATGAGCTTTGCCAGTGAAGTTTTGCCTGCAGCCGAGGGGCCAATCACAGCAAGTACTTGTCCCGGCTCCAATGCAAACTGGACGCCACGGATCACCAACGTTTGCATTCCAGGCGGTGCGGCCATCACTTGCTCAACGCTGAGTTGCCCACGCGGCGCTGGCAGCTGCATGGTGGGCTCACGTGGCGGCACCTCCTGCAACAATTTCTGCAGTCGCCTCCAAGCCCCCAAGGTCGTCAGTATCGAGCTCCACTGGGCGATCATTTGCACCAGCGGTGACAGCATGCGGCCGCCCAGTACCGAGCTGATGATCATCAAGGAGCCGCCCCCAGCCAGCTCACCGCCAATGACCAACCAGGCACTCATACCCAGAAGTACAGACCCCATCAATTGCTGCAATAGGCGGGAAAGCGCCCCGAGCGCGCTGGCAGCCTCGGATGCCTGTGCCTGACGCGCCAGAAACGCAGATTGCCTGAAACGCCAGCGCTGCCTGATCTGCTCAAGCATACCCATGGCATGCATGGCCTGAGCATTGCGCAATGCGGCTTCTGCATACATCTGTGCTTCTTGCGAGTGCTGCTGAGCTTCCTGCAAAGGCCCACTGGAACGACGTTGGGTCTCCCAAGCCACAAATGCCTGCAAAGTACCGCCGATCAACGCCGCCCAACCCAGCACAGGGCTGATGAGAAATATCAACACGCAAGCCAGCAGTGACATGGGGACCTCAAAGGCCGCCGCAATGGCCGGGTTGGTGAAAAATTCACGCACAGAGCGCAGATCCGCCATCACCATCAATGGGGAAACACCTCTGCGGCGAAGCATGGCGTCCATCATGGCCTGGCCGATGCGCTCTTTGATGGCCAGATCAAAGCGCACACCCGCCCCCCAAAACAGACGTGTACGCACAATTTCAAGCACATCCATCACCACATACGCAGAAAGTGCAAGGAATGTGAGCATGCCCAAGGTCAGCAGATCGCGGCTATTGATCACTCGGTCATAAACCTCCAGCATGTAAACCGTGGAGGTAAAGCCAAGCAAACCAATGGCCAATCCCAAGACCATCGCCACTCGCCAGACATAGCGCATTTCACGCAGAGGTTGCAACAATTCGGATGTTGGAGTTTCAGTTTTCATGCAATCTTTAGATACCAAGCATGGCAACCATCGTGAGCAGGCCTAATGGCTTAGACCCGATTGACCTTCAAGAGCGTTGCATCACACACCGAATTCATTGAAGAAATCAATAAAATCAGAATTTTTAGTTATTTGTTTTAATTCGCCGATTGTATCGAATTTTGTAGATCATTGATGTCAAGCTCACCAATGATCAATTCTTTACAATTCTTTTCGTCGACGAGGGATCAAGACGATGGAATGTGTTTGCCTTGAACACTTGCCACAAGCATGCGCAGATTCAGCGGATGTGTCGCCACAAGCCTCCGCTCAGACGCAGGTTCTCGGGATTTGCCTGCAGATATTGACCCAATTGATCCAGATAGGCCGCCTGCCATCGCCGGGCATACGCATCCACAGACTCCCCTGCGTGAGGATCCGGAAGCCGTGCCATCCAAAAATCAATTTCCTGACCCTCCCACTTCGGTGCGACGAAAGCGGTTGGCAAACGCAGTTTGTAAGCCAGCCGTGCGCAAAAGGATGAATACGTGATGCGCTGCCCTCGAAAATCAACCGTTGGCGCCGCCAAATTGACCGCGCCGTCAAGCGCAACCACCAGACCTTGGCCTCGCTGCAAAGCTGCCAGACTTTGTTTCACCACCTCCATCTCAGTCATGCCAGTGGTCGATATCAAAGAATCCGAATAGCTCCCGGCAAGCAATCCTGGTGTCGAGGCCATCCACTTCATGTCCAGGCCAAGCAAAGCCAGCGCCAACGGTCCTGCATACATGGGCCCCACATGAGCAGTGGCGAGAATCCATGGACCGGCCTGCGATGCCTGCGCTCCAAAAAACGCATCGGCCCGGTCCAAATTCGCCAAGTGATACATGGCCTGCTCTGCCAATTCCGGACGACACTCCAGCCAGTCCAGAAGGTAGTGATCCGCCAAGTGGCCCCAAATTGCCTTTTGCTCCCATGCTGCCCGATCAAGTTGGCACTGAGGATCCCGCAAGGACCATGCCCAATCCATTCGAGCCTTTGGAATATGGGTGCCAGAGATTTTTTTCGACAGCGCCTGCAGCCCTTGATTGAAGTCCATGGGCAAACGTGCTCTGCGCTCATCAATATCCTGGCCAAAGATCTGCTGGGCTTCCGGGCGGCGTCCCGCCAGCAACAGGCAAGAAGCCAAGTAGCGAGGCCACTTGGCCGAGTCCGGTTGCGCTTCATGCAGCAGTCGATATTGGACACAGGCTTCGTCGTATCGCCGGACATGCCGCAAAGCCCGGGCATAAAGTGCATGCAGATACCAACGCGCCTGACTTTTTTGCAGGAGTTTCTCCAGAACGACGATCGCTTGATCATGCTGACCCAGGCGCACCAACACATCGGCCAAACTGGCGGCGATGACCTCACTGTCCGGATGCTGTTCATATGCCTTGAGCCAATATGGCAGAGCATCTCTGCGCGCCGACTCAACAGGTGAACGCTTTTGAATCGATCTGGCCATTAACCGATGCAGGCTGATATCACTGCGCCCCTCTTTCACAGCATGCTCACCCACTTCGATGACCTTGTCATCCAGCCCCGCCTCGGCATACACCTGCATGACCGTCGCAGCCCATTGAGGCGGCACCTCATGAAGACCCTGAACAAAATCCAGTGCCCATTGGCGCTCATGCATCTGAGCACTGCGCCCCATCAAAGGCAACAACAATGCAGCCCAGTTCCAGTCATGAACCTGATCCAGATACTGCCGCGCGACCTCCAATGCTTGGGCATGTTGTTGCGTTCTGACCAAAAGTCGCAACAACGCCTGGCCCACGGACAAATCACCAGGCGCCTGGCTTCGCAACCGCCAAGCCAACTCGGCAGCCTGCGTCCATTGTCCCGTTCTCATCAGCAAACTCAACTGCTTGAGACCATCGGATATTCTGTTTTCCCCATCCGCCTGAATGCGCGCCATCAAAGCAGATGCCAGCTCCAACTTCCCCGCGCGTTGAAGCGGGGTGACACCATAACGAATCAACAAGCTCCGTATTTTTTCATCGGTCACCACGTCGGGCAGCCATTCTTCGACCGCTGGAAATGACTCTCCAAGATGCAGACGGGCCAATGCCCAACGCGCTTTATCCTCAGCATTGAAAGCGACACCTTTAGCTTGTCGCTTGGAATAAAGCCGATTCAGTTCAGCCCAGTCCTGAGCCACGAGAACCTGCGACAACGAAGCATATACGGGAGAATTGAAGGAACTCATCAAATTTCCATGGAGAAAGTCAGTCAGAATTGAACCGTCCATTAAGTCCGCATCTCTCGGACCATGCGACGCAAAGTCCATGCAACATGCAGTAAACCCGCGACAAGCATGAGCACCAACACAAAGGCCAACGCACGCCACCAACCGGGATTGGCCACTGGCTGAGGCACAGATACCACCAACAAATAGCGACGTTCATGCAGATTCAGAATACGCGCATCCTGCAAGGTACGAAGTGCCGTTTCCCAACGCGTCTGTGCAATCTCTTTGCGCGACACGGCATCTTCAAGTTCACTGAGCCCCTGCTGAATTGACTGACGCCCGGGCGCACTCACTAAACGGCTATTTTGCTCAGCTATCTGGCGCTGCAAAGATGCAATCTGGTTATCCAATCTGGGCCACAACGGACTCATGTCCAATCCGTTTCGGAGCAGTCCAGCACGCTCTCTGGTCGCCTCAGCGAGTTGCGCCTCCAACGAAGACAGCAACTGGTAGACGCCTGCCGCTGAACTCTTGGGTTCAATCAGTCCTTGACGTTGCTGCACTTTGGACAGCTCCTTGCGAGCGGCAAACACCTCTTTTTCTGCGGCACGAACATCTTCCTCAAGCACTCCAAGTTGGTCCGCTTGGGCTCGTTTGTTCAATTGATTGACGTGCAACTCTGCATAATGGAGCAACCGTTCTGCAAACTTCCTGGCCATCTCCGGGGTGCGCGCCTGCACATTGAGTCGCATCAATCCCTCTTGGGTATCGACCACCACCTTGACCCGAGATTGGTAATAAGTCAGCGGATCCCGATGAAGGAACCAAGGCGAACGGAAACGCGAAACAGGGTCAACTTGTACGTCTGCAAAATGGCTCAAGATGCCATGCTCAGCCTCCATCAGAATCATCATATTGCTCGACAACATATATTCCTGAGTCTTGAAGGCATCGGTCATGATGGGCCCGCCACCCAATTTCAAAATACCAATGGCAGGCTGCGCCTCTTCACGATTGACCTGAACCGTAAAACTTGCAGTGGCGGTGTAGAATGGGGTAGCCACCCATTGCCTGTACCCCATCACCACCAGGCTGACCAACAACAAAACAGCCAAGAACCAGAATCTACGCCAAACGCCGACTCGTTTCCTCTCGAAAAGTTGATGGCGCATGCTCTGCAAATAGCCCCCATCACCAGACGATGACGGCACTTGATCCACAGACAACGAATGCGCTTCGGCACTGGGAACGACCGCTTCAAGCCGATCTCTTTTCTGACGCTCAAGCGAAATCGCCTCCCGACGTTGTCGCTCTCGCTCCAGCCGCTCAGCGCGCCCGATTTCTGCAATCCGTTCCCGCTCCTGACGCCACAGGCGCAGCCGCTCTTCCCGGTCCAGCTTATTGGCAGGTTGAGGCTTTTCAGATGACAAATCCACCTGAAGTGCAGCATTGGTATCGGATGAACCATCAACAGCCACAGCATCAGGCATCGCGCGCTGAGCCACAGCCGCATCCAGAATCGCAGCACCACCCTGGCGATTTTGCTCGCGCCATTTTTTGATTCGATCAGCGTTATTGGACGGCATACTTGTCTAATTGATTGGGCATTCCCGCTGCATCGACCAGCGTTGTTTTATAAAGCTCCACGGCTTGCGCATAACTGCTGCAAGCATGAAAACGACCATCCTTGAGCACCTGGTGGTGATCACACACATGACGAACAACATTGGGATTGCTGCAAATCATGATGAGTCCTTTGGTCTGCAAAGCTGCTGCAATAGCTCTTTTGCATTTCAGCCTCATTCGGCTGTCTCCAAATGTCAACCGATCCTCAACCAGTAAATACTTTGCGGGCAACTGCAAATTCAAGGCAAAGGCCAAACTGGCTTTTGCAGTGGCTGCGTAACTGATCACTGGGTGTCTGAACTGTTGGTCCAGCTCGGCAAAGGCCTGGCATTGCAGCGCCACCTCTTGCGGATCCAGCCCCATGATGGTGGCTATATTGCGCACATTCTCCTCCCCTGTCATGGCAGGATGCAGATGTCCGGCATAGTTGAGCATCACAGCATCACCTCTGCGCCCGACCAGGTGTCCCCCTCTGGGCGCTTCAATGCCTGCCAGCAAACGGACCAGCGTGCTCTTTCCAGAACCTGGCGCCATCAGTATCGACGTACGACTCAAAGGCGGAACCAAAAACGATGCCCTGTCCAGGATGGGAATGAAATCAGCAGCAGACTGAAAATAATGTTCGCAATCGAGCAATCCCCATGCTGGCGTGACCTCTGACGCAAAGGCGCTGCGCGCCCTCTCTGGTCGAATCCGTCTCATAGCGCCCCCTCTCGACCGAGCCAACGCATCAACATGGCCAGGACAAGAAGCGCCATATTCACGCCCAGCAAATAAGGCACATCCATCACTTGCGAACGGTAGCTGTCAAACATGCTTTCGCGCATCAGTTCAATGGCATGCAAAAGAGGATTCCAGTCGATGTACCCCAACATGCTCAATGGCACTTCATTTGCAGTGAAGAAAACACCCGAAATCATGAAGAATGGCCGCAAAAATACCGGTGTGATGCGACCGAAGGCCACATGCACGCGAGACAACTCCTCGAACACACTGCCCATGGAAAATCCAAACAACCAAGCCAATCCAAGAGCCGCCAGATTTTTAACCACAGAGTGCAATTCAAAGTGGTCCGTGACCACCCAATTCAGACCCGACACAAGCCCATACAAAACGAGCGCATTGATCAACTCGATCAAACTCAAGGCAGTACCCACATGCGCCCGAGTCACCGGCGCAAGCACCATCAAAGTTCGGTAATGTCCACGGGTACGCGCAATGGCCGAAATGGACGAACGAAACACCAAATAAGGGATAACGCCCGAGAGAATAAAACTGATCGGATCAGTGTGAATCGGCAAGGCACGGCCCAGAACATCAAACGCAACAACCAGCAATCCAATCCAGGCAGCCGGCGCCAGCAACGCCCAATCACCTCCGATGAAATCCGCGCTGTAGCGTGTTTTGATGTCACGCGCGGCCAGCCCCATGACCACCTGCATATGGCGCTGCAGCACATTCAGGGTTTCATTCATCATGTCGTCTTATCGTCCGCAAAATCAACGACTGACCTGGTAAATCAAACGCGCACCACCCAAGATGGCATTGAGCGCAGAACTCAGCTTGCGCAGATCCGTAAACGATGCATCGCCAATCAAAATCACATCGTTATCACTCACCAGCGTTCTTTTGGCAATCAACATGACCTCAGGGCGCCCCAGATCCAGTCGATAGATCACTGGCAAACGGTTGCTGCGCTGGCTTTCTTCCAGCTCAGATTGCTTGAACAAGAAGACAGCCGAAGGATCCGCACGTTCTTCATTCATGCCGCCAGCCAGCGCAATGGCGTCAAGAACGCTGAACTGCCGACGCGGAATACGTTGCGGTCCCTGCTGATTGACGGCGCCCAGCACACTGACGTTGTGCATCAATTCACGGATCACAATTGAATCATCGGCATGCAAAGGTATGTCCAGACGGTTGTCCTCATACAAGTCGGCCAAGCGCATGCGACCCACGAGATCACCCCGGCGTACAGCCACTTGCAACATTTCCGGGTTCTTCTGGTCAGGCGCCACCTGCGCCAGCACATGACTGAGTCGCTGCATGCGTCGATCCAGTGCATAGCGTCCGCTTTTTCCAGCAAGCCCCTGAACTGTGACGAGCTTGCTGGCCCGTTCCTGGACAAAAACCTGCAATTGCGGATCGAGCACCACTCTGCGCAGTTGCCCTAACAATTTCTGATTCAGTTGCTCCAGCGTCAAACCCTGAGCCTTGACGATACCGGCAAAAGGCACGTTCAACATCCCTGCCGCGTCCACAGGCACATTGATCAACAAATCGGTCTTGCCACCCCCCCCCCCCAACACACTTCTCGCGCTGGTGTTGGGTTCAAATACGATCACGCTGATTCGGTCATCCACATCAATCTTGTCAAACGAGACCGACTCCGCATCCCTCAGGGCTGGTGGCAGCTCACTCTGACCCATCTTCTGGCCAAAGTCCAAAACGACATCTTGTGTCAGATCCTGCAAGACAAATTCAGTCGTGCGCCCCGGTCCAGCGACTGCAATGGGTCTGAAAAAACTGCTCGGAATCGTGCATCCCGTCAACACCACGCAAAGAAGCAGCATCAGGCCCATGCCTCGCAAGCGGATCATGCCCGCCCATGTCACGATGCTGTTCATCAAGTTCAATGGCAACATGAAAGTCAGCATACGGAGGAGCCTTTGGGTCGAGAATGACAAACACCATCTGGACGGCGAACCCATTGCTCAGGCACGCTGGTACGAAGAACTTTAACGAAGCGCTCAATCATGGGTTCCACCGCAAAATTCTCATGCAAATACGCCTTCACCTGTGGCGTAAACAGCGCCTCGGTAGATCGATCTGCAAGAGCCACTGCAGCCGCGACGGCTTGCTGAAAATTCACAGGCTCCACGGCATCCAGACAAACGCCTGAAACACCATCGACAAAACACTCGCCTGCACCACCGGCAGGCGTCGTGACAACAGGGACCGACTTCAACTGTGCTTCTATCAACACATTCGGCAGCCCTTCAAATTGAGACATGAGGACCAGCACATCAAATTGCGCCATCCAGTAACCGACATTTTTCGTGGCACCCACAAAAAGCAGCCGGTTTTCAATGCCCAGCTTTCGTGCGAATTCACGAGCGGACGCCATGAGCGCGCCCGCACCCACGATCACAAATCGAGAATCGGGATAACGTGCCAAACATTTCTGGGCAAATCTCACCCAAACATTAGGTCGTTTGTCGGTCGCAAAACGAAAGACACCGCCGATGGTCCGCGTGGCATCGGGCGTGGCGGCGACAAAAGACTGCCACAAAGCTTCGGCCTGTGGATCGACCTGTGTGACGGGCTCATTCACACCGTTGTAAACGATATGGAATTTCTGCTCAGGGATGCCCAACCAATGCGAATACGCCTGAGCCACAGCGGCTGAATTGGCCAGAAAATCCACGCCGGGCACATGGTCGAGTGCCTCATACATGGGCTGGTACTCTGGTCTGTGCAAATGCTTTCGCGTCACCGTGGGCAAGCCCCGCATACCGATCTGGATTTTGGGCACACCGGCCAGCAGCGCGGCCAACACGGTATAAAGGCAGGCGCCATCCTGCCAGATGGCCACACAGTCAGGTTGGGTCTGTCGAAAAAAATCCACCAAACGCGTCAGCCCATAAGCCACATGAGAGGGCTGATGCTGAAGCAAAAGGTTCATGGACTTATCGTCCGTCATCCCTTTGAGATTGGATCTTTTGGGCATCGCATCAATTTCATGGATACGACACCCTGATTCCAGCACCTCAGGTAAAAAGAAATCCTTACCCGTCGCAGGATCGAGTGATGCAATCACCAAATCAACCGGTTGATCGACACGCAAGCCCGCAATGGACCGCCCTTGTTGATAAAGCCGCGTCAGACCAATCGCCAGACCACTGAGTTGCCTTTCAGCACCGCCGCCCCCAAGACTGCCGGTGAGCAAAACCAGATGGCCCACACGGTCCGCCGGAATCGTCCGAACATGACGGTCGGCAAAACACAAAATCGCATGCTTGAATGCAAGAATCCGGGTGTTTTCCTGCTCATCCAGCGAACGCTGCTCCAAACTCTCCAGCAATCGACAGGTAGCACCAATTTTCCGTGCGTGAGACTTGAATCCTGGATCAATCGGCGATTCATGGTCAATGGCAGAAATGATCCTGAATGCACGCTTGCCCAAACCATGACCGAAAAGCAGGCGGGCATACGCCAATCTGATTTGCTCCTGCTGCGCCAAAGGCAGATCTTGAGCCAGCAATTTTTCATACACCGCGTAACTCTCATTGAACGCCTTGACCTCATTGAGGTACTGGGCCTGCAAGAGTCCACTGTCCACATCCATGAACTGCTCACCAAACCGGCGAGAAACCATCCGCTGCGCTTCATCGAAACGACGCTCGCGCTTCATCAACTCAAAATGGGTCAGCCAAAACTCATGCTCCTGCAAGTTGGCTTGAGACTCGTTATGCATCGTGTGGGTCCAATCTCGCATTCCAAACGGAAGCATCGACAATGGCTTCTTTTGCTGAAAGCCTTGAAACAATCCGATCCTGTTGGAAACGTTGGTAAACAGCAGACACCGGCAAGGGCAGGTTGTGGCGAAGATTGAGCATCATGTCGAGGGCCCTGGCATGCCCAGGCTCCAGGAAAAGCATCAGGCTGGCACACGCCATCACCTCAAGGTCTGCGGATTGAGGTGCTTGCTTCAAGCACGTGTCCATGTGTGAAAGCAAACGTCCAGTCCAATCAGCGTGATGCGCATGTGCTCTGAGAACAGGCGCATCAAGCGCGTTGGCTACGACATCCCACTGACCCTGCACAAAAACGGCCTCGAAGGCACTGTTCAGCGCGGCCGTCAACGTTGCCGGCCACACTTCAGCGTCTGCCCCCCCCTCTTTACTGAGATTCAACATGACCATCCCCCAGCTCAATGCCCGGGATGGGTCTGGCACGCTCAAGATTTGCACCACAAACCGTTTCAACCAACTGTTCGTATTGCTGCTTTGACTGAGCCATACGCCAAGCTGTGGGACCAGCGTAGCGAGCGGGATTTGTTGCAAGGCCAAATCAAAACGCCCTGCAACGGACACCTCATCCAAACCGGGCTCTTGCAGCCATGCAGAAATGAGATCCTTGCATGAGTCCAGCTGCCGGGTTTTCTTGAATGTCCTGAACACCTGAACCAACAAACGTTGACCGAGCAATTTTCCACGCCGGGTTGCACTGTCTGCACGCAATCCATGGGCTGCCTCGGCCAACATGATGAGATACCCATGACGCTCAACAGGCGTCGAACCGATCAGTGCAGCAGGCAAAGGTTGAAAAGCCGCCACCCAAGGACGCTTGATGGCCTCAACCCGATCGATCAGCGCCATCAGTCGCTCGCCCAGCTCGCTCGCCTGCTTGAACATCCAGCCCGGTTGACCACAATCGGCTGCACTCTGCAAATTGGCAAGTGCGCGACCCAAAGAGTTCCCCTCAGGCAACCCTTGGGATGGTTGGTGCTCCTCCAACGATGCGTTGTCATCGCACATTTCATCGGCATCGCAAGTCACAGGCATCTCATTTTTCACACCCAACAAGCGCGACAAGCACTCGCATCCCGGTTGCGCTACCAACCATCTGGCCTGCAACAAGTCACCTCGTGCCAGACACTCCGACACCTCCACTCGACAAGCCCGCAAACTCCTGGTTTTCAGGCGCTCGATCTGCTGACCTACCTCTTGGCTCAACCAGGCTTCGCGAGGCAGCGACTGCAAGTCGCCCAGAACCTGATAAGCCGGCTTGCAGGCTTCCAGCAACTTGAGCGCCTTTCGCAACAACACGGCATCACACGCTCCCGAGCCAAGATGGTGCAACCACAAGGGCACAAGCAAAACACTCTGCCCAGTCTGCTGCGCGATACGCGTGACCCTTTGCAGCAAATCGACACGATCCTTCAGCAACAAGGTCGATGCATTGAGCACTGGACCGAGATCAGGGGCCGATTGCGCATCCAGCAGCTTCAAGGCACGCAAGTAAAACGAAACGGTATAACTCTGAGCCCGCTCAATGGCCTCGGCATCATCGATGGGATAACGCTGGACCACGCGCCAGGCCTGATCAAAATCTCCGTTCTGCGCCAATTGACGCACCCATTGGGTCAAGCGCTTCACGCACAACGGCAAAAGCGTCACCCATTCCTGGGCTCGCGAATCCTCTGCAGGCGGCGAGGCCGGCCACAAACTCACCAGGGCCTCGCATGCCAAGGCAGGCTGATCCAGTCGCAAGGTCATCCGAATCACACGCATGCGCAATGTGTGATCCTGAGGATGCAAACTCAAATATTGCAACAGCAACCCCAAGGCTTGCGGCACACGACCTGCGGCCCAAAGCTGGACCACAGACCGCCCCACCACGCTCGGCTGGTCTTGCAACAGCAGCGCTGCATTTTCCAACAGGCGCACCGCAGCTTCGTCGTCTCGCTCCTGGTGCGCCAAGTTGAGACGCTGTTTCCACTGCCGAGCGATCTCCAGGCGCAAACGTCGGTGATCTCGTTCACCCGCCAAGGCTGCGGCAGCACACGCTTGCTCATAAGCCAAGCCAAAATTCTCCAATGCACCGGAAGTCACACCTTGCGTCGCCGCCTCCGCCCAACGCTGCGCCAAAGAGTGCGCCAAGTCCGTCCAGGATGTGAGCACCTGACCCACCGCGGTCGCAGCCTGGACTTTCCAGATGTCCATGGCCCCCTGCGCCAGCCCAATCAGCGCCTGGTCTGCATCCACATCCATCCAGGCATTCATGACTTGCTTCACCAACCGCCCATCACAACGGGACTGCGCTGTTTGCAAGGCCAAGGCAAACCACCCGTCCAGGCGCGCCCTGCAACCCAGCAAGAAAACCTGGGTAAACCCATCCGGACCACCACCAAAGGCCAGTGACTTCATGACCGCACTGAGCAGTTGCACATCTTCAGGTGCATACCGCAATGCCTTCAAGCCCAGTCGCACAGCAAAGGCATGCCGTCCAAGATGGTGCTGACTCAACGCAGCCACCCCAAGCACTTCCCAGTCTTCCACTTCGTCGGCCATCAGGCTCGCCGCCAAATGGCCGCTCGCCGTCCATTGCGCCTGACCGACCAAGGCCCGCATCAGAATCCGGGCGCCCCGGGGGGTCGAGCCCGTTTGCGCCTCAGAAGCGAGAATCCAATCCATCGCCTGGTCATAGTGCTGCAAGCCCACAGCGACCTCTGCCTTCAATTGCAACGCCAAGTCCGACTGCTGCACCGCCGCAGGCAGCTGATTCAATTGCGCTTGTGCATCCAGGTACCGATGCTGACGCAACAATTCCTCCAGTTGACTCTGCACCTCAGCCGACACCACCGGCGATGTCAAGCGCCCCTCCGGCATCGGCAACCAGCGTGACAAGCACCGGTCAAACCAATGGCGCCAGAGATAAGCACTGAATTCATCGGTGTAATGGGTGAGATCCCGGCCGTCTTGCTGCAAGGCTTTTTGCTGCCCAAACGCCAGCATGGCATCAGTAGGATCCAGACAAGGCATGCCCATCTCTTGCGAGATTTGCAGCACATCATCAATCAGGTTTTCCCGCGACTCAATCGTCTGCCCTGTCGGCATCCGGGCATTGACATGGGTGACGAAAACCACTTTATCGCGCCCCAACAAGTCGACGATCTTCTGCATGTCCGCCGCCATTTCCGACTTCGTAGCCGTCGTCATCACAATGGTGGCCAAAAAATCCTGCATGGGCTTTGGATAGGTGTTGAACACCTCATCCTGCTGCAAAAACGCCCGCAACCTGAGCTCTCGCCCCGGTCTGGCCAACGCCCAATAACTGCGTGTTCGTTGCGCGTTCGAGAAAAACTCCTCAAACGCCCTGTACAGATAGTTGATTTGCAAAAACCGACCCCCCTGTTGAATGCGTTTGACGCTTGAAATCTCGACAAGGTAAAGATCGGACAACCTCACAGCACGCTCGGGCTCAACTTTGAATCCCGGCCTGAAAATGCAAAATCCCTCGCTCTCCGAAAAAGCCTCAAGTCCAAGCAAGTACCGAACTAATTGCAGGGCCTCTGCCGTGGAGTGAATGAATCCGTAAACGCTGCCGGACTCCAACTGGAAAGCATAAGCACCACGAGCGCCACGCAATGGCGCATGGATTCGACAGGTCCCGATCGGAGTCACAAGAGCAGGCTTCATCCCCCGACTCCGGACCGCGTTATTTGGTGAATGCAAGCATTCATATACCTGCGCCAAACTGATTGGGAGCTTTGCGAAAAAACGCCAAATACCACGGCATCGCTTCGCGCAAACCGTTCATGACACGATGCGTTGGCACATACCCCAGCAAGGCTCCAGCCTTGTCAATACTGGCCAGTGAATGCAAAACATCGCCTGCTCGGAAATCCCTGTAGTGAACCTGCGAATGGCTCATCACACCGCACTCCTTCAGAATGTCACGCAACATCTGAAGCAAATTCACAAGACTGGTGTTTTCAGCAGCCGCAACATTGAACACTTGCCCTGCCACTTTCGGGTCGTTGGCCGTGGCGGCCAACAAATTGGCTTGAACAACATTGGCCACATAGCAGAAATCTCGACTCGTGGAACCATCTCCGTTGATGAATACATCCTGTCCCTGAATCAGCGCAGCCACCCACTTGGGAATCACTGCAGCATAGTCCCCATGGGGATCCTGCCTTGGACCGAAAACATTGAAATAGCGCAAACCCACCGGCGAAAAACCATAACTGCGGGAGAAAACCTGCGCATACAGTTCATTGACATATTTGGTCACGGCATAAGGGGATAGCGGATTGCCAATCACATGCTCAACCTTGGGCAAACCCGGATGATCACCATAGGTGGAACTGCTTGCGGCATACACCATGCTGCGCACGCCAGCATCCTTTGCCGCGACCAACATGTTCAGGAACCCATCCACATTGGTGGCATGTGTAGCCAACGGATTTTCAAGACTACGAGGCACCGACCCCAATGCCGCCTGATGCAGGACATGGTCAACGCCATCACAAGCCCGGCGGCAGTCATCCAGATTCCGGATGTCGCCACGGATCATTGTGAACTTGGCCCAGCGCTGCGCACCGACCAAGGACTGAACTTCATCCAGATTACGTTGATGACCCGTTGAGAAATTGTCCAGACCAACAACCTGCTGATCAAGCTTCAAAAGGGTCTCAAGGAGATTGGAGCCAATGAACCCGGCAACACCCGTGATCAACCAGGTTCGTGCCCCGCCTGAAAGCCTGGACTTCACATCCGGGTGCACTGACGTATTCACAGCCTGATGTCCGACTCATCCCGATCGAACACATATTTCAGATCGAACAGGACACTGTTGCTCTTGGAAAAAGAACGAATCTGAGCACTGCCAATATTGCGGAATTGGTCATGCGCTACAGCCAGAATGATCGCATCGTAATGCCCCTTGATGGGCTGTGCCGTCAAATGGATGTCGTACTCACGCAGGGCCTCCTTCGGCTCAACCCACGGATCGTAGACATCCACCTCAATGTTGTATTGCTGCAGATCCCGAACAATATCAACCACTCTCGAGTTTCTGATGTCCGGGCAATTTTCCTTGAACGCCAAGCCCATCACCAAGACACGCGCACCGTCCACATGAATGCGTCGCTTGATCATGGCTTTGATCAATTGCGAGGTGACATACACCCCCATCGAGTCATTGAGTCGGCGACCGGCCAGAATGATCTCAGGGTGATAACCCAGCGACTGCGCCTTGTGCGTCAGGTAATAAGGGTCCACGCCAATGCAGTGCCCACCAACCAGTCCAGGCCAGAACTTGAGAAAATTCCATTTGGTGCCGGCAGCCTCCAGCACTTCCTGCGTATCAATGCCCATTCGGTTGAAAATGATGGCCAGTTCATTGACCAATGCCACATTCAGATCGCGCTGCGTGTTTTCAATGACCTTGGCCGCCTCGGCTACTTTGATGCTGGATGCTTTGAAAGTCCCGGCCTCAATGATTTGTGCATAGACCCAATCCACCAAATCCGCCGCGGCCGGTGTTGATCCGGACGTCACCTTGGTGATGTTCTCAAGGCGATGAACTTTGTCTCCTGGATTGATGCGCTCCGGGCTGTAGCCCACAACAAAGTCCTCGTTCAAGGACAAACCAGAGCTTTCTGCCAGAACCGGCACACACACCTCCTCGGTGGCACCCGGATAAACCGTCGACTCATAGACCACCACATCGCCTTTTTTGAGGACACGACTGACCATGCGGGACGCCTCAATCAAGGCCTGCATATCGGGTTGTTTGTGTTCGTCAATGGGGGTGGGAACCGAAATGATGAAGAAATTGCAGGACCGCAGATCCTCGAGTTGATCGGTGTACGACAGCCGTGCGGACTGCCCCAGTTCCTGATCCGTCACTTCACGGGTCAGGTCTGTTCCCATCCGCAACTGGGTGATGCGCGCAGCATTGACATCAAACCCCACGACTTCGAATCTTTTACTGAAGGCCACAGCCAATGGCAGGCCAACGTAGCCCAGCCCCACTACCGCGATTCTGATGTCAGTCTTTTTCAGCATTTATTTGATTTAAATCTTTAGAAATATTACAAAACCATTCAAATCAAATTTTTGCCGCCAATTTCTTATATGAAATGAAATTAACACTCAACCACAAAATTCATCGAATCCAAAATTATGCATCAAGATCACCCCAAGATTGTTAAATTGCCCCCCGTCAGGTCAATCTGATTGATCGCAGAAATCCCCATCAACTGCACCACCACATCGTTGGCCGTGACACCGGCCACTCCGTCCGAGATGAACAGCATCATGTGTCCCTTCTTGCTCACCTGAAAGAACGCCATCTCCCCTGCCGCATCGCTTGCCGCCGTCATTCGCGCCGCCACATCCGCCAGCGCATCAGCCATCGTCGTGCCTGATCCACTCGCAAACGTCGCCACCCCCGTGCTGGCGTTGATGCTCGCCTGCGTCGCCGTCGCCACTGCCGCCGAGCCACCAATCGTCATCGCCTTGGCGTAATCGATCAGATCGCCCGTGCTGCGCGCGCCCTTTTGATAATCGGCCACCACATCAAACCCTGTCACCTGCCCACTGTCGCCCGCTGCGAACTTCAAGATGTCACTGCCATCGCCTCCGTAGATCGTGTCCGCGCCAGTCCCACCCACAATGGTGTCTCGCGCATACCGGCCGATCAGGCGGTCATTGCCCGCCAGTCCATACAGCTGGTCAAGACTGCCCACGTCGATCAGATCCCCGTTGATCGTGTCGTTGCCATCGGTGCCATACAGCACCAAGTCGTCGCGCACCGGGTTGACCTTGACGCTGAGCATGTAGCTCGCCCGTGAAAAGTCCTGCCCATCGCTCACCTGAAAGCGCAAATTGACATACGGCGCCCCATACCCGTTGGCCAGGGGCGTGTAAACCAAATGTCCCGCTTGAAGCTCAGACACCGCAATCTCTTGCCCAACAGTCACTGCTTGCCCGTTGAGCAGAATGTTTCCTTTGCTGGCAATGATGGTGAATCGCACCGCTTGCAAGCTGTCGCCTGCATCCACATCGCGAAAGCCAAACACCTCGGGGCTGAGGACCAAGCTGTTGTCTTCGTTGATCGTCCAGGTCTTGCCTGTGCCCAAAGGTGCATCATTGACCGCCTGAACATTCAGCGACACCGTCGCCTCGTTCGAGTCCAGCAGACCGTCACTGGCTATATAACGAAAGCTGTCGGGTCCGTTGAAGTTGCTCGCAGGTCGGTACAAAAAGCTGCCATCGTCCGACACACTCACCGTGCCGTGCTCGGGGCCCTGCACAATTCGATAGTTGATCACATCGCCATTGGCATCACTGGCCAGAAAATTGCCCTGCAACAACGTGTCTTCAATCACAGACACAGACGTATCCCGGGCGATGGGTTCCACATTCGCAGAGGACACGGCCTCTGTCGCTGCGCTGCTGACCGCTTCCGCTGTGCCTTGCCAATCTGTATAGCTGGCCGTCACCGTGATCGCTTGCCCCACATGCGTCTGATCCAACAACAGACTGCTGCCCGTGCCCAGCACCGTCGCACCG
>Ga0228702_1000668_pt1 | contig 24911 bp, 28 predicted proteins | sample McNCre217_Aug_MG_2_FD_178018 | JGI IMG/M metagenome (GOLD analysis project Ga0228702, IMG submission 178018) | Freshwater microbial communities from McNutts Creek, Athens, Georgia, United States - 20-17_Aug_MG | ecosystem: Environmental > Aquatic > Freshwater > Creek | place: USA: Georgia...
ATCAGGGCCAGCGAAGAGTCGTATTCGTAATGGCCCGACGAAAACGTGCCCAGCACCGTCATCTGCTTCATGCGCGGCACCACGCCCGCAGGGGTCACCTGACCGGAAGGCGAAACCAGCGTCACCAGCCCACCCGGCATGACACCCAGGTTCTGGGCCAGATCACGACCCAGCACCAGGCCAAACTGACCGGGCTGCAGACGTGCCAGCACCTGGGTTTGCATGTCGGACTGCAGGTCGCTGACCTGCGGCTCCAGTGCCGGGTCGATGCCGCGCACAAGCACCCCTTTCATGTCGTCACCCCGCGCCAGCAGGGCTTGCGCCGCCACAAAAGGTGCTGCCCCCAGCACCTCGGGGTGGGTCTTGACCTGTTTCAGGGTGGCTTGCCAGTCCGGCAAGGCCCCGCCATCGGCGGCGTACACCTCGATGTGGGACACCACACCCAGCATGCGGTCGCGCACTTCGCGCTGAAAACCGTTCATCACACTCAGCACAATGATGAGTGCCGCCACCCCCAGGCCAATGCCCAGCATGGACACCCCCGAGATGAAAGAAATGAACCCGTTGCGCCGCGTGGCACGGCCCGCACGCGTGTAGCGCCAGCCGAGCACCAGCTCGTAGGGAATGTTCTTGAAAAAAGCCATGGGCTCTATTGTGACGAATCGCCAAGTCGGCACCCCCGCCCTGCTGGGGCAAACCCTTTCCCAGTCAAGCTGGCGACAAGTGAAGCCACTCGGTGCGGGCTAATGTGCCCCATCCCAATCCACGTGGAGATCTTCATGGCCTGTCGTCCGGTGCATCTGTGGCTTTGTCTGAGTGTCTTGCTGCTCACAGCCTGTCAGACCCCCCCTGCAAAAACCGCCCTGCCCAGCACTTCGCCCGAAGAAGTCGGTGAATACCGCAAAGGCTCGGGCTACCTCAATGGTTATCTGACACGGGCCCAGATGCCGGACAGCCTGGCACTGCTGCCACCGCCCCCGACAGCAGGCACAGTCCAGGAGGCGGCCGACATCGACCGCTACCGCCAGTCACGTGCCTTGCGCGATACCCCGCGCTGGGCATTGGCCAGGCAAGACACCAACCTGAAATTTCCTGCGGCTGCGAATATCTTTGCCTGCGCACTGGATGTGCCGATTTCAGCAGAGGCCACGCCCCATCTGAACATGCTGCTGCGGCGCACCTTGCTGGATGCGGGACTTGCGACCTACAAGGCCAAAGACCACTACAACCGCCAACGGCCCTATGTGCAATTGTCTGAAGCCACTTGCGCCCCTGGCGAAGAGGCCGCCCTCAGCAAGGACGGCTCTTACCCCTCCGGTCATGCGGCTTTGGGCTGGGCCTGGGCGCAAATTCTGGCCAGCCTGGCGCCGGACAAAGCCGATGCCCTGCTGCAAAGAGGCCATGCTTTTGGACAAAGCCGCATGGTCTGTGGCTACCACTGGCAAAGCGATGTGGACCAAGGGCGACTCGTCGGTTCGGCCGCAGTGGCACGCTTGCAATCCGACCCGACCTTCGTCGCGCAAGCCGAACTGGCTCGCCAGGAAATCGCGATGGCGCGTGCGAAAAGCCTGCATCCCCAGGCAGATTGCGCCGCCGAAGCCCAAGCACTGCGACCCTGAGTCGGCGCTGCATTGCATGGCCTGCGACAATCGCAGGCCATGCACCTGATCATTCCTTATGCGGCCTTTGCGGGCGTGCCCGATGGCGCCTTGCAAAACCTTGAATTACCCCACCTGCGTCAATGGCTGGGGCAGGCGCAATGCATCCACCGGGACGAAGACACGCCTGACGAAAAGCCGTCGCCCCACATGCCGCATGAACGTGCCTGGGCCCGCTCGCTGGGCTGGCCAGCCATGTCACCTCTGCCCTGGGCCGCATGGACACACCCCACCCGCAACGAACCCCAAGCCTGGATCACCCCTTGCCACTGGCAAATCGGCATGGACCAGGTGGTGATGCTGGACCCGCAGCAGTTGAGCCTGGGCGACGAGGAGTCGCAGCAACTGCTGCAGGCCATGCAGCCCTTTTTGCAGGAAGACCGCCTGCAGGTGCAGTGGGACAGCGCCTTGCGCTGGCACGCCATGGGTAACATCTTTCAGGACCTGTCCAGCACATCGCTGGACCGGGTGATCGGCGCCAACGTCAAACCCTGGATCACCGACGGGCACCTGCCTGCCTGCCTGCGCCGCCTCCAAAGCGAGATGCAGATGCTGCTGTACAACCACCCCATCAACGATGCGCGCATGGCACGGGGGCAACTCACGGTCAATTCGTTCTGGGTTCATGGCGCCGGGCAACTGGCCGCCCCTGCAAGCACCGCCCCCGACAACGATGTGGTTCTCGTCGATGCCCTGCGCACGCCCACCCTGCGTGGCGATCTGCAGGCCTGGCAGGCTGCCTGGCGGCAGATCGATGCCCAGCAGCTGGCACCTCTGCTGGGTCGCGCAAATAGTCTGAGCCTGTGCAGCGAAAGTGCTGCACACACCTACCAGCAGACCCCTGCAACGTGGCTGCAGCGCGTGGGCGCTGTTTTCCGCAAACCTGACACCGCAGCCACCCTGAAGGCTTTGATCCCGACATGAAACTGTTGACCCGTGACGTCCCTCCCCGCAGCGCCTGGGCACTGGAGCAGGCAGGCATCCACCCTTTGCTGGCCCGCCTGTATGCGGCGCGCGGCGTGCAGTCCAAGGACGAACTGGACGACGGACTGAACCTGCTGCTGCCCCCCGTGGGCCTGATGGGCGCGCAAGCCGCAGCAACGCTGCTGGCTGATGCGATGGCCGCTGGGCAACGCCTGTACATCGTGGCCGACTACGACTGCGACGGAGCCACCGCCTGCGCCGTGGCGGTGCGCGGCCTGCGCATGCTGGGGGCGCAGCACGTGAGCTACCTGGTGCCCGACCGGGTGGTGGACGGCTATGGCCTGACCCCGCCCATTGCCCAGCGCGTCAAGGCGCAAGGCGCCGATGTACTGATCACAGTGGACAACGGCATTGCCAGCGTGGACGGCGTGGCCGAAGCCCAGCGCCTGGGCCTGAAGGTGCTGGTGACCGACCACCACCTGCCCGCCAGCACCCTGCCCGGCGCGGAGGTGATCGTCAACCCCAACCAGCCTGGCTGCAGTTTTGCGAGCAAATCCATGGCGGGCGTGGGTGTGATGTTCTATGTGCTGCTGGCCCTGCGCGCCGAACTGCGCCAGCGCGGCGTTTTTGACTCCAGCAGCCAACCCAAACTGGATGCTTTGCTGCCTCTGGTGGCGCTGGGCACGGTGGCCGACGTGGTCAAGCTCGACGCCAACAACCGCCGCCTGGTGGCGCAAGGCCTCAAGCGTGTGCGGGCAAGCGCCCTGCCCCCGGGCATGGCGGCGCTGTTTCGCGCCGCAGCGCGTGAAACAGCCAAAGCCACCACCTTCGATTTCGGTTTTGCCCTGGGCCCACGCATCAACGCCGCCGGACGCCTGTCGGACATGACACTGGGCATTGAGTGCCTGCTCAGCGATGACGCCACCCGCGCCGACGAACTGGCCCGGCAACTCGATGCGATCAACCGCGAACGCCGGGTCATCGAAGGCGATATGCGGGAGATGGCCATGGAGATTGCCGAGTCGCTGTTCGACGAAGGCGATGAGCCACCGCCGGCCATCTGCGTGTTCGATCCGGATTTCCACGAAGGCGTGGTGGGCATCGTGGCCTCGCGCATCAAGGACAAGCTGCACCGCCCGACCTTTGTCTTTGCTGCCAGCAACGCCCCCGGCAAGGAACACGAACTCAAGGGTTCAGGCCGCTCGATCCCGGGCTTTCATTTGCGCGATGCGCTCGATCTGGTGGCCAAGCGTGCGCCGGGTGTGTTGCTGCGCTTCGGCGGCCATGCCATGGCCGCAGGCTGCACCGTGGCCGAAGAACACCTGGACCTGTTTGAAGAAACCCTGAACCAGGTGGCCGCCGAATGGCTGGACGCGGCCACACTGCAAAGGCGCCTGGAAACCGATGGCCCGCTGCCCCCCGAATACCTGCGGGTGGATCTGGTCGAGATGCTGCATCGCGAAGTGTGGGGCCAGGGCTTTGCGGCCCCGGTCTTCAGCGAAGAAGTGGATGTGATCTCACAGCGGCTGGTCGGGGAAAAGCACCTCGCGCTCAAACTCAAACACCAGGGTCAGGCAGTGGACGGCATCTGGTTTGGCCGCACCGAGCCACTGCCCAGCCGTGCCAAGCTGGCTTACCGGCTCGATGCCGACGAATGGCAGGGACAAAGGCGTGTGCGCTTCATGGTGGAAGCTGCCGAGGTCTGAAAGCCGCCCTGAGTGGGCGGTGACTCACTGGGCCGTCAGTGCGGCCAGCACAGGCGCAGACACCAGCCCGGACACGTCGCCCCCGAGCTTGGAAATCTCACGCACCAGCGTGCTGCTGATGTGCTGGACGGCGGCACTGGTGTGCAGGAACACCGTGTCCACCTCCGGCGCCAGGTGGCGGTTCATGCCCGACATCTGGATTTCGTAGTCGTAGTCGGTGGGCGAGCGGATGCCGCGCACGATGACCTGCGCACCTTGCTCGCGCACGAAGTTGACGATCAGCCCCTCAAACGGCAAAGCCTTGACGTTGGGGCAATCGGCCAGCGCCGCCCGGGCCTGCACCAGGCGTTCGTCCAGACTGAAACGGGTTTGTTTGTGGTGGGCTCGGGCCACGGCCACGATCACCTGATCGAACATCTTGGCTGCGCGGCGAACCACGTCTTCGTGTCCCAGCGTGAGGGGATCAAAGGTACCGGAATAAACAGCGATCACGGGGCGGCTCATGGCGGGATCCTCGGGCTCATCAAATTGAAAAAGATTATGCAGTGCGTTGCAGCAGATGGGCATGCACCGCACCGGCCTTGAGGTGGCGTTCAAGCTGCAGATGCAGGGGCATCAGCGCTTCGGCCGTCCAGGCCACCGGGGCTTCCAGGTAAATCCATCCACCCACAGGCACCAGCGCCACAGCGGCCTTCAGAGCCGGTTCAAACCAAGGGCCGTCAAAAGGCGGGTCCAGAAACACCAAATCAAAAGACGCCTGGGTCAGCCGCTGCATGGCCGCCACCGCGTCACCGCGCTGCACCTGTACGGCGCTGGCCTTGAGCCGCTCGACCTGCTGCCCCAGGGCTTTGACCAGATCCGGATCCTGCTCCAGCGCCAGCACATGCGAAGCTCCGCGTGAAGCCGCCTCCAGCCCCAGCACGCCCGTCCCTGCAAAGGCGTCCACGCAGCGCCAGCCGCTCAGGTCCTGGCCCAACCAGTTGAACAGGGTTTCACGCACGCGGTCGGGCGTGGGGCGCAAGCCGGGTTTGTCGAGCACCTTGAGCACGCTGCGCCGCCATTGCCCGCCAATGATGCGGATTTCATGGCTCGATTGGCCACGCGTGCGGGCAGGTGCCGCTGTTCTTTTGGGAGGCAGGGATGACTTGGGGCGCATGGTCTGCGAGTGTACGTGCAGGCTGCATCGGAACGCTCAACCACAAGAAAACAGCCAGCACCTGCAAGAGGGGCTGGCTGTCGGTTCAGGGGCAGGCGCCAGGCTGGCATCCCACCCCAACGCATGAACGCATCACTTCTGGACAGTGGCTGCGGGTGCAGTCTTGGCGGCTTTGGCTTCGGCTTTTGCCTTTTGCTTGGCTGCGCGGGCTTCGGCCTTGGCTTGGTGCTGGGCTGCTTTTTGATCGACTTTGGCATCGGTCTTGGCAGAAGCAGCCGTCACCGCAGGTGTGGCGGGGGTTGCAGGCACCGTGCTAGCGGCAGGGGCCTGTGCAAAGGCACCCGCAGCAAAGAAGCCGGCGATCAGGGTAGCGAGCAGTTTGTTCATGAGCGTGATTCCTTCATTTCGGTTTTCAGTCCAGCACCGTGCTGAACTTGAATCCACAACGCGACCCGATCTGCCCTTGATGACGCAGATTGCGCCCCAGTTGTAACGCCGTGTGACACCCCTCGGAACATGACATGCGTCAAACAAACCCCAGACAGGCCTTGGCAGTGCCCCCAGTCACTTCTAAAGTGAAGCCACACACATTCCAGATGGAGACCGCCATGGGCCACACCGACACAGACGCACCGATCGACCACTTCTCGCACTGCCACGTGGGCATCTTTGCCCAACTCGATCGCATGGGCGATTTGCCTGCCCTGCTCGCCCCTGCAGCGCAAGCCCGCAAGATCGCAGAACAATCGCTGGGCTTTTTCAGCAAGGGCATGTACGAGCACCATTCGGAGGAGGAAAAAGACCTCTTTCCTGCCGTGCGCAGCAGTGCCCACGTGGGTGAAGAGCGCATGAAAGTGGAAGCGCTGATCGACCAGCTGGTGGCGGACCACCGTGCCCTGGAAAAGCTGTGGGAATCGCTTGAACCTGGGCTGCAAAAAGTGGCCAAAGGCCAGGACAGCACCCTTGACACCACAGCCCTGCAGTCGATGGTGGCGCGCTATCAGGCCCATGCCACGCTGGAAGAAACACAGTTCCTGCCACTGGCCGAACGGATCCTGGGCCGCAACAGCAACCACATGGCCGCACTGGGTCTGTCGCTGCACATGCGGCATGTTCCCAGATTCTCCGCACACATCTGAACATGGCGCTACCCGGCCCCTGCGCCGGGTTTCATAAAATCAGGGACTTACACAAAGTCCAACATGTTCAGTTTCTTCAGAAAAAAGACGCCCCAGCCCGCAGCACCCACTGCAGCAGACACCCTCTCTGTGCCTGCCCCCACGCCCGCAACACCTGCCCCTGCACAAGCAGACAGCGTCTTGGTTGCAGCACCAGCACCAGCCCCTGCCCGTCAGAGCTGGATGGACCGCCTCAAGTCCGGCCTGCGCAAGACCGGCTCGTCGATTGCCACGGTCTTCACCGGCACGCAGATTGATGACAATCTCTACGAGGAGCTGGAAACCGCTCTGCTGATGGCCGACACCGGGGTGAAAGCCACCGAACAACTGCTGGCCGACCTCAAGCGCCGAGTCAAGGAAGCCAAAGCCACCGACCCGGCCCAGGTCAAGGGCCTGCTGATGGATGCCATTGCCGACCTGCTGGCCCCGCTGCAAAAGCCGCTGGAGATCGGTGCCCAACAGCCCACCGTCATCATGGTCGCCGGTGTCAACGGCGCAGGCAAAACCACCTCGATCGGCAAGCTGACCAAGCACCTGGCCGACGGTGGCGAAAGCGTGCTGCTGGCCGCCGCCGACACCTTCCGTGCCGCCGCCAAGGAGCAGCTGGCCGTCTGGGCCGATCGCAATACGGTCGAGATCGTCAGCCAGCAAGGCGGTGACCCGGCTGCCGTGAGCTTTGACGCCGTGACCGCGGGCCGCGCCCGTGGCAAGGACGTGGTGCTGGTGGACACCGCAGGCCGCCTGCCGACCCAGCTGCACCTGATGGAAGAGCTGAAAAAGATCAAGCGTGTGGTGCAAAAAGCGGATGCCACGGCTCCGCACGAAGTGCTGCTGGTGATCGACGGCAACACCGGGCAGAACGCGCTCGCCCAAGTGAAGTCCTTTGACGAAGCCTTGCAACTGACCGGCCTGATCGTCACCAAGCTCGACGGCACCGCCAAAGGTGGCGTGCTGTGCGCCATTGCCCGCGAAAAGCCGATCCCGGTGTACTTCATCGGCGTCGGCGAAAAGCTGGAAGACCTGGAAACCTTTGACGCCCGCGAATTTGCGCAGGCCCTCTTGTCATGACGAATACCACCGAACCCCGTTTGACTTCCCTCTCCCACGGCGGCGGCTGCGGCTGCAAAATCGCCCCGGGCGTGCTGTCCGACATCCTCAAAAGCACCCATGCTTTGCCGGTACCGCCCGAGCTGCTGGTCGGCATCGAAACCGCCGACGATGCGGCCGTCTACAAGCTCAACGACGAGCAGGCCCTGATCGCCACCACCGACTTCTTCATGCCCATCGTCGACGACCCGTTTGACTTTGGCCGCATTGCCGCCACCAACGCCATCAGCGATGTGTACGCCATGGGCGGCACGCCCATCCTGGCGCTGGCCCTGGTGGGCATGCCGATCAACGTGCTGTCCACCCAGACGATTGGCCGCATCCTCGAAGGTGGCGCCAGCGTCTGCAAGGCTGCGGGCATCCCGATCGCGGGCGGCCACACCATCGACTCGGTCGAGCCTATCTACGGCCTGGTCGCCATCGGCCTGGTGCATCCCGACCGCATCAAGCGCAATGCAGGTGCCCAACCCGGCGATGTGCTGGTGCTGGGCAAGCCGCTGGGCGTGGGCGTGCTGTCCGCCGCCCTCAAGAAGAACGCCCTGCCCCCCGAGGGCTACGCGCAGATGATAGCCACCACCACCCACCTGAACACCCCCGGCCCCGCGCTGGCGGCCCTGCCGGGTGTGCACGCGCTCACCGACGTGACCGGCTTTGCCCTGGCCGGTCACGCGCTGGAAATGGCCCGTGGCAGCGGCTGCACGGTCGAAATTGACTGGGCGAGCGTGCCCCTGCTGAGCGGCGTGCGCGATCTGGCCGCCCAAGGCATGGTGACCGGGGCCTCGGGCCGCAACTGGGCCGGCTACGGCCAGGACGTGCAGCTGCCCCCGGGCTTTGCCCCGCAGGACCAGGCCCTGCTGACCGACCCGCAAACCAGCGGCGGCCTGCTGGTGGCCTGCAGCCCGGACAGCGTAGACCAGGTGCTGACCACCTTCCGCAGCCATGGCTTTGGTCAGGCGGCTGTGGTGGGTCGGGTCACCGAAGGTCCGGCCCGCCTGAGAGTCCAGGCTTGAAGCTGTCCATTGGCCCTCTGCGGCCGGGTCGTAATACCTGTAACCCCTTGTCACAACACCGGTTTTCCGGTTTAGCACTCCCCAGGCAAGAGTGCTAATATAGGCACATTGAAAGGAGTTCTGGAATGACAATTCAATCTGGTTCCCCATCCACCGCGATGACCCTGAGCAGCCCGTGGGCGGTTGTGCCCTCGTTGGGCCACCTTGACGCCTACATCACGGCCGTCAACCGCATGCCCATGCTCACCCTGGAAGAAGAGCAGGAAGCTGCCCGCCAGCTCAAAGACCACGACAACCTCGAAGCCGCCCGTAAGCTGGTGCTCTCGCACCTGCGCCTGGTGGTGTCCGTTTCGCGCCAGTACCTGGGCTACGGCCTGCCGCATGGCGACCTGATCCAGGAAGGCAATGTCGGCCTGATGAAGGCTGTCAAGCGCTTCGACCCGGATCAGGGCGTGCGTCTGGTGAGCTACGCGCTGCACTGGATCAAGGCCGAAATCCACGAGTACATCCTCAAGAACTGGCGCATGGTCAAGGTCGCCACGACCAAGGCCCAGCGCAAGCTGTTCTTCAACCTGCGCTCCATGAAGCAGGGCTTCAAGGCCGATCTGGAAGAAGGCACGCACCGCGACACGCTCTCGAGCGCTGAAGTGGACAAGGTGGCCAGCCAGCTCAATGTGAAGCGCGAGGAAGTGCTGGAGATGGAAACCCGCATGTCCGGTGGCGATGTGCTGCTGGACCCGGCCCCCAGCGACGATGGCGAGCAGGCCTTTGGCCCCATCGCATACTTGTCGGACGCCGGACACGAGCCCACCGCCATGATCGAAGCGCGTCAGCGCGACCTGCTGGCCAGCGATGGCCTGGTGGCCGCTCTGGACAGCCTGGACGAACGCAGCCGCCGCATCGTCGAAGAGCGCTGGCTCAAAGTGAACGACAACGGCTCCGGCGGCATGACGCTGCATGAACTGGCTGCCGAGTATGGGGTGAGTGCCGAGCGCATTCGCCAGATCGAAGTGGCCGCGATGAAGAAGATGAAAAAGGCGCTGACCGAATACGCCTGAGCCATTAACACACTTCAGAGAACCCGGCCTCGGCCGGGTTTTTTACTTCTGTCGCAACGATAAGATCAAGCCATTCACGCACCGTATGGAGTCCCCATGATCGCCATTTCCCGTCGCACGCTGCTGGCCAGTCTTCTGATGGCCGCTCTCCCTCTGGCACGCGCCGACAATTGGCCGAGCAAGCCCTTGCGCCTGATCGTGGGCTTCCCGGCAGGCTCCAGCCCCGACCTCACAGCGCGCGCCCTGGCCGAACCGCTGTCACGTGCCTTGGGCCAGGCCGTGGTGGTCGAGAACAAGGTCGGCGCAGGCGGCAACATCGCTGCCGACGCGGTGGCCAAAGCCACCGATGGCCACACCCTGGGCCTGATGATCAACGGCAACATGACGATCGCCGGGCTGCTCAACCCCAAGCTCAACTACAAGCCGCTCAAGGACCTGGCCCCGGTCAGCCTGATCGGCACCGCCCCTTTGCTGCTGACTGCCCCTGCAGGCAGCGCAGGCGACACGCCCGCACAGTGGCTGGAGCAGGCCCGCAAGGCAGGCAACAAACTCAGCTACGGCTCACCGGGCGTGGGCACGGTGGCACACCTGGGCATGGAACTGCTCAAGGCCCGCGCAGGCATTGACCCGGTGCATGTGCCCTACCCCGGCAACCCGCAGATCATCAACGCCATGCTGGGCGGGCAGGTGCAGCTGGCGCTGCTGCCGCCGGGCCTGGCCATGACGCAGGTGAAGGCGGGCAAGCTGCGGGCCATCGGCACCACCAGCACCGGCCGCAGCGCGCTGGTGCCCGAAGTGCCCAGCCTGTCGGATGCAGGGGTGAAGAACTACCAGCTCGAAATCTGGAACGCCGTGGCCGCCCCGGCCAGCATGCCGACCGCGCAGGTGCACAAGCTGTCGGCCCTGGTCAGCGACATCGTGCGCAGTCCCGAGATGCGCCAGCGCCTGTTCCAGCAAGGCTGGCAGGTGGTGGGTTCGGCCCCGGAAGGGCTCAAGCACCGCATCGATGCCGACACAAAAGCCCTGGGCGACATCATCCACCAGCAGAAGATCGAGCTGAACTGATCAGACCTTGTCCATCGTGCGACGGGCGCGGCGCACGATGTAGCGGGTCGCGTCGCAAGGCGATTCGCACTCCCAGCGTTGGCAGACGGCGTCCACCCACGGCCCCTGTGTCTTGGACGCGTCGTTGAGCCAGTTGGCCACCGAGTTCTGCACATAGCGGCTCGGGTCAGCGCGCAAAGGCTCCAGCAAGTGCAAGGCCCGTTGTGGCTCGGCCTGCAGCGCCTTGATGGGCGCACACCACACGCCTTTGGGACGGGTCAGCTCGCTGGCAAAGCGGCGGATGTTCTCGTTGGCGTCCAGCACCCAGCCTTGCAGCAGATCGAGCGCGAGATCCAGCTCACCCATCACGTCGTCGCGCACCGCCGCCCAGGCCATTTCACGCACACCGAAATGCGGATCGGCCGCCAGGCGTGCCTGGGCCTGCAGTTGCCGCGCCAGCGGCCAACTGCTCCAGCGCACCCAGTCGCTCGCCCAGCAACGGGCCACATCGCTCGGATGGGTCACCAGCCGCTGCGCCACGGCATCCGGGTCCCGGCTTTCGGCGGTCATGTCGTACAGCGCGTGCGCGATCAGGCCATGGCGTTTCATGGGTTTGAAGCTGCCCAGCATGGCCAGCGTGTCCTGCAGGCGTTCATGTGTCGGGTTCAGTCCGATGGCCTGCGTCACAGCCGGGGCCAACTGCTGCAGATCGATGGCCAGAAATTCGTTGAGATTCGCGGTCGGGATGGCACCTGCATTCAGGGCCTGCAACACCTCATCCGGAATCAGCGCGATGCGGGCCGCCCCCTTGCGCCCGAGCAAGTGCGTGTGCTGCGAGGCCACGGCTTGCAGCACAAGCGTCATGCTCACTGGCCCTTGAGCAGCAGGCGGGCATCATCGGCCACAGCCTGCGCACCGGTGCCATAGCGGTTGAACAGGCGCAAACGGCCTTGCGGGTCGTACAGGTAGCTCTGCGCCGAATGGTCCATGGTGTAGCTGGTGGGCGACTTGCCCTCCACCTTCTTGGCGTAGATTTTGAAATCCTTGAGGAGCGACTGCATCTGCTCCGGCATCGGGCGCAGCGCCACAAAAGACGGGTCAAAGTTGGCCATGTAGGCCTTGAGCATGTCGGCGGTGTCGCGCTCGGGGTCCACGGTGATGAAGACCGCCTGCAGCTTCTCGCCATCGGCGCCCAGCATGCGGCGCACCTCCAGCAACTCTTGCAAGGTGGTCGGGCACACATCGGGGCACTGGGTGTAGCCAAAAAACACCACCACCACCTTGCCCGAAAAGTCTTTCATGGTCCGTGTCTGGCCGTTCTGGTCGGCCAGGGAAAAGTCCTTGGCGTAGTCGGCACCCGTGATGTCGACGCCCTTGAACGCAGGTTTGTCAGGCGTGCAGGCGCTCAGGCCCAACAAGGCGAAAGTGGTCAGCAAAACGGTGAATTGGCGTTTGAACATGCACACCTCAGAACAGGTAATGGTCCACCAGCAAGGCCGCAAACAGCACGCTCAGGTGGATCAGCGAGAAACGGAAGGTCTTGCGGGCCAGCTCGTCCGAGTAGTTGCGCCACAAGGCCACGGCATAGCCGATGAAGCCAATGTTCAGCACCACCGCAAAGAACAGGTAGAGCCAGCTGCTCATGCCGTAGATGAAGGGCATCAGGCAGGCGGCCAGCAGCACCACGGTGTAGAGCAGGATCTGCAGGCGGGTGAATTCATTGCCGTGCGTGACGGGCAACATGGGCAGGCCGGATTTGCGGTAGTCCTCGACACGGTACAGGGCCAGCGCCCAGAAGTGCGGCGGGGTCCACAAAAAAATGATGAGGAACAGGATCAGTGCCTCGGGGCCGACATCGCCCGTCATGGACGACCAGCCCAGCACCGGCGGCATGGCACCGCTGGCACCACCGATCACGATGTTCTGCGGCGTGAGCGGCTTGAGGATCACGGTGTAGATGATGGCGTAGCCCACAAAGGTGGCAAAGGTCAGCCACATGGTCAGCGGGTTGACCAGCACGTACAGGATGACGGAGCCGGTCAAGCACAGCGCACCTGAAAACAGCAAAGCCTGACGGTCGCTGAGTTCGCCCTTGGCGGTCGGGCGCCAGGCGGTGCGCTTCATCTTGGCGTCAATGGTTTTTTCGACCAGACAGTTGAAGGCCGCCGCCGCGCCAGCCACCAGCCAGATGCCCACGCAAGCCCACAGGCCGAGCATGAACTGCGCCCCATCGGGCATGCCGGGCACGGCAAGCACCATGCCGATCAGGGCGCAAAAGACAATCAGTTGCACCACACGGGGCTTGGTCAACGCGTGGTATTGGCGCCAGACGGACGGCGCAGGAACAAGGGAGGCAGAGGTCATGCGACGGGCCTTGAATCAGAAAGAGGTTGCGAAACCACCGAAGTGGTGATGAGCGACAAGGCCCAGGTCAAAGTCATCACCAGCGCGGCCGCGCCGCCGGTGTGGAGCACCGCCGCAACGAGGGGCCAGTCCAGCACCACGTTCGACAGGCCTGTGAAAAATTGCAGCGCCGACAGGGCGAGCAACGCCTGGGCAGGACGGCGCAAACCCGGCTGTTGGCGCATGCGCCAGCCCATGGTCAGCAAAACCGCCAGCACCAGCCAGGCCATGCAGCGGTGCACGTAGTGGATGCTGGCCAGCGCCGCAAAGGGCAAAGGCTGACCATCCGGGCCATGGCCCAGTTCGCGCCAGAGCTGAAAACCCTGCCAGTTCATGTCTGGCCACCACTGGCCCTGACAGGTCGGGAAATCGCTGCAGGCCAACACCGCGTAATTGGTGCTGACCCAACCGCCCAGGGCGATCTGCAGCCACAGCAAGCCCAAGGCCAGGCGCAAGCTCCAGCGCACACCCGCTGAAACAGACACGCTGCGCCAGCCTTCGTAACGGACCGCCTGCATCACCAGCAAAGCCAGCAGGCCGAGCGCCAGCAACAGGTGCAAGGTCACGATGGCCGGAAACAGTTTCATGGTCACAGTCAGGGCACCGAACGCGCCTTGCAGACAGACCCAGAGCAAGGTCAAGACAGGCCAGCACGGGTGCACGGCCAGGCGGCGGTCACGCCGCCAATGCCGCCAGGTCAGCACGAGCAGCGCAATGATCAGCACCCCCACGCCTGTGGCCATGTACCGGTGCACCATTTCCACCCAGGCTTTGCCGTGCGTCACCGGGCCACTGGGCAAAGCCGCCTGGGCCTGCGTGATCTCCTGGTGCGCCCCCAGCGGGGTGGCGTTGCCGTAGCAACCTGGCCAGTCCGGGCAACCGAGGCCCGAGTCGGTGAGGCGCGTGAACGCACCGACCAGCACCAGCTCGAAAGTGAGCGTCAGCGTGAGCAAAGTCAGTGCCTTCAGCCATTGCGCAGGCCCGGCCTGGTGGTGTCGCCGCCAGATCCACAGCAGGGGCACGCCGGCCACCAGCAGGCCCATGCCCATGAGCTGCCAGGCCGGACCGAGGTTGTACAAATCCACCTGCATGGGTTCAGCGCCCCGCCTGATCCCAGGACGCAGAAGCGCGCATCAGACGCTCCAGGTCACGCTTGGCCTTGGATGCGGACGGCACATCCATGTGTGCTGGAAAACGCATCATCCAGTTGCCCATCGGGTCCACCACATACAAATGGTCTTCGAGTGCATGGCCCGGCTCTGGCTTGAGCCAGGCCTGCAGCTCGTCCACAGGCATGCGCAGCACCTGGACGTCTTGCAAGGCAGGCAGCAAGCTGGAGGGCACGGGGGCATCGCCCTGGATCAGCCAGACACGGTCCATGCGGTCTTTGTCCTTGCCCAGGACTTCGCGCAGTTGGCGCTGAAAGTAAAGGTTCTTCTGGCAAGCCTCTGCGCAATCGCCCGAGCCCACACTGACCAACAGCCACTGACCTTTGAGGCTGCGCATAGGCACTGGCTGGTCCTTCATGTCCATTGCCGAGCTGTCCGGCATTGCCCGGGGCGGCGTCACCAACTCACCGTAGTTGCGTCTGGACTCCGGACGCACCACGTAATAGGTGAAATAAGACGCGATGACCGGGGCGGCACAAATGAGCACCACCCACAGCATTTTCATGCGCCCGGCGCGTGTGCGTTGCGCATCGGCCTGCGCCACCTCACCCGGCGCAGGCAACTCATGCACCGTCATGCTCAGCGGAACATCACGCTGCGGTGTTTTTTCGGAATGGTCGGACAATTTGGAACCAGACATAAAGTAAGACGATCAAGGCGCTGAGCCCGAACCACTGGAAAGCGTAACCAAGGTGTTTTTCAATGCCACTGGCCACCACGGGCCAGTCGCGCAAAAGCCCTTCAGAAGCCGGGCCAGACTGCACCACACTGACTTCCAGCAAGGATGGCGTTGTTTGACGCCGATAAACTTCAAAGTCGAGATTTTGCCGTATCGGCCCAGCCTCGTCGCCACCGAGGGCGTACATCCGGGATGGCCATGAGGACAAATGACCCTCCAGCTCGACGACGCCCTCGGGTGTTGAAATCGCAGGCAGTGCAGCTCTGTCAGTGAACGAGCGGGGCACCCAGCCACGTTGCACCAAAATCACCGTGTTGGAATTTTCCAAAATCAGGGGCGTCACCACATAAAAACCCGCTCGGCCCTGCATTTGGCGATTGTCCAGGTACACAGTCCCTTTTGACAGCCAGTGCCCACGCAAGCGGACAGCGCGGTGCAACAAGCCTTCCCGGTTTTCGGCCGAATCACCCGCCTGACCCAATGCCGAGCCGTCCAATGGCGGCAAAGCCGCCTTGGCCGACTGCGCATCCACCAGCGCCTGCTTTTGGGCCGCCCGGCCCAATTGCCATTGCCCCAAGGAGGCGGTGACCAGCACACCAGCCAGTGCTGCCAACAGGATCAATACACGCTGCATCTTGAAACCAGAACGGGTCATTGGATAATCGCTTCCATGAAAATCCTTGTTGCATTTGCTTTTGTAGCGATCCTGGCCAGTCTGGCCATGGCCCTGGTGTACATGATGCGCGGCAGCGCCCCACGCGAAGAAGGTGCCGCACCGCGCAAAGGACAGATGGCCAAGGCGCTGGCCTTTCGGGTGGGATTTTCCATTCTTCTGTTCATCTGCGTGCTGGTGTCCTGGCAAATGGGCTGGATTCACCCTTCTGGCATTCCCATCGGCGCTTGACCCTTGCCTCTTGCACAAAAAAAGCGCCCAAGGGCGCTTTTTTTGTGGAGCAACGCAGCCTTACAGCCAGTACACCAGGATGTACAGACCCAGCCAAACCACGTCCACGAAGTGCCAGTACCAGGCAGCGCCTTCAAAACCGAAGTGACGCTCGGTGGTGAAGTGGCCTTTTTGCAGACGCAGCGTGATAAACAGCAGCATCAACATGCCCACAAACACGTGGAAGCCATGGAAGCCGGTCAACATGTAGAAGGTTGATCCGTACACACCTGAAGACAACTTCAGGTTCATTTCGCTCCAGGCGTGGGCGTATTCATAACCTTGCACAAACAGGAAGACAACACCCAGCAAAACAGTCAGCCACATGAAGCGGATGGTCTTGGCGCGGTCACCGTGCTGCAGGGCATGGTGAGCGATCGTCAGTGTCACTCCCGAAGTCAGCAGCAGGCCGGTGTTGATGGTGGGCAACCAGAAGGGCGTCATCGTCTGGAAAGGCTCCACGATGCCCGCAGGTGAAGCCGTTGCACCAGCTGCCAGCGAAGGCCACACGGCTTTGAAGTCAGGCCAGATCAAGGCGTTGTCCAGGCTACCCAGAGCAGGCACCGAGTGCATGCGGGCCCACCAGAGGGCGGTGAAGAAAGCACCGAAGAACATGACTTCAGAGAAGATGAACCAGGTCATGCTCCAGCGGTAGGACAAATCGATCTTGTGGCTGTACATGCCGCCTTCGCTTTCAGCGATGGCGTCTTTGAACCACTGGTACAGAACCGTGAGCCACCAGACCAGACCAAAGAACAGCGAGTACATGCCCCAACCGGAGCCGTTGATCCACTGGCCTGCGCCGAGGATCACAAAGAACAGCCCGATCGCAGCCATCACAGGGTGACGGGACTCGTGCGGAACGTAGTAGTAAGGCGTTGTGCCGTGTGCGGTAGAACTCATGGGGACTCCTGCTCTCTTTTCTTGGAAACTCAAATCTGGGGTTAAAAACCGGTGGGTTGAACCACCACCCAATTGACCAGGGCCATCAGCCCCAGCACAAAGATCAATGCAATCACAATGCCCACCACAACAATGTGGAAGGGGTTGAGGTTTTCGGTGTCTTTCTGGTAGTCCGCATTTTTGCGAATGCCCAGAAAGGACCACAGCACCGCCTGAACAGTGCGAAAAATCGAAGCCTTGCGAACGGGCGTCATGGACTCTGCGCTCATGACCCGACTCCGGACATCAACTGAGTTTGTGCCACTGGCGCGGCAGGGGTTTTGCCACCCACCTCAAAAAAGGTGTAGGACAAAGTGATGGTCGTGACGTCCTTGGACAACTTGGGATCAATCACGAACGACACAGGCCATTGTTTCTTTTCGCCTGGCTCCAGCGTGTACTGGTTGAAACAGAAACACTCGAGCTTGTTGAAATGGCTGGCCGCCTGGTGGGGTGCATAGCTGGGAATGGCCTGGGCCGCCATGCGGCGGTTCTGGACATTCTGGAACTCGTACATCACAGTGGCCAGCTCACCCGGGTGAACCTGGATCGAACTCTTCTGGGGCTTGAAGTCCCAGGGGCCGCGTGCATTGGCATCGAACTCGACCGTGATGGTTCGGCTGCTGTCGACCTGCGTGTTGGCAGGCACTTTGACTGCAGCGCCAATCGCGCCGTTGCCTGGCACCATGCGCTCGGAGACCGACAGGATGTTGATGCCCGTGATCTCGCAGATGTGCTTGTAAATGGGGATCAGCGCATACCCGAAGCAGAACATGCCAGCGGTCACAACCGCCAGCTTGCCCACCATCTTCAGGTTTTCAGAGCGCAGATTCATCCCCATGGCATCAGCCCCGCAAAAGGACCATCTTGGCCATGAAGCCGATGAAGAACACCGCTGCGACCGACGCCAGGATCAGGGCCAGCCGCAGATTGCTTTTCTTTTGCTCAGGTGTTGTCATGGCTAACTTTGGATTCAGCCAATCACGCGGGTCGCAGTGGCGTCCAGCTTGGGTGGATTTTCAAAGGTATGGAACGGGGCTGGCGAAGGAACTTCCCACTCCAGGCCTTCAGCCGCTTCCCAAGGTTTCTGAGGGGCTTTTGCACCCTGGCCGCGCATGGCAGGCACCACGACGAACAGGAAGAAGTAAACCTGCGCAAAACCGAAGAAGAAGGCGCCCACCGAGGCAACCATGTTGAAGTCAGTGAATTGCATGGGGTAGTCGGCATAACGACGTGGCATGCCCGCCAGACCCAGGAAGTGCATCGGGAAGAAGGTGATGTTGAAAGAGATCAACGACCACCAGAAGTGCAGCTTGCCACGGCCTTCGTTGTACATGACACCGGTCCACTTGGGAATCCAGTAGTACACGCCAGCAAACAAGGCAAACAGGGAGCCTGCCACCAGCACGTAGTGGAAGTGGGCCACCACGTAGTAGGTGTCCTGCATCTGGATGTCGATCGGTGCCATGGACAGCATCAGACCCGTGAAGCCGCCCATGGTGAACACGAAGATGAAGCCCACAGCAAACAGCATGGGGGTTTCAAAAGTCATGGAGCCGCGCCACATGGTGGCGATCCAGTTGAAGATCTTCACGGCGGTCGGCACGGCGATCAGCATCGTGGCGTACATGAAGAACAGCTGACCAGTCACCGGCATGCCGGTCGTGAACATGTGGTGTGCCCACACGATGAACGACAGGATGGCGATCGACGAAGTGGCGTACACCATGGAGGCGTAACCAAACAGCTTCTTGCGGGCGAAAGCAGGCACGATCTGGCTGATGATGCCGAAGGCCGGCAAGATCATGATGTACACCTCGGGGTGACCGAAGAACCAGAAAATGTGCTGGTACATGACCGGATCACCGCCTCCAGCGGGATTGAAGAAGCTGGTGCCAAAGTGGCGATCGGTCAGCGTCATGGTGATGGCGCCAGCCAGCACGGGCATCACGGCGATCAGCAGGTAAGCGGTGATCAGCCAGGTCCATGCAAACATAGGCATCTTCATCAGCGTCATGCCAGGGGCACGCATGTTGAGGATGGTCACGATGATGTTGATCGAACCCATGATCGAAGAAGCACCCAGGATGTGCATGGCAAAAATGCCTGCGTCCATCGAAGGGCCCATCTGCAGGGTCAAAGGTGCATACAGGGTCCAGCCAGCAGCGGGAGCGCCGCCAGGCATGAAGAATGAACCGGCCAGCATCAGACCCGCAGGAATCATCAGCCAGAAGCTGAAGTTGTTCATGCGGGCAAAAGCCATGTCGGAGGCACCGATCTGCAGCGGCAGCATCCAGTTGGCAAAGCCCACAAAGGCCGGCATGATCGCGCCGAACACCATGATCAGACCGTGCATGGTAGTGAACTGGTTGAACAGTTCAGGGTTCACGATCTGCAGGCCCGGCTGGAACAGCTCGGCACGGATCAGCAGCGCCAGAACGCCGCCAATCATCAGCATGGTGAAGCTGAACAACAGGTACAGCGTACCGATGTCCTTGTGGTTGGTCGCATAGACCCAGCGACGCCAGCCCGCAGGCGCGTGACCGTGGTCGTCATGGGCGTGATCGTGATGGTCGAGAACGGCACTCATCTTGATTTCCTCTTAATTTATACAGTTCAGGCTTATTTGCGGGCAGCCAGCACTTCAGCCGGTTGCACGATCTGCCCGGTCTTGTTGGACCAGTTGTTCTTGGTGTAGGTGATGACAGCAGCAATGTCGGTATCCGACAGTTGCTTCCAGGAAGGCATGGCGCCATTGTTCTGACCATTGAGCAACACGGCCACTTGCTTCATCTTGTCCGCATCCTGCACCACGGCAGAACCGTCAAGTGGCTTGATCGGGCCAGCGCCTTTGCCGTTGGCCTGGTGGCAGGCAGCGCAATTGGCCGCATAGACTTTCTCACCACGCTTGGTCAGGTCTTCCTGGTTCCAGACTTTGGAAGGATCATCGGCCTTTGCCGCTTGCTTTTTCTTCTCGCCTTCAACCCACTTGGAATAATCTTCTGCAGACAGCACCTTCACGTGGATGGGCATGTAAGCGTGCTCCTTACCGCACAACTCGGCACATTGGCCGTAGAAGTCACCGGTTTTCTCGGCACGGAACCAGGTGTCGCGCACGAAGCCAGGAATCGCATCTTGCTTGATACCGAACGCAGGCACCATGAACGCGTGGATCACATCGTTGGCGGTGGTGATGACACGCACTTTCTTGCCCACAGGCACCACCAGGGGGTTGTCCACCTTGAGCAGGTAGTTGTCGCCTTCGGGCTTGCCCGCGTCGGACATGGCGCGCTGGCTGGAGTCCAGTGTGGAGATGTAGCTCAGGCCTTCACCCTCGCCCTTGAGGTAGTCATAACCCCACTTCCACTGGTAGCCCGTGGCCTTGACCGTCAGGTCGGCGTTGGTGGTGTCTTTCTGGGCCACCAGCACTTTGGTTGCCGGCAAGGCCATCAGAATCACGATCAGGAACGGCGCGGCGGTCCACAGGATTTCAACCGTGACCGACTCGCTGAATGTGGCGGGCTTGTGGCCCACCGACTTGCGGTGCTTCCAGATGGAATAGAACATCACCGAGAACACGGCAATGAAGATCACCGTGCAGATGATCAGCATCATCCAGTGCAGCCAGTGCTGCTCTTCGGCGATTTTGGTCACCGGAGCTGCAAAGTTGAGCTGATTGACAGCAGGGCCGCCCGGCAGGTCATTGACGGCATGGGCAGCTGTTGCCAGCATCACGCCCGTGAAGATGCCCGCACGGGACAGCAGCGAAGCCAGTTTTCTGGAAATGTTCTTCATGGTTCTCACAAACTTCCAAGTCTCGGTTAGATCCCACACCTTTGGCTCCGGCTGTTGCCAACCCGGGCCAGGCCCGCGCACAGCGCATGGCCTTTCTTCGTGATTCGCCTAGGTCAGGCCGCAAAATCAGCGGCTTGACCACCGGAGCTCAAGCAAGCCCAAAAGGCATCCAGACGCGCTGGACGGACGAAATAGCCGCGAATTTTACCCGACTTGTGAAGGGTTTTTGATCTTTCGCAAACCTGACGCAATCAGGCCTTCCCGGCCGCCAGCATCCGGCGCATGTCTTCCAGACCAATTTGGCTTTCGGCTTGAACTTTGTGGCGCGGCGCTGGTTTGAGCGCATGCCCATACACCACCTCAAATGTCAGACACAGGCGCCCCTGCTCGTCGGGACGCGCCAAATTATTCAAAACCTGAAGCAATTGAGCCCGCCAACGGCGGCCTCGCAGTCCTGCAAAACGTTGCCCGTGCAGGTTACGGCCCAATTCACGCAATTCGGCCAGCAGGCGCTCGGGGGTCTCAAAGCTCAAGGTGATGCGCTCCATGTCCATGACCGGCTCGGCAAACCCGGCATGCACCAGCATGTCACCCCAATCGTGCATGTCGGTGAACTCATGGGCAGGCTGGGGCCAGCCCTGCTGGGCGTAGATCCGACGCAATTCGTGCAAGGTATCGGGGCCCAGGCACGAAAACATCAGGAAACCATCGACCGCCAGGGCCTGGTGCCAATCCCGGATCAAGGCCTGGGGGTCGGCCGCATGGTGCAGCAGCATGTTGGCCCAAAGCATGTCCACCCCTGCTGCGGGTGGTGTCTGCAGGTGGGTGGCGGGTCTCGTCCAGCGTGACAACTGCCACCAGGGGCGGCTGCGGGCCTGCCATTGCTGCACACCCGCTGCCCGCTCGGCCACCAGCCAGACGGGTGCCTTGGGGTAGCGTTGCTGCAAAGCCTGATGCGCCTGCACCCCGCCTTTCAAAGGCTCCCAATGGGCCCAAGCGCGGGGTTGCAGCCGGATGAAGTCGAGCCGATCCAGCATGCGCGAAGCCACCTCCTCGTGCAACCAGGGTGACGTATTCGGGTGCGTGGGCAAGGCAGCCCATCGGGCCGCAGCCACAGGGTCCAGAGAGGGGGGGCGTTCAGAAGAAGACATGGCGTGTGGTTCAGGCCTTGCAGGCCGTGACAGGCTGGCAGTATATTGATTTCATGGCTTTCCAATGGTTCAAAGGGCTCACTTCCTCGCCTTTGTGGCGAAATCTGGGCGTGGCATGGCCCAGCCGTTGTGCCATTTGCCGGGCCTGGCCATCGGCCCCGGTCTGCGATGACTGCATCAGCCACCACGCCCAACCCCTTGCACGCTGCCAACGCTGCGCTCTGCCCTTGCCTTCTGGCCGGGTCTGCGGCGCCTGCCTGACCGACCCGCCGCCCCTGGACCAGTGCCTGAGCGCCACCCGCTACAGCTGGCCCTGGATGGATCTGGTCGCCCGCTTCAAGTTCCAGGCCGAACCGGGCTGGGCCCGCCCCCTGGCCACCCTGATGCGCAGCAGCCATGGGGTGGAGGACACCCTGGACGCGGCCGACTGGGTGCTGCCCATTCCACTGTCCAGGCAGCGCCTGGCCGAACGCGGCTACAACCAGTCCTGGCTGCTGGCCCACCAACTGTGCCCAGCCAAGGCCAGGGCCGAACTGCTGCTGCGAACACGCGATACCCCCTCCCAGCGCACGCTGCCTCGCCGTGAACGCCTGGCCAACCTGGAGGGGGCCTTTGCCGTGGACCCTTTGCTGGCTGCGGACCTGCGCGGACGACGCGTGGTGCTGATCGACGATGTGATGACCAGCGGTGCCTCGCTGCACACCGCCGCCAGGGTGCTGCGGCAAGCCGGCGTTCAACACATTGCAGCCATCGTGCTGGCCCGCACCGACCCGGACACCGGGGCGCAAACCGAAACACTGCCTTTTTAGGCGTCCAAGCTTCGGCCTTGTGGCAGGACGGCACAATACCGGCCATGTTTCACATCGTCCTGGTCGAACCCGAAATCCCGCCCAACACCGGCAACATCATCCGGCTGGCCGCCAACACGGGCTGCACGCTGCACCTGATCGAGCCTCTGGGTTTTTCGATGGAAGACAAACACATGCGCCGCGCCGGGCTCGATTACCACGAGTACGCCCAGCTGCGACGCCATGCCAATTGGGACGCCTTTCTGGCGGGTGAGCAGCCACAGCCCGAGCGGATGTTCGCGCTGACCACGCGTGGCAGCCGCCCCGTGCACAGCACCGCTTTTCAACCGGGTGACTGGCTGGTGTTCGGCGCAGAGACCCGCGGCCTGGCGCCCGAGCTGAGGGAGCGCTTTGCCCCCGAGCAACGCATCCGCTTGCCCATGCGTGAAGGCCAGCGCAGCCTGAACCTGTCCAATGCCGTGGCAGTGACCGTGTTCGAAGCCTGGCGACAGAACGGCTTTGCAGAGGCCTTGAACGCAGCAGGCTGATCAGCGCCGCTCAGACATACATGCGGGCCAGCGACTCGGCCACGCACACCGGCTTGTCGCCCCCCTCGCGCTCGATCGTCACATCCCACTGGATCTGCAGGCCATTGCCGTCGATGGGGGTGGCCGATTGCAGCTTGAGCTGGGCGCGCAAGCGGCTGCCGACTGGCACGGGGGACATGAAACGCACTTTGTTCAAGCCGTAATTGACCCCCATGCGCACCCCGTTGACATGCACGGTTTTCTCAAAAAACTGGGGCAGCAGCGACAGAGTCAGGAAACCATGCGCAATCGGGGCGCCAAATGGGCCTTGCTTGGCACGCTCCACATCCACATGGATCCATTGGTGATCGCCTGTGGCGTCCGCAAAGCGGTTGACCTGTTCCTGGGTGATCAGCACCCATTCGCTGGTGGCAACGTGTTGGCCCACGCAAGCAGCCAGATCGGCCAGTGTTTCAAAGGTTTTCATGCCTGCCACTGTAGGCATGTCGGTGCGCAGCGCATGTCCATGCCGCGACACTTTGAGGGCTAACCCCAAGTCTGACGCCCTTCAATGCGGTTTCATGCGGGCCAGATCCTCGCGCAAGCGGGCAAGCTCCTCACGGTAATGCTCGGCGTCACCGTAATCGCTGAAGCCATGGTAATGCGGGTGGGCCTGCAAGACCTTGCGGGCATGCTTGATCGGGCACCAGTACTGCTCGGTCAGTCCCACCACTTCACGCACATAAGCGATCAGGCCATTGGCATACGAGCAATACGCACAATTTATTTTTTCGAGCCAGTTGAGATAAGCCAGGTGTGTGCGGTCAAACACCAAATACCGGCCGCGCCTGACCCGGGGAATCCGATAAAGCGGAAAACAAACCCATTGGTACAGCGTGACCGACACATCCAACAGGATCAGAGGAACGATCACCGGGTAGATGAAAGGCACACTCAGCACGCTGCGCCACTCGGCACTGAACACATAGCGCAGCAAACCCATTTTGAAACGCTTTTGCTGCGCCAGCACCTCGGCTTCGAAGCGGACTTTTCGCGTTTCAAAGTCGGCCTGCCACTGCTGGCGCCTAGTCTGAGCCTCCCGCTCGATGCGGGCCTCCAGTTCACGAATGCGCTCCATGAATTCACGGATATCGGGATTCATCTTCCAAGCCCTCCAAAATGACTTCAAGACCCACTTTAATCGCTGTCGGGTATGGACAGCGCGCCCCATCCCCGGTCACACTGCTGCGACATGTCACCACTGCCCAACAACGTCCAGCCCCTGCAAGGCCTCAGCCCGCCAGAAGCCGCACTCCGCCTGAGCCGCGATGGCCCCAACGAGTTGCCCGATGCTGACCGACTTGGCGTTTGGCAACGCCTGTGGCATTTGCTCAGTGAACCCATGTTTGCCTTGCTGGTACTCGCTGCCTTGCTGTACATCGTTCTGGGCGATCTGGTCGAGGGCATCACGCTGACCGTGTTTGTGATCGCGGTGCTGGCTCTGACTTTCTACCAGGAAGGCCAATCGGCCAATGCCATCGAGGCGCTCAAGGCCATGAGCCAACCGCAGGCACGCGTGATCCGTGCAGGCCAGGTGCTGACCATTGCGGCACGTGAGCTGGTACAGGGCGACCTGCTGCTGCTGGCCGAAGGGGACCGCATCAGTGCGGATG
>Ga0228702_1000672_pt1 | contig 24825 bp, 26 predicted proteins | sample McNCre217_Aug_MG_2_FD_178018 | JGI IMG/M metagenome (GOLD analysis project Ga0228702, IMG submission 178018) | Freshwater microbial communities from McNutts Creek, Athens, Georgia, United States - 20-17_Aug_MG | ecosystem: Environmental > Aquatic > Freshwater > Creek | place: USA: Georgia...
TGCCTTATGCGGTGGCGGCGCATTTGCTCATGCGCGCCTCGCACTTGCCCGTGGCCGAACGCAGCGGCGTGTTGTGGGTGTCCACCTCGGCGCCGTTTGTGTTGACGCCCTTGGGCTTTGCGCTGTTGCAGCAACCCTACTCACGCGCGGCGGTGGTGTGGGCTTATGCCATCACCACCTTGTGGCTGTGGCTCGGTTATCGCCGCTTGGTCAAACACCGCGCCTTGCGCTTGGTGCATTTGGATGCCAACGTACCCACCCAACTCGCCAGTTACTTGAGCCCGCACCTGTTGGACCCACAGGCCGTACACCTGCAGTACTGGAACCTCGACACCCATGTGCCCCTGCCCGCCTGCGATGGCGTGGTGCTCGACCGCCACGTGCCACCCAGCGACGCGCGCACGCGTTTGCTGAGCCAGCTCAAAATGCAGCACCTGCGCCTGTACAGCGTGGAGGCCGTGGCCGAACTCACCAGCGGCCGCAAGATGCTGCCCCACGCCAGCGATACCTTGTGGGAGATCGACAACGACCCCGGCTACGACCGCATCAAACGTCTGCTCGACTTGGGCGTGGTGATTGGGCTCTCGCCCCTGTGGTTGCCCCTGGCCGCTGCGGTGGGCTTGGCAGTGCGCTACGACTCCAAAGGCCCCGCCTTGTTCTCGCAACAGCGCGTGGGGCGCGATGGCCAAGCCTTCACGCTGTGGAAATTCCGCAGCATGGTGCACGGCCTTCAAGCACCCGGCGTGCACTTTGCACAAGCCGAAGACCCACGCATCACCCGCGTAGGCCGGTTCTTGCGCCGCACGCGGTTAGACGAGTTGCCACAGCTGTGGAACGTGCTGCGCGGCCACATGAGCTTGATTGGCCCGCGTCCTGAGCAAGCTGCTTTTGTGCGCGAATTTGCGGGCTCCATCCCCAGCTACCCCTACCGCCACTTGGTGCGTCCCGGCCTGACCGGTTGGGCCCAGGTACAACACGGTTATGCCGACAGCGCTGACAGCACGCGCATCAAGCTGAGCTACGACCTGTACTACGTGGCCCACTACTCGCTCGCGCTCGATTTGTTGATCGCCGCCAAAACCGTCAAAACCGTGTTCACCGGTTTTGGTGCGCGTTAACACGGCCCGCACAGCACGCTTGGCATGGTGAGTACTCGTCGCATCTTGATCTTGGAAGAGCCCCAATGGGGCGGCGTGCAGACCATGACCCGTACGCTGCAAGACGCTCTGCAAGCGCAAGACCTGCAGGTCACCGCCCTGCCCTGGCGGCAAACCCATTGGCCGCAACTGGTGGCAGCCGCACAGGCACACGATGTCATCGTGGCCAGCCACAACTTTGGCCCCACCTATGGCGGCGCGGCACTCAAAGCCATCACGGGCAAGCCCTTGATCAGCTGGGTGCATGGGCCTCTGATGAATGTGCTGCACGAATCACGCGCGTCGTGGGCCAAAAAGCTGTGGCTGCGCTTGCTCTACAAGCAGGTAGACCACTTTGTGTGCGTGTCGCGCACCACGCACGACTCTTTGCTGGGATTCATAGGCCAACTCTCACGCACGCAGCAATGCAGCGTGGTGCCCAATGGCCTAGCCGACATGCCGCCAGGACAGCCCCTGCATGTGCATGCAGGCCACGGCGGCGAAGAAGGCATACCGCCCTTGCTGCTGGGCTATGTGGGGCGCTTGTCGGCAGAAAAGCGGCCAGGCCTCTTGCTCGACACCTTGCGCTTTTTGCCTGACCACGCACAGCTGGGCATCGTGGGCGAAGGCCCCTTGCACCGCAAGATGGTGCACGACGGCATGGACTTGATGTACCAAGGCCGCGTGCACTTCTTGGGCAAACACCCCAGCGGCGCCAGCCTGTACCAGCCTTGGCAAATGACGCTGATGACTTCGCGCTACGAAGGCTGCCCCATGACTGCGCTCGAATCGCTCAGCTGCGGCGTGCCTTGCGTGGCACTGCCCATCCCCGCCATGCGCGAGTTGTTTGACCGCGATGCCCCTTATTTGCTGGCACGCGGTGATGCCCCCGTGGCCTTGGCCGAAGCCGTGATGACCACCCTCAGCCTACCGCCCGAACAAGTGCGCGACGACATGGCGCGCATTGTGGCCAGACATTCCATCGACCAGTTTGCGCGGGCGTGGCAAGAGGTGCTGCACACATGTTGACCTCGGCCCACACAAAGCAAGGAAAGTCCGCTGGCCAAACCTCGCCTAGCACTTCTGTTCCTATTCACTTTGTACGAAACGGCCCGTCCTACTTGCCCGAGTTAGACGCCTACACCGCCTTCCTGGCTGCACGCGGCCTGCGCAGCCAAACCCATGACCAAGGCGACACCGTGCCCGACGACGCACAGGTGGTGTGGTGGATTTGCGGGCGTGTGCCCTGGCCCCAAGCCTGGCGTTTGCGCCATGCGTTTCAGGTGCATGAATACAGCTCGGCTTCTGTGCCACCCCATGCTTGGCTCAAAGACCAAGTCAAGCACTGGACCCAACCGAAACCCGATTACCGGATTTTTCAGAACGGCTGGGTGCGCGAGCGCATGGGTTTTGGGCACAACGTGCCACACGCTTTGCGCGACATGGGTGTGGCACAGCACTTTTTTGACATCGCGCAAGCGCAGGTCGTGGCCACCTTGGCGCCGCCTGAGTTCGACTTGGTCTACCTTGGTGAAATGGGCCGCCTCGCGCCCTTCTTGCCTTTGCTGCACACCATCCATGCGGCGAGTCGCAGCTTGTTGCTGGTGGGTGATGTGCCCGATGCAGTGCGAATGCAATTGCCCCCCTCCGTCACCTGCACGGGCCGCGTGCCGCATGCCGAAGTGCCCCGCCAATTGCGTCGCGCGCGATTTGGCTTGAACTTGGTCAGCAACGTCGAACCCTACAACCAACAAACCTCCACCAAGGTGCTGGAGTACTGCGCCGCAGGCCTGCGTGTGGTGAGCAACGATTACGCCTGGGTACGCTACTTTGCCACCCAGTATGAGGGCAATTTCCATTTGCTGCACGATGACCCCAACACTTGGCAGCACAGCTTTGGTGAGGCGCTAGAGGCCTATCCGTATGTGGTGCCTGATGTGCGTGCGCTCGCCTGGCACGAGGTGCTCAAGGCCTTGCCGATTTGGTCTGTCTTGTTCGGGGCGCAGACATGACTGCGCTTCGCTTGCCACGCACCCATCGCACCAGCCGCACCGTGGCACTGGCCAGCTTGGTGGCCTTTGTCACCCAAGTGGTGTTTGCCTTGCTCATGCTGCGTTTGTTCACACCAGAAGAAGTGGGTGAGTTTTCGGTGCTGAGCCAAATTGGTTTTTTCTGGATGACCTTGGCCTTGGCTCAAGCGCCTTTGAGCTTGCTGGCCAATGCCCATCTGCCTGCTGAGCTGGCAGCGCGCCATGCCTGGCATACCAGCTTGGTGCGAGGTTTGTGGCTGTTGCCTCTGGTGGTGCTGGCCTTGGGTTTCAGCCAACTCAACAGCTGGCCCGCCTTGCTGTGGGTGTTGTTGCTGGCGGTGTGTCAAATGGGCTGGACCTTGGCGCAAGCCTTCAGCTTGCGTGTGGGCACCGCTTGGCACCAAGCTGCTGTGCGTGTGCTGCCGCCTTTGACTGCTACCTGCGCGGCCGTGGCTGCGGTGGGGATGGGCGCCAACACGCAAGACTCATGGCCGAGCTTGGTGCTGTCTGCCGTGTTGGGCTATGCCGTGGGCGCAACTTGGTTGCTGCCCGCGTGGCGACAAGTCGCAACGCCAAGCGATGCTCGTCGTACTGACGCATCGGATGCCCCCATCACTTCGAATGCCAACGGCACCTCATCGACTGACGCCAGCGCCGTGCAAGCCGACACACGCAGCACGCGCTTGCGCATGGCACACACGGTGGTCGATGCGCTGCTGGCCACGGCCATCGTGTTGGTGTGGCAGCGTTTGTACGGCGCGCAAGAAACCGGTTGGATGACAGCCCTGCTGCGCGTGCTGGGCTTCTTACCTGCCGTGGTCCACATGGCCTGGGCACAAGTGATGTTGGCTAAACCGCAAGAAACCTCGCGCGCCAGCCCTTGGTGGTTGGGCTTGGCTGCCTTTGTGTGTGTGATCTTGCTCGGCTTCGCGTGCGCAACGGCACTTTATGCGCAATGGCTCGATGCGCGATGGAGCGGCGTGTGGTCCTACATCGCGCCCTTGGTGTTGTGGCAAGGCTGTGCGTGTTTATCTGCAGCGTTTAGCCACAGACCGTTTCAAACCCAATCGGCCAGCCGCTATTCGTGGGCGTGTATGGGCTTGGCTTTGGCGCAAGGGCTGGTGTTAGTCGCGCCCTTGGTGTTGGGTATGTCCATCAGCGCTTCAGAGCATGTGTCAGGTTTTGCGCTGGTGAGTAGCTTGGGCTTGTTGGGGCTGACCTTTTGGATGGCGAAGTTGCGCTGAAAACACTTACTTTTGCAAAGTCGGCGCATTCGCGTCTTTGGCAGCCAACAAGGGCGGTGCATCCAACAGATGCAGGGGCCAGTCAATGCCTACGCTGGGGTCGTTCCACAACAAGCTGCGCTCATGCTCGGGGCTGTAGTAATCGGTGGTTTTGTACAAGAACTCGGCGCTCTCACTGGTCACTAAAAACCCGTGGGCTAAGCCCTCAGGTATCCACAGTTGTTTTTTGTTTTCCGCCGACAGTTCTAAGCCAAACCATTGGCCAAAGGTCGGGGAGCCTTTGCGAATATCCACCGCCACATCAAACACCGCGCCCTGGGTGACGCGCACCAACTTGCCTTGCGGGTTTTGCACTTGGTAATGCAAGCCGCGCAACACGCCTTTGGCGGACTTGCTGTGGTTGTCTTGCACGAAGCTGCGCTGCAGTCCTGTGGCTTGCTCAAAATCGCGCGCGTTGAAGCTCTCAAAAAAGAAGCCCCGTGCATCGCCAAACACCTTGGGTTCCAAAATCAACACGCCCTCGATGGGCGTGGGGGTCACTTGGTAGGGCATGGCTTATTTCAACAAGTTCAACAGGTATTGACCGTAGCCGTTTTTGGCCAAAGGCGCTGCGAGCTTTTGCAATGCGGCAGCATCAATCCATTTTTCGTGAAAGGCAATTTCTTCAGGGCAAGCCACCATCAGGCCTTGGCGCTTTTGCAGCGTACCAATGAAACTGGCGGCTTCTAACAAGCTGTCGTGTGTGCCCGTGTCCAGCCACGCATAACCACGGCCCATGATCTCCACGTTCAACTGGCCCAACTCTAGATAGCGCTTGTTAACGTCAGTGATCTCCAGCTCGCCACGGTGCGAAGGCTTCACAGCCGCTGCAATGTCGCACACCTGTTCATCGTAGAAGTACAGGCCTGTGACGGCGTAGTTACTCTTGGGGGCTTTGGGTTTTTCTTCGATGCTCAGGGCACGGAACTGCTTGTCAAACTCCACCACGCCGTAGCGCTCTGGGTCGTGCACATGGTAGGCAAACACCGTAGCGCCACTGCTGCGTTGATCGGCGCTGTGCAGCTGCTTCACCAAGTCGTGGCCATAAAAAATGTTGTCGCCCAACACCAAGGCGCTGGGATGATTGGCCACAAAGTTTTTACCGATGATGAAAGCTTGCGCCAATCCATCAGGACTGGGCTGCACCGCATACTCAATGTGCATGCCCCATTGGCTGCCGTCGCCAAGCAACTCGGTGAATCGTGGTGTGTCTTGTGGCGTGGAAATGATCAACACCTCGCGAATACCGCTGAGCATCAAGGTGGTCAGCGGGTAATAAATCATGGGCTTGTCGTACACGGGCATGAGCTGTTTGCTCACCGCTTGCGTCACGGGGTAAAGCCGCGTGCCTGAGCCACCGGCCAAGATGATGCCTTTGCGTTGTTTGGTCATTTGTTTGTTTTTGAAATAAGTTGATCAAGGATAGCGTCTACGCCCACTTGCCATGCAGGGAGCGCAATACCAAATGTGGTTTGCAATTTGTGCGTGTTCAAGCGCGAATTCAGTGGGCGCGGAGCGGGCACAGGGTATTCTGCGGTGGTGATGGGGCTGACAGTTTCTGGCGATGCTTTCAATTGAGCACCTCGCTGCAAAGCCCCCGCAATCACGTGCTGCGCATAACCGTGCCAAGACACCTCGCCCGCTGCCGCGACGTGATAAATGCCCCAACGTGCATCCTCGTCAGATGCATGCGACATTGCTTGAATCAGCTTCACCGTCACATCGGCGAGTAACTCGGTGCTGGTGGGCGCACCGATTTGATCGACCACCACGCGCAAAGCGTCGCGCTCAGCAGCCAGACGCAACATGGTTTTTAAGAAATTGCCCCCGTGTGTGCCCACCACCCAACTGGTGCGCAAAATCAAATGCTTGGGGCAAAGCGCTGCAATCGCCAACTCGCCATCGCGTTTGCTTTGACCATAGACCGACAACGGGTTGGTCGTATCACACTCTTGCCAAGGCTGTGTGCCTGAGCCATCAAACACATAGTCGGTGGAGTAATGCACCAGCGTGGCGTTCCAAGCATGGGCCAACTCCGCCAACACAGCAGGCGATGCAGCATTGACCGCCTGCGCTTGCTCAGTTTCCGTTTGCGCTTTGTCAACGGCTGTGTAGGCAGCGGCATTGATGATGACCGTTGGCTGAAAAGTTTTGGCGATGCGGCCCAATACCTCGCGCAAAGCAGCAGGGTTAGCCAAGTCAGCCTCGACGCGGGTGAGCGCTTTGACCTCGCTCAGCTGCTGTAACGCATTTGCCAATTGGTGGCCCAACTGGCCATTGGCTCCCAATAACAAAAGGCGTTGTGCAGAAGAGTTCATCAGGTCAAGCACAGTCAGGCCATGCGTTGGTTTCGTAAAAATGGACGATCTATCGCTTGCGCCAAAACAGCCACATCTTGCTCAGACACACCCACAGCCGCAAAGTGCGCTTGCCACGTATGCGCAACCGCTATCACCTCAGCAACTATCTCGTTGGCTCGCGCTAGCGTCATGCCAAAAGATTTGTGATCAGAAAGCGCATTATCCAATGTTGAAGCCCCACCATCCTGACCCACACGCATCGACTGATAACCGAGTGCTTGGCCAGTGGGCAGCACATCAAACGCAGGGGCCAAAGCCATGACGTTGTTCGTGACGAGCAGCGCATGGTTTTTCTCGTGATCATCCGTGTTGTCCATCAGAATGTTGAACACCATACGCTTGAACACTTGCTCACCATTGACACGTATATGCGCAGCATCACCGCGCCTGCGTAATAACAAAGCCAACTCTGGGTAGCCATAGTTCACACCAGCGGCGCGTAGCGCCACATGTACAGACACCGCGTGCAAGCGCTGCCCCCCCGAACGATCGAATCGCCGAACAGCCAAGGCATGCCGCGTGGCTGAACCATGCTTGTAAGAAACTGGCCGCGTTTCGCACACATCAATACCCGCCTTTGCGGCCAACGTCATGCACGCGTGCTCGACCAAACCGCTGTCACACACCTCGCCGGCTTCGGCAAATTTGAGGACCCACTGTGCCCCCTCCATTTCCAGCAAGGCTTTAGGTTTCGCCCCGCCCAGAGTCGCGCCAGGTGCAACCCAACGACGCAGAGGCTCCGTCAGCATTTCACCCGCTTCGACACGTCGCACCAAGTCGTGCACTTGCTGCACCTCGTCAAATTGAGGCAAGGCACCGTGATGATAGGGCGCATAGACAGCCTCGGATGTAGAAACACCCAAGCCACCGAAACGGTCGTCACCTGCAAAATACAAATAGTCTAAGGTGGACAAGCGCTGCGGCTTGATAAGCAATCGAATCACCCGTTCGCCCCAGCGATCAGGGCGGGCATCGTCCACTGCACCTGCTGCTGCATCGGGTTCGACAGGCATGTATTCAATATCTTTCAACGGCAAGTCTTCGCTGAGTGCAAAACCCGTTGCCAGCCACTCAGCGCTGTAGCGCAGCGACACCCCCGCATGTTGCTGCTGCGCACGACGTACAGCACGCAAGCTGCCCACCAACTGAGGCGCACGGGCTTGGCCCAACCACCAGAGGAACAAAATTTCGGGCAAATGAATGGCAGTCATGGGGCAGCTCGACGACCGCGTTTTTGTGCTGTTTGAATTTCTAACTCAAGTGCGCCCATATCGAGCTCGGGCAAAGCCACATCTGCCAAGGCCTGAGAGCGCCCAACCAGCCAAATGGCCAAGGCGTACACCCCCATGCCCACGCCTGGGTCGCCTTTTTCCATGCGCTGCACCGTGCGCACCGCCACGCCCATGCGTTGCGCCCAACTGCGTAACGACTCTTTACGACGCTGACGCGCCAAGGCCAAGTTTTGGCCAAGCGCCATCACCGCTTGCGCTGCTGGCGGAGGCAAGAAATCGTTATGATCAGAAGATTTTGGCATGACTTAAGATAACACAAATTTAATTATTTGTGTCATTTAAAGTCATTTAATTAGCCATATTGCTTGCCCACCCATTGGCGGTAAGCACCACTGGTCACATCCTCCACCCACGCTTGGTTGGTCAAATACCATTGCACGGTTTTGCGAATTCCGGTCTCAAAGGTTTCTTGCGGCTTCCAGCCCAGCTCGCGCTCGATCTTGCGGGCGTCAATCGCGTATCGGCGGTCGTGGCCGGGGCGGTCTTTGACGTAGGTGATTTGCTCTGCGTAGCGCTTGCCGTCTGCGCGAGGTTTAAGTTCATCCAACACCGCACACAGGGTGTTGACCACCTCGAGGTTGGGCTTTTCGTTCCAGCCGCCAATGTTGTAGGTCTCGCCCAGTTTGCCCGCTTCAAGCACACGTGCAATGGCGCGGCAGTGGTCTTGCACATACAGCCAGTCGCGCACTTGTTGGCCGTCGCCGTAAATTGGCAAGGGTTTACCCGCCAAGGCGTTGAGCAACACCAAGGGAATGAGCTTTTCGGGAAAGTGGTAAGGCCCGTAGTTGTTGCTGCAGTTGGTGGTCAGCACGGGCAAGCCGTAGGTGTGGTGCCAGGCGCGCACCAAGTGGTCGCTGGCAGCTTTGCTGGCCGAGTAGGGGCTGTTGGGCTCGTAGTTTTTGGTTTCAGCAAACGGCGGGTCGGTGGGCGAGAGCGTGCCGTACACCTCGTCGGTGGACACATGCAAAAAGCGGAAAGCTTCTTTCTCAGCCGAAGGTAAATCTTGCCAATAAGCACGCACGCTCTCCAACAAGTTGAAGGTGCCCATCACATTGGTTTGAATGAAGTCGCCCGGACCATGGATAGAACGGTCCACATGACTCTCAGCCGCAAAGTTCAGCACGGCACGGGGCTTGTACTTTGCCAACAACTTGGGCACCAAGCTGGTATCGCCAATATCCCCTTGCACAAACACATGACGAGGGTCGTCTTTGAGGGCTTCAAGGTTGGCCAAATTGCCCGCGTAAGTGAGCTTGTCGAGGTTGATCACTTGCTCGTCAGAACTGCCAAGCCAGGTGTGGACAAAATTACTGCCGATGAAGCCGGCGCAGCCGGTGACGAGGATGGTCATGACAAAAATTCCAAATTTATAAATTTTCGAAAATTCTAGATCCCAAATACTGCGAGCCCGGGATATTCAGGTGATTGTTATCTCTGTAGTGCAGCACGCCCTGGTTGGCCATTTGACAGGCTTCAGATGTGCAAAACAAATCGGTCAAATTCATCACTCGCAAAGAAGGATATTTTTTCTGAACTTGCATCACCGCACTCCAATACGTATCGAGTTGCTGCTGCGCCTCTTGTCTGGACATCTCGCATTTCACCTCACCACTCAACGGGCGTTGGTACTTGCACTTCTGTGGATCAAACGCAAACTGCGGCACATCAGACAACACATAGACCTTCTTGCCAGCAGCCAATAAACGACCCACCGTCTGATCCAAATCTTGTTCGAATTGAGACAAGGTGCCATTCTTGACCTTGGGCCGCCAATTGGCTGTCAATACCACCGTGCCATAGTTATTGGGTTGCATCACCACATCAAACACAGTGGCAAATTCACCGTCGCTCATCAAAGGCATGCCCGGTTTTGAGTAAAACACCACATTCTTGTCTGGCATAGACTGCGCCAAACCAATGAACAAATGCTCGGCATGGCTATCGCCCACCAACGCCACGTCAAACTGTGTGCCTTTTTGAGACTGAAAACAGCGCACCATGCCATGCCAACGGCCTGCAGTGGATGCGATACGCGTCTCTGAACAAGCTTCAAAATGGTCTTGAAAGTATTGATGAAACACGTCATGGCCTATATCGCCTTGGTTGTGCACGCGCTCCACGCTCATGACTTCGCGCTGCGGAAACCCATCGGCTTTGTAGGTCACATAACCCAATACACCAACACACACCATACCCAACGACAACAAGCAAGTTTTGTAGGCATGTTTGATTTGAAACCGAATCGGCACCTCGATCCACCGATAGGTCATCCAGGCAAGACACACCGACATGCCCACCATCAACAATCGTGTAATCACGCTCGCTTGCTCGCCCTGCACCACACGCGTGATCGAAAAAATAGGCCAGTGCCAAAGATAAAGCGGATAACTGATCGCACCCAACTGAACCATCCACGGGTGCGATAACACGCGCTGGTTCAACACACTGTGAGGCCCCGCGCCCAATAGCAACACAGAACCCAGCACTGGCAAGGCAGCCCAATAGCCAGGAAAGGCTTTGGTTTGATCGATCACACCAAGGGCAATAACCAGCACAACACCTCCAAGTATTGAAAAGACATGCGCTTGCCGAAGGGTTAAATTTTGAAATCCATTTGTATAAGGCCGATAAGCCAGTAGCGCCCCCAGCGTCAACTCCCAAAAACGCGTCATGGGTGAATAAAAATCTTGTGTCATATCGCGCGATGACCACCAGACATTCGTGGCAAATGACGCCACGCTGATGCACAACATCACCCACCAACGTGCGCGTGGCCATCGCCAGACAACATATAAAGTCACGGGCCACACAATGTAAAACTGCTCTTCAATCGCCAAGGACCACAGATGCAACAAGACTTTGGTTTCGGCCGCATTGTCAAAGTACCCGGATTCGTGCCACAGCAAAAAATTGGACAAGAACACGGCCGCACGCGACAAATGGTTACCGAGTTGCTTCAACTCATCGTTGAACAATAAATACCAAGACGCACACCAAGTCGATAACAAAACGACGATCAAGGCCGGGAAAATTCGTACCACCCGCTTGGCATAAAAATTTGCAAAGCTAAATCGGCCTTCATTTAAATCCTTGAAGATGTGGCCTGAAATCAAAAATCCCGAAATCACAAAAAAAATATCTACCCCAATGAATCCCCCAAAGATCCATTGCGGAAAGGCGTGAAACAAAACAACCGAAGCAACAGCCACGGCGCGCAAACCATCAATGTCTGCGCGGTAAGCGGCTATAGACGGCGTACGCATTCAGCGTTAGATGGCCAAGCGCCGTCGTGCGAAATACCCACGCACATTGATCATCAACCGCTTAAAAATATAGGCCACCTTGTCAATCTTGCGAATTCTGGGTTTGACCAACTTTGCCTGTTCCTGCACCAACATAGACATGACGGCACCATCAAGCAAAACTGAAGTCATCAACGCTTTTGTCGTGAGGTCAGATTTTTTAAAAACATAGGGCTTGCACAAGGGGGCTTGATTAAAACCCTCAAACGCAAAGCCACTTTGCGAGGCCATGAGGGGGATCATCCCCGACAAACGCTCGTTGCTCAACAAATGGGTTTGCCAATACGACGTGATGCCAGCAAAACAGTCTGACAAAAACAGCAAGCCCTCAGGCTTGAGCTGTGCATTGAGAAAATCCAGAAACTCTTGCGGTTGCTCCACATGTTCAATGACTTCCAGTGAAATCACGGCATCGTAGTGCCCTGTTTCTATCTCGTTTCGATTCAACACACGCAGTGTCCCTACACCAGGGCGGGCAGCTCGGTTGAATTTTTTGAAATTTTCCATGGCAACGCGTGAGGTCACTGACGCTTCATAGTCCATGTAATCGACATCAAAGCCAGCGCCAGCCATGCGTATCGAGTCTGAGCCTATGCCGTCCCCCACTGCGAGAATTTTTAAGTTGCGTCCTAACCGTGTTCTTTCGGTGCACAAACGCACCAAAATAAATCCAGCCATTTTTAATCTCGCACCGTCACTGTAGTTCGCGGCCAGTTCGATGACAAAACTGATGCCCGAACGATACAAGTCATCCATTTGCTTGGACGGTTGATATGGCACCACATCAAACGCTTTCACGTCTGCGCCCACAGCGTTGCCATCTGCACGCTGTTCTTTGTCAACTTCGGCAGAGATCCAGTCCGTTGACTTACCAGTCACGATGCCAATGCTGTCAATCACAGATTCGCGCGTCAGCACATCAGGCGTCAAGGCTTGTTGCAAATGCTTTGGCTCAAGCTCAAACGGCAACAATTTGGGTCTGTAGTTGGTCACGGCATCATCAATCGCATGGCGCACTAACTCTGTTTGATGCGCCATCGTGAATCGGTGCTGTGAACGCTTGTAATTCGCTAAAGCGTCTTGTGATGCTTGAGTGTAGTTGTCAATCACACGTTCGATCAAACGAACACATTGATCGACATTGCCCAGATCAAACTGGCAGCTTTCATCCAAGGTTTCACTCGGGCCATCAAAATCAGGCGCAATCACGGGAATGCCACGGCTCAAAGCCTCGGGCACAGTCAATCCAAAGGGCTCCGATTTGGCGCAAATAAAGTTAATCGCTTTGCCAGAAAAATACGCATACGGATCAGCCACTTTGCCCAAAAAATGCACATGCGCTTTGAGCCCTCGGCGTTTGAGCAAACCTTCCACCAAACCGGTGTGATCGCGCCTGCCGCCTAAACAATTCAGATGCACATCTCTGCCTCTCGCTCGCAAAGCCGCCAGAACTTCTATTGCAAACACTGGGTTTTTTCGCACATTAGGCGCCCCAACAAACATCAAGTTCACACGGTCGTCGCCAGGTGCGTTGGGGCGTCTGTGTGTTGAGTCGACAGGGGTATCCAGAAATGGTGGCAAGACTGTGCTCTTGGGTTGCGCAGACAAGTTCAAGGCATGCGCATCGCGCGTGGCAGCGCTGCAAAACAATTGATGGTCAGACAGTGCAGCAAACCATTGGGCAAATGCCCCGTCGGCCAAACCACCGCGTGGTTGCTCGGGATTTTTTTGCTGCATCTCGTGAATAGACCAAATATGCGGCAACCCCAATTTTTGAGCCACCAAAGCACCCTCGGCAAACGTGGATGAGTTTGAAATCACCAGATCGCAAGCATGCGATTGAACAACGCTCGCCAGTTTGTCGAAGTTTCTGTTTGACAACTCCAGCAAAGCATTCGATGTATTGCCAAAAATTGAACGACGCTCAAACAAATCAACCACCACATTCATGGCCTTGAACACATCGCCAAGCTCTGACTTTTTTGATTCAGGCAAGAACACAATAGGCTCATGCCCAGCAGCTCTGACGAGTTTGACCAGATTGACAAATGCTGATTCAGCACCTCCGAAATAAGGCGAATGTCCGAATAACGCTATTCTTTTTGCAGGCTTGTTGTTCATCATGTGTTACTTCCAATCCAGACCCTTGGCGTCACGAATACCGTGCACCGTCATGCCAAACGCCTGCAGCTCATACGCACGCGACTCACGCAAGAGCTTACGTCTCGCATGCCGCGCCACCTTGCGTGCCCACCACGACTGATTCATGTACAGCTTCATCAGATTGCGGTTTCCCAAGCTGTCGGTTTGCTTTAAATTCATTTCGAGCTTGAGCGCTTTTTGCGTGGTCATGCCGTAGTGGTGCAACCAGGCATTGCCCACCGTGCCTGTTTTGATGTGGTTCTCTAAAGCACGCTGAAAAAAGATGGCGTCCTCGTAGCCCAGTAATTTGGGAACAGGAATAAAGTAGCCCATCTCGCTCCACACATCGTCACGTATGGCCATGCAAACCGCATGGGGTGACCCTACGCGGCAGTAGTCGCCCATGGTTTGTGCAGCCTTGTCAGCCCAGGCTTGCAAGTCGTAGTTGAGCTCGCCTTCCACCATACCCGGGCTGGCAATTTGCAAGCCCTGCTGTTCTGCAGCTGCCAACAAATTGCGCAACCATCCTTTGGCGCACACCACATCGTTGTTCATCACCACCGTCCATTTGGACTGAATGGCCAAAGCGCCCTGGTTCCAAGCCGCGCCGCAACCCAAGTTGCGGTTGTTCAAAATCACCGCGCCAAAACCTTGTTGGCCCAGCCACTCACGCGTGCCGTCGGTGGAGCCGTTGTCTACGGCCACGATGCGCGAGAAATCGACCTCGGTGCGATCTAAGCTGGCAATAAATTGCTTGGTGTAGTCGAGCTGGTTGTAGCAGGCGAAGGTGATGGTGTAGTTGAAATTCATTTGAAAAGCCTGGCTGCCATGATGCGAGCGAACTCAGAAAAATCGCCCAAATGACTTTTTACGATGCTGTGAACAATCGCCCAGTTGATTCGGTCATAGTTATGAACCGCAATGTTTCTAAAGCCTACAGACTTCTTCAAACGATTTGCCAAGACTGGATCTAAAACGCCCTGCTGCGCCAACAAATCAAAAGTCTGTCCCATCGTGGCAGGAGAAGCACTCGCTTGTTGCGATAGCAAATGAGCGCCCATATCCACCGTCAATTGAACAGCACGGCTTAAGTTGAGCGACACAATGTCTTGCTTGTCAAAGTCAGCTTCTAGATCTTGCACATCTGCAGGGAGCGCGGCTTGCACGCGTTGCAAACAACGTTGAAGCGATGCCAGCTTTTGCTCAATCACTTCCCGATCCATGTTTCACGCCTTTCTTTGAGCATGCGATTCACCAAAGGCATGAAATCGGCCTGTTCAACCAAATGTCTTGATAACAGATTGGCATATTCAGTTGGACTACCCAGCAATCGGCATCCGTGTTGCAGAATTTGTCCCAGCAAGGGCTCTGGGGGGTCGTACAGATCGACCAAATCAATCGGGCGTCCTGTTTGCTCTGCCAATGCTTCAATCAAGGCAATTTTTTCGCTCACGCTCATCGCGTGTCGCAGTTTGACCGCTATGTCTAAGTCGCTGTCAAAACGCAACTGGCCTGAGGCCGCAGAGCCAAACACAATGGCTAACTCCAATCCTTCCACACGAGAAAGCACCTGCTGCAGTTGGGCGGCAAGCTTGGGATCTAACGCGGGGCTTGGGCTTTCAGCCTGATACTTGGACATCTTTCTATTCTAGGGGCGAGGGCTTTTGATTATTTGTCAAACCGCCGTATCTCATCCACAGCCGCCTTGATGCGCAACTTTAGCAATCCATGCCCAAGCTCAGGGGTGGCCAGTTCAGGGCGGCCGCTCATGCCTTGTGCCGCTGGCTGTTGGCCACCACGCGCCAGCAAAGATGCTTGCCTCACCGCATCAGGCTGGACCGCCCAAATCTGCGCGGTGTCAGATACGCCCGCATGTTCACCCTGCACGGCTTGTGGCACGCCTTGGCGCGTCAAATACGCCTCTTCTAACTCAGGCTGGTAGTAGCTTTGAACATGCAACACACGCACACCCGCAGCTTGCAAGATGCGGGTCATGCGTTGGGCCACTTGGTCTTGAATGGCCTGACTCTGCCCATGGTCCCCCATCAGGTAAACACGTTTAAACCCGGCATAGGCCAAGCTCAGCACCATGTCTTGCAGCACGCGGTCAAAGGTGTCATCGCGCAAAGCCATCGTGCCTGGAAACAACAAATTACCGCTGGGCTTTTCCATCGAGCCTTGGGGCACCACCTTCAGCACAGGCGCCACCATCGTGCGCCCTAAAGTCTTCGCAATTTCTTGCGCCGCATTGGCCACCACATGGTTGTGCTTGCCCAGTGTGATGTAAGGGCCGTTTTGCTCCACTCCGCCGGTGGGCAAAATAACCGAAGTGTGCCCAGCGTCAATCTGTGCTTTGAGCTCGACCCAAGTAAGATCTTCCATCCATACCGAACGGCCTTGCACCTGCGAGCGCCCCGGCTCTTGGGCACACAGAGGCAACGCGCACAGCCCCAAACACATTGCCAAGGCAACTGAGCGCATCCGCTTCAACAACATCATGAAGTACCTCAACCAAATCTCCTTCGCATCACCATGGACTTGATTTCTTCCAACCTGATTGACCAAGGTGTTTACTTTGTGGTGCTGCATGTGGGCAAGGCCTTGGCGGCACCACTCATCATGCAGTCAGAGCTGTATTGGGTGTACCTGTTCTCAGGTTTCGCCATCGCTTGGCTCGTTTGGAAACTGTACCTTGTTCGCCAAGCCACATTCACCCCTGCGCCAGCTTCTGGCAGTTTTTGGCAAAACTTTTTCTCACGCGACATCTGGTGGCACCCATCAGCACGCGTTGACTACAAGTTTTATGTGCTCAACGCCTTGTTGATGGCTTGGCTCACCAGCCAATTTTGGGTGTCTGAACAGACGGTTATCTCTTGGTTGCCAGCTTTGGGTTCATCACAAGCGTCGGAGCCTATTCATTCTTCGCACATCCTCAGTCGACTGATGTTTACCTTGGTGTTCTTTGTCGCTTACGACCTAGGACGCTTTGTGGCACACAGCTTGTTGCATGACATCGCGTGGCTGTGGGAGTTTCACAAAGTGCACCACTCAGCCCAGGTGCTCACGCCGCTCACCGCATACCGGGTCCACCCTGTGGATTTGGCCGTCATGGCTTGGGTGCCTGCTGTTTTCACAGGCGGGTTGAGTTGGGCCTATGCGCAATGGGTAGACCCCAGCGTGACTTTTTTCACCTTCATGGGTTTTCATGCGCTCATATGGTTGTTTAACCTGGTCGACCACCTGCGGCATTGGCATGTGTGGGTCACCTATGGCCCCACACTCAACCGCTGGCTCATTAGCCCCGCGCACCACCAGTTGCATCACAGCGCCAACCCCGAACACTGGGGCTGCAACCGGGGTTACGAGTTGGCCATTTGGGACCGCCTTTACGGCACCTTCATTCAGCCCAGCTTAACGCCCATGGTGTTTGCCAAAGGTCTGGGTGATGGCACCGACGGCCAGTGGCACACACTGAGGGCTTTGTTTTTGCGGCCTTTCTCACAGCTCTTTGCTCACCTTTTCGCTCGTTTTAAGACTCAACGCTTGCACTCGTAACTCACCGCTTGCGCTCATAAGGTTCGATGCGGTCGTCAGGAATGACGCTCTCGTTGTCAGGCGACGATGGCAAATAGTTGTTCACCAGCGGGTTCAGCCACACTGTTTCGTTGTAGAGCCTGACGGGTCGGACCAACCGTGCGCCACCGTCTCTCGTGAGCGGTTTCCATGCAAAGTTCGCCGTGGCGCGGCTTGAACTGGTCAAGAACGCGTCAAACGGAATTCCCCAGAAAACACCTTTGTCAAACGAACCTTCGCCAAACAAGGCCGCAGGTACATTGGTTTTGGTGGCATACGCGCCCATGGTGGCGCCATTGGCAAACGTCTTTGTCACCGTCATGGTGGCACCACGGTCTCCGGCCAGGTACTGGCCCACGCCCAGCGAGGCATGCACCCCTTCAATCGGCGTCTGCCAATAACCTGTGAGGTGGCCAGTCTTGACCTGGTAGTCACGGTAACTGAAGTTTTGTTCGAAGCTGCGCTGCTTGACCTGATTCATGTCCATACCCACAGCCCAACGACTGCCCGGCTGTCGGTACAACACTTCGGCGCCTACGCCACCAAACATTTCTTCAAAGTAGCCGCCATACACCGTGCCGTACCAATCTTGCCCCAGGCGGCTGGTTTTGCTCAGGGTGAGGTTGGTCATGGTCACGGGCGAGGTCACAAAATACTCACGCAAATACGTACGCACACGTGGCAAGCTGGAAGAGCCCGGGTCTTTGAACTTGTCGTAGTTGTTCAGCAATCGCGCCCGTGCCATGCCTTTGAGCTCCACATCCCAAGGCAGCTTCAAGCCCATGCGCAGTGCTGCGCTGAACTGATACAGCACAAATCCATCTGCCCCACCCAGGGTTTGAATAAAGTCCAATCCAGGCTCAACATAAGAGGCTGCCCCGCGTTGCACCAAGGTGGTTTGTGTGGCGTCTTGTGGCGCAGGGTTGTAGGTAGGTTGCGCTGGTAGCTTCACCTCTTGCGTACGGGCGGGTTCAGTTTTGCTTTTGACCCAGTCGTCACGGTCTACCCGTTGCACGGCCATCACCTCGCCCATATTGCGGTGTTGAATTTCTACGTGTTCAATTTCTGCAGGAGCATCACGGTGAATCACCGTCATGGCTTTGTCCAACCGTACTTGGGGGTAAGGGTTTTCGGTGCGGTCTGCGGCCACCACCAAGGTTTTAGCATCGGCTTGGTAAATGCGCGACACGTGCCACTGGGTGTACTTTTCAACGTCCAGCGCAGTTTGGTTCCAGTCCGGAGCTTGGTTGGGTTTGGCTCTGCTCACAGCAGGCAACGCAGGGTCTGTGACTTTGGGCACGTTCAAGCCCGATAAGTCTGTGTAAAACGTTAAGCCAAAGGCCCAGGTGTTGCCTCGCTCAATGCCTGCCGATATGTCAACCCCACGCACTGGCCGATACACCACCGCCCAGTTGATGGGCGACTTGGATGGGAACGAGTTGCCCAATGGCTCAGCCTTGTAGTTGTTGCCATCGTATTCGGCTTTGAGCACCACATTCCAAGGCGTTTGGTATTCGACGCCACCAAACAAAGACGCAGGCCCGTGAAACCAGCTGCTAGCCGCAAATGTTCCGCCGTTGCCTACATCGTTTTGGCGTACATCAAAGCCTTTGCCCAACACTCGGCTCAGCGGGTTTTTCATGCTGTCTCGGTTGCCCAGGTATCCCCATGCAATGCCCGCAGACCAATCGAAGCGGCCCGTGCGTTTGCTGGCCACCACGTATTCGGAGCTGAACAAACCCGTGCCGCCCATATCGCGCCAACCGACTGCGAGCTCTGGCATCCAGTCGGACTCGCGCCAAGCACGCAGCTTCATGTCAATGCTTTTGTCTTTATAAGACTGCGTGCCACTCCAACTCGCGAACTCAGAAAACAAACGGTTTGAGATGCTGGTGTAGCGAAACCCCGTCTCCATCCACTCCAAGGGTTGGAACATCACGCTCACCTGGTTGTAGGGCCATATTCTGTGCAATCCCAAGCCAAAGTAACCAGCCTCTTGCATGCGCGCGGTAGGTGTTTGTAGCAAGCCCACATTGCCCCAGTTGCTGGCACTGGGCCTGGTTTGCAAATGTCGACCTGCCATATCCCACGCGTCTGCTAGGGGCGTTTCGGGCACTACTTGACGGTGGTAGCTGGCAAATGCATCTAACTGCACGCTCGATGCAACGCCTTGGGTGCCTAGCCAAGAGGCCCAGCGTTGGTTGAACTCATCGTTCATTGATGGCTCGGGTGCCCACACCCAAGCACCTGGGGCGGGCGTGTCTTGATTACCTGCGTTCCAGTTGCGCAAACCTGCTTTTTGTACACGGCCATCTGGCTGCGCCACCCAGGCCCAAGGCACTTCCGTGTTGGGAAAACATGCGCGAACATAGTCGTTGGCCTGCAAACCCTCTTTGTAGGGGACTTCGCACACTGCGCCGTCTGCGTTCATCACACGTAAGGTGTTAGGTCGCGTGGGCAAAGTGACACGGTCATCCGCCAAAACAAGCGGGTCGCGCTGCGGGTTAGCGGCCAACCATTTACCGCTGGCAGACGCCACGCGCACACGTCCTGTAGGTGGCATTGCTTGCAGGGCTTTTTGCAAACCTGCAAGTTCGGTTGCAGAAATTTGGCTCTGGCTTAACAGGTCTGCCAGCTGCGTTTGCAGTGCTGCTTGCTCAAGCGCTTGCCTGGCTTTTTCTTCGGGCGTAGCCCACACCAACCCGAGTGGGTAGGCATCTGGTGCATCGGGTTGCTGCTCTAGCCAATCGCTTAGCCTCACGGCTGGTGCGAGAAAGGGCTTGGTTTGCGCGTTCGCACACGACACAAGCACGGCACCAATCAACACTCCGGCAAAACGAGCGTGGTTCATGGCTTAACCACCATTCCTATTGGACGCAAGGTCAAGCACAGTTCAGGCGCCACGCATTGCTCGCTGTAAATCACTTGGTTGTTCACCACGGCATAGGTTTCGTTGTACAGCCATTCGCGACCATCGGCAGTTTTGCTTTTCACTTGTTCAATAAACCATTGCGCGGGCTGGTTCACCAAGGCAGCCTCTTGCTGCGTAGGCTCTACCCGCTGACTGATGATGTATTCCACCTGCCCATAACGGTAGCCGGGCATCAGATCTTTACTGCGGCTCCACACCAAGGGGCGTTTGGACTCTGCCAAGTCGTGCCAGCTGGGTACTTTGTCGCTTTGCTTGCGCAGTTCATGCGTCATTCCCTGCACTTCCACCACGCGGCCATTCACTAGGTACACCATTTCGCGCTGCCCGCTGTACCAATGCTCGTGCACGTCCACCCCTTGGGTTTGTCGGTAGCCCAAAGCCATGGCCGCATAACGCCCATTCAGGCTGACCTGCAAATACTCGAGCCCGGGCTGGTATGTCGCGCTTGCAGCGCCTTGAGGTAGCAAGGTGCTAAAGGTGTCCGCCACAGGGTTAAAGCCTTGGCAGCCAACCAAAACAACCAAGGCACAAGCCAACGCCCCAATGCGTATAAGCCTTAGTGTCAACATGCGTTAACCATTTCACATCCAAGCGCGGCATAAAAAAACGCCCCTGAGGGGCGTTTTTAATGCAACATCAAAATTATTTGGTGTTGGTCGCTGTCGATGTCGTTGTGGTGGCTGTTGTGTCATTCTTGTTGGCTGCGATAGCGGCAACTGCAGCAACTGCAGCAACTGCAGCAGCGGCAACGCCCACAGTCACGCCAGCAGCTGCACCTGCAGCAGCGCCACCAGCGCCTGCGCCAGCACCACCAGCACCTGCGCTACCAGAAGAAGATTGGCTTTGTGCAAAAGCGGCGGGAGAAACAGCCAAAGCCAAAGACAAGAACAGAGCGGAAACTTTTTTCATGATGAATGATCCAAACAAAAATTGGTTGATGAGAGCGGCCCCATTGCAAGCGCTCTGAGATCCTGATCGATTCAGGAAATGAAGACACTTCTTGATTCGATACTCTTTCAATATACCCCACTTTTTGGAGTTTGCGCAAGGGAAAAACTGCTCTGCGTCTAATTTACAACAAAAATAAAGTTCTTCGCCTTGTCTTACTGCTGCAATATTTCTTTAGCCTAGTCTGATCACAAAGCATTCATCCAAATGAGAATTAGTCTGTTTTGCAAAACACTATCGGATCAACGTTGTTGCAAGAACTCACCTTGGCTTGGGAAAGCGCAGCCGCTAGTCCTAGCTAGATGAGCTTCGAATCGATAAAAATTCTCCAGTTAGTGATGAGAGACGCCTCTCAAGCGTTGTTTGGTACCTCATCATTTTGTCCATCTCTTGATCGGGCAGGCTGGCTACTCGCTGCATCTGCTCACCGATTGATCTCACACGCTCGACCAATTCCGTTGCTGCTTGGTATTCAAGCAAAAGCATCCTAAAACCATCAAAATCCTCGAGAAAAATTACTTGATAAGACTTAATCTTGTTCGAGCGCTTTGTCGCATTGGCACTCATCGCACTTGCCGACTCTTGCCTAGACATATTCAACAGTACACGCTCCAATTGAGCCAACTTATCCTCGCCAACTATAGGTCCAACGCTGTTATCTCTATCAAGTTTGATTTTGGCAGCGCATAGTCTGAGTTGGTTGTCTAAAAACAGCGGATCATCTGAGCTAAGTTTGTGTTTTTCGTCATCACCCACAGGTTTTACGTTTTTCAAGAACTGCGCCAACTGAGGCAACTTCGCCGGTATCTCTGACTCAGAATCCAAAACGCCAGACATTTCATTGACCTCTTGGCACAGGGATTCCAAAACTTCCTCAGTTAACCCTAGGGGAAATTTAAAACCTTTGCCAAGCAGCATATTGAGAGCTGATTGCTTAACTGAATCACTTACATGAGTAAATCGATTAAGGATAAGCTCTGGGCGATGCTTCAGATCCTCCTGCGCCAACAAGACTCCCACAGACTCAACCTCAGAAAGCTTTTGCAACTTCGCTCGAGTTTGAGCTATCCGCTCGATATACATCTTTTCCAGCGGAGATTTGGGCTTGTAGTACTGAGTCAACTCTTTGACGAATTGATCCACGAGAACAATTTGATGTCCGTCAGCAGGCGATGTTGCACTCAGCCCATGTTTGATTGCATTTTTTGCGACTTTAACTTTTCCCTCTAGAGACTTAGGACCACCCGTTCGTTTGGGGTTTTTAGCACCCATCATCAAACTCCATAGCTCGTGCTTCGACCCGCGCTTGCCTGTCTTTGAGTAGCACTTTCATCACATCAAGTAGTTTCATGATGTTTTCGGCAGAAATATCATTTTTCCGATCATGCCGGAAACTTGTGCAAACAAGGGGCCATCGATACCCATCCTGACCGCTTGAAACTTACCAATCGCAATTTTGGCCTTTGGCACCATAGCTTGAACAACGTTACGTATAGCGCCCACATGCTCATGGCCACGTACTGCACTTCATGACGGCATGATGGTTCTTTAGTTTGATGCAGCCTTGACCAGCTTGTAGAGGTCAGGCAGGTCGTTGCAAACAGTTTTCCACACCATTTCAAAGTCCACCTTGTCGTATCCGTGCGATAAGCGATTACGCATGGCGTACATGACTTGCCACGGAATTTCACCATTTGCTTCGGCAAATGCAGCGTCAACACGTTCGATATTGTTGGCGGCTTCACCAATGATTTCGATGTTTCGAATCACGGCATCTTGAATCAACTCACTGCTCAGAAATCCAAGTTCATCAACGTCTACTGTATACCGTTCGATGCGCTCAATGGCGGCAAGAATATGCCCCAAGTAATCTGGAACTCGCAATGCTTTGTTCATACGGGGACCGCTTCGGCCAACACAAAGTTACGGAACTTGTCTGGTAATGCCCTGGGGGTCAATACATCTACTGATACACCCAAGAGCTTTTCTAGCTCAACTTGAATCTTGGCCACATCCATTAGTGTCGTGTTTGGTGTTGGGTCGATCAGAATGTCAAGATCGCTGCCTTCATGATCATCACCATGGAGCACAGAACCAAAAACACGCGCATTGCGGGCACGATGACGCTCCACCACCGTGCGAATAGCAGCACGGTTCGCTTGCAGGGCAAGAGATGGCTTCATCACTGTTCTCCAACATTGAAATTCGATTTAATCATAATTTGTTTGAGCTTGAAAAACGTCAAATCCACATCAAATTCCGGATAGATAGAAGTCTTTAAGATCGTCCGACCTGTTTTCCATCAACTCGCGCAGGCAAAAGGACTTGTGTTTTTAGCGCACAGCAAAACCAGATTCAGTCACTTGTTGACGATCTGTGTCTAAGAAAAGCAACATACGAGGAATTAACAAGCTCTAGTTTCATCAATCCGCTAAATTTACCGATAAACCTCACGTCGGTGGCCGATTTCGACAACAACAATCGTCACAACCTCATCCTTGATGTCGCATATGACTCGGACATCACCGACTCGGTACCGCCAATACGAACCCAGCTTTGGCCCCACTAAATTTTTACCTTGGCTTCGAGGATCATCCAACTGAGCAACCCGCTCATCCATAAAGTCAAGCACCCGAAGCGCTATAGATTTATCGAGCTTCTTGAGTTGCCTTTGAGAGGTCTCGGTGTACTTAATGATCCAGACCAAGTGAGCTCCTCACCTCGGTTGAATCGATGACAGCCTCTTGGCCTTTTCGCACTCGCTCCATCGTGGCGTCCGCCAAGTAGAAGTCCTCTAAATCATCCAATCCACCCTCGATGAGTTCGCGCAAGTAGTAGGACTTAGCGCGACCAGTCTGATGCGCGAGATTGTCAAGACGTTGTTCGATAAGCGGGTCTAAGCGGATTGATACTGTCATGGCACGGCCTTTTGCATACTTGTATTGATTGTATTACATTCATTACGTGCGTCAGATCGAGGTGAGGGACTAGCAGCCTCAAGCCTTAGATATTTAAGAGACAGGGAAAATCATGCGGTGAAATCAATGCAATGCCGCAAGCGCCGCTTCTGGCATCTTATCTAGCACTTTCAAGAGCGCCTTAGCAGCCCCTGTTGGGGTGCGTTTGCCTTGCTCCCAGTTGCGGATAGTGTCTAGGGAGACGTCAATGCGTCCAGCAAACTCGACTTGACTGAACCCCAGTCGTCTGCGCACTCGACGAGCGAACTTAGCTAAGTCCTGTATCGCGTTTGCATCATCTTCAGCCTTGTGCGCGGCAATGTCTGCTTCAGTTGTTGTATCAACGCGCTTGAGATCGATTCGACCGATCGGCTGAGCGTTGAGACTTTGAACGTCAATTTTCATGCGTACGATTTTCATATCGTTTCACCTCTCGTAAATTTGCCTTGCGGGCTGAAATGATCCGTATTTCGTTTTGCCTTGGCGTATATATCAGTACGTACAGACGACCATCAATACGACCAATGAGTTCATATCGATCTTCACCATAACTAAATCGGGCATCTTGGCGAATGATTCGATCTGGATCAGCGAAAGCAAATGCGACGTATGCGAAGTCAAAGCCTCGCTTTTGAAAACAAGCATCACTCTTATCTTGATCCCATTGAAAATCCATGCCTCAATGTAGTTCAATGAACGACTTTTTGCAAGACCTCCCTGCTTAGCAAAAAAGAGGGGATTCAATACGAAGATTTAGCGGGCTTCCGTCCTGCTAGACCGTGCGATTTGGGTTCGTTTTGTAAATTTTGACTTCCGTGGCTCAGCGATTGCCCAGTGCCTTCAATGTTTTAATGAGCTGGTTGCTCGATC
>Ga0228702_1000673_pt1 | contig 24815 bp, 24 predicted proteins | sample McNCre217_Aug_MG_2_FD_178018 | JGI IMG/M metagenome (GOLD analysis project Ga0228702, IMG submission 178018) | Freshwater microbial communities from McNutts Creek, Athens, Georgia, United States - 20-17_Aug_MG | ecosystem: Environmental > Aquatic > Freshwater > Creek | place: USA: Georgia...
TCCAAATTCGATAAGGGAAGCACACCATGCTTCCCTTTTTCGTCAAAGTCATGGCGCGATAGCAAAGCGGTTATGCACCGGATTGCAAATCCGTTTAGCCCAGTTCGACTCTGGGTCGCGCCTCCAGGATTTATCCTTATAAATCAAGCACTTAGCTCTCGCGAGCTAGGTGCTTTTTTATTATTTTAGTCATTACACGGTTATTACACGTTTTGTTCATGAAGTTTGGTTGCTCTTTTGAGCAAAGGCCCGTAAACTGCACACATGAAAGAAAGAAGCGCGGAAACAGTAGTTGTACGTGAAAACGAGATTCGTTTGGTGCGTCGCCCTGACAGTGACCGCTGGCAAGTCCATTTCAAAGTAGAAGCCATTGGCAAGTGGATTCGCAAGGCCACTGGTACAGCAGATATCGATAAAGCCAAGGCCCTGGCTGAAGAGCAGTGGTTCGAAGCCAAAGTGCTGGCTAAGGCTGGACATCCAGTTGTTTCCAAGAAATTCAAAGCTGTTGCTGAAGTTGTCCAGCGTGACTTGGAAATCAAAGTCTCCGCTGATAAGACCAAGCGCGGCAGCAGCAACGACTACATCAACTCGATCAAGACCTATCTGATCCCATTCTTTGGTGGCTATAACGTTGACCGTATCAACCAAGCTGTATTCACAGAGTTTTGCGAGTGGCGACGTCAAAAGGTAGGACGCGAGCTTAGTCACAGCGCCCAGGCGAACCACAACGCAGCCCTTAATCTGGTCTTTGACTACGCCATAGAGCGTGGCTACATGACTAGCCTTCAAAAGCCAGTGTTAAAGAACACAGGGGAGCAGGGCGGGCGTCGACCTGACTTCTCAGCTAAAGAGATCGAACACATTCTTGAAAAGCTACCTGCTTGGGTACAGGAAGGGCGTATTGGCCGAACCCGTAACCTGCGTGAGCTCTTGTCTGTCTATGTGCCATTTGCTGCGGCAACAGGCATGCGCCCAGGTACGGAGATGGAATACCTAGAGTGGCGTCACATTGAAGTGCACGACTTGGGCGGAGAGCCCGTTTTGTACGCCCACATACAAAAGGGTAAGACGGTTAAGAAAAACAAGCCTATGGGGGCTGTATTGCATCGTAGCTGCTGGCTTTACCTGGAGAAGCTACGTCAAATGGCTCCTGAGTTCAAAGACAAGACCATCTACCAAGTGCTGGAGGAAAAGCACGAGTTAAGGATTTTTAGGGCATGTGACGGGAAAAAGCCCACGCATTTGATCGCCCAGTTCAAGCAGTTGTTGGAAGACTTGAACATGCTGAACTGTCCCACTACTGGTGAAGAACGTACGCTTTACAGCTTGCGTCACTTTGCAATTACCCAGATGGTGGCAAAGGGGCTAACGGCCGAACAAATTCAAAGCCAAGTACGAACCAGTGCAACCATGATTGCCAAGTTCTACAACCACATGAAGCCATTGATGAATGCTGCTGAGTTTTCTGGTCAAAAAGAAGCTGGCACGGGTGAGGATGCAGTTGCTCAGTTGCTGAACAACACGCCCAATGACAACCTCATGCACTTTGCTGAACTCAGCACCGGCTTGAACCTTGCGCTTGTGATGCAGAACAAACCTGCATTTGAAGAACTCAAAGAAGCCTTAGAGCAAGCTTCGACTGCTGCGGCACCCAACTAATCAAGGAATTTTGAAATGACTACACCTATAGCCACGACTGAATCTCCAAAGCATCAGTTGGTCATTGATTTTGAGCGCATGGCCCAGCGTTCATTTGAACTGTGCATGGAAGCCCTGAACAAGGTCGACTTCTATAAAAGATTACTTAGAAGACTGGAAGAAGGGCAATCAATTGCAGATGAGTTGCCAGTGGTTGCGACTATGAGTCCCGATTTAGTCAAGTTGACTGTTCAGCGATTGAAAAAGCAAGCTGATATTGCCGTGTCTGAAGCATGGGAGTTACCTACAGAGTTGAAGGGTAGCTTCGTCACGACCGTGCGATCGGTATTGCCTGAAGGTGAGCTTATTCCACAGTACGACATGGAATATGTTGCTGAGACCAACGTAGGACAGGTTCGCGTGCAAGTAAAGAACTGGCGACGCAAAGTGAATGTCGAAGTTCTGGGTAGTGCTGAAGCAATGAGTGCTGTTTATGGTCAGATGGTTTTTGCAGGACTTAAAGCTGATTAGCTTGATGCCAGCTTTAAACCGTTGATCTTCATTAGCAAGTAGATGTATTGAAGTTCTGCCTTTTCGCAGTCTGGAGCTCCTACCCAACGAGCTAGCGAATGAGCTGGAATATGCAGGCGTTTTCCGTCTATTTCGACTTCCACGCGGAAATAGCAAGGATTGTGTTCAGTAAATGAAATCACTGTACCCCAGCGCCCAATTGGCCAAGGCTTTCGAATTACAACAACTTGCTCACCAGGGCGTGCAAGGCAATCCAAGTTGTCTTCATATGCTTGTTGGATTTCATTACTAGAGGTTCTTGCACTAGCTTTAGCAAAATCGTTGGCAAATTCTATGAATTGTTCGGCGTTCATACCTACAGATTCGGCTCGAAACAGTTGTTCCTTTAATGGATCAAATTTGGTCTTTCCAAAAAGCAGGGTTTTGTGAATGAGCATGCCTGTCAATTAAACTTTTAGCCGGTGAAAAAAATAGATTCAACTTGCTCAAACTGTGCCTTCCATATCAAAGACGGAAGGGCGTTTCGCTGTGGGTTTGACTACTACCAAGTTCCTGCCTCTCAACGTCGTACGCCTAAGCTAACTAGCTTCCCTGAAGTTGCGGCAAGTCACAGTTGTCCTCGCTGGGATCCAAATGGTTCAAGCGTCTTGAAGCCGTCTGCGGAGTCTGGTGCACCACAGAAAGCGGAGACTGTTTACTACTTGCCCGGACACGGTGGCTTGATCAGTACAGGTCTGGGTCAAGCTTTACTTGAAAGAGGTTATGACGTCACTGGTCGCGAGACAGTTGGTGAGTTCAAGTCGGCAGGTTTTACTAGTCAGGTCGAGATCGTTGCAAATGACCTTAAAGAGTACTTCTGGCGAGAGGATGCCAAAGTGATTTGCAACTCATTTGGCGGATATCTCTTTTTGCACGCTCAAGCTTTGATCGGTGAACCCTATATCGGCAATGTGATCCTCTTATCTCCTATCGTCGGAGAGTTTGCTGATTCAGATGAACAACGACCAATGAACTTCATTCCGCCTCAACCGGAGAAGTTGTTTGAGCTTGCAAATGCTGGCAAGTTTCCTGTGCCCCTTAAATGCGAGATCCATGTGGGATCGGAAGATTGGCAAAGCTGTCCAAATGCAGTTGCCTTCGCTAAGTTGGTCGGCATGAAAGTAAACGTTGCTGACGGTGCAGGTAACAACCTTCCAAAGGACTATGTAAGTGGGCTCTTAAACGAATGGTCGAAGAGTAAGCGCCAATAAAACGAATTAATTACCGAGCTTGTGGGCGTGAGTTCAACTCCCCAACTCTCCACCATTTGCATCTTGAGAGAAACACTCTCTCACTTTTTAAGAACCCCGTGGAGGCCCTGTCTCTGCGGGGTTTCGCCGTTTTTAGGTGTTGTCTTCGTCCTAAAAAAGCACCATGAAAAACAGCTTTTTGGCCTATTTTTACTCTCCATTCTCCAAAACTTGTGGACTTGAGAGTAGCCAGTCAACAAGTAGGACCCCTTAAAAATCAACAACTTACGCACTCTCAGAAAGTGTCATTCTTTTTGACGCCGCGCCTAGGAGAGTTGAGCAAAAAAAACAACTCTACGCGTCTAGGTGCAAACAGTTGCTGGTTTGGTAGGTACTCAGGAGTGATGCGAAAAGCGGGGGAGCATATTGCTAGCGGCCATACCGGTAGTTCGCATCTTTTTTTATCGCTGTATTGAGTAAGCACTTCTTGATCAAATCACGCCTTCCAAACTTCTGCCGCCAACGGCAATTCATTGAGCTCGGCACGCGCCTCACGCCAGCTTGGGTAGCGTCATGCTTGATGTCTGCGGTTGGAAAGTCCCAGCAGGCTTTCCCTCGCCAGCCGCCGACCATGCACTAGAGCGGATAGCCTTACTTAACTTTTCTAGTTTTACGTTGCCAAAGAATTACAGGTGACGCATTGTGCGGTCACTCTTGCAAGACCAAGGCAGCTTGAATTTTTTCTTTGAGTACCAGTAGCACAGGTGCAAGTTCTTGTGCCAATTTCATTAGATCTTCATTGCTCGAAACACTTAAATTAAGCGAGTAAATTTGATTGTCAATTGCAATTGGTGTTGCTAGAGCTACAACTTCCGGTTGCCAGGATGCAATGCAGAAACCTTCTGTTTTTACTCGCTTCTCTGCAATTTCAATTTCAGCCTTTAATGCCGGCCATTGTTTGCTTTTAGTTTTTTCAAAATGATCAAAAAGCTGTAATTTGAGAGAAGGCTCAGCTTGAGCTAAGTATGCTCTTCCTAATGAGGTCAATGCCATTGGAACACGTTGTCCAGATACGACTGTTCTGTGCGAAGGGCGGCGGTTGTATCTGATTGACTCCAAGTACACCATTTCGTCTAGATCAGCAGATGCAAGGCCAACATTGACTTTATATTTCTCTGCAGTATGTCGCATTAGGGGTGCAGCAATGTTTAATGCTTTGGAGCCTGTGCGCATAGCGTGAGCAAGGCTGAGTACTAACGGAGCGAGACGATAAACGCGAGTTCCAGATTCAATTTGCAAAACACCACTAGCAACCATTGTTTGAGTAAGTCTACTAACGGTGGATTTTGAAAGGCCTGTTCTTTCAGCTATCTCTCCATTTCCTAGAAAAGTTGAGCCTGGCCTGAAGGCTCTCAGGATATCAATGCCACGCTCAAGCGAACGATTGGCAGTCGATTTGCCGGGCTTAGTCGCTTTAGGAGGCTTGGTGGACATGAAATAGAACTTATGAGTAAAGAGAGTCTCAAGGGTTACAGATTCTAATCCCATCGATTCCATCTAGTGGAAATAGGTAGGTGCTTTTAGTGCTCTAAAAAAGTAAGCTAGCTAAAAAATTCAAACCGGAGACTTGTCTATGAAACACGCCTTAGTAAACGGCATCAAAAAATACTGTGTCCTTGTCGCGGCGGCTGTAGTCACGGTTTCAGCTGCATTTGCTGCCTATCCCGATAAGCCGGTGAAATTAGTCGTACCTTTCTCGCCTGGGGGTGGTACAGACAGTATTGCCCGAACACTCGCTGTCGGAATGTCGCAGGCGCTTGGCCAGTCTGTCATCGTTGATAACAAGCCCGGAGCTGGCACCATCATCGGTACTGACGCAGTTGCCAAAAGCGCACCTGATGGTTATTCACTCGTTGTCGCGACGTTCGCTCATGCAGTCAATCCAAGCCTTATGCCAAAGCTACCTTTTGACAGCGACAAGGCTTTTGCTCCCGTCGTCATGGTTGCCAAAGGACCAAACGTACTTGTCGTTAAAACGGAAAGTCCTTTGAAGAGCGTGAAAGACATACTGGAAACTGCTAAAGCTGAGCCCAGCAAGCTTTCTTATGCTTCTCAAGGAAATGGTACTTCTGCTCATTTAGCAGGAGAGATGTTTGAAAACATCGCCCAAGTAAAGCTCACTCATGTTCCCTACCGTGGTGCTGGACCAGCCATGACAGACTTGCTTGGAGGTCAGGTTGACATGATGTTTGCTACGGCTGCTGCTGTTGCGCCACACATAGCAAGTGGAAAGTTGCGTGCAATTGCTGTCACATCCGCAGAGCGTTCACCCGTCATGAAGTCTGTTCCTGCAATCGCTGAATTTGTTAAAGGTTATTCAGTCGAAAGTTGGTACGGACTATTTGCTCCAGCAGGCACACCTGCAGACGTCATAGCTAAGTTGAATGCAGCTGCAAAACAAGCTACACAAACTGTTGAATTTCGCCGTAAGTTGGAGCCTGAAGGCTTAGTTGTATCTACGGGTACCCCACAGGAACTCGACACCTACGTCAAACGAGAAGAGGCTCGTTGGCGAAAGATTGTCAAGGAAAACAACATCAAACCTGATTGAATTGAATGGGAAAAATATGGACTACTCTCTGATCGAACTCCAAGTACAAAGTGCTGTTGCGACGCTCACTCTGAATCGCCCAGATAAACGCAACGCTATGAGTGACCAAATGCGCAGTGAATTCATTGATGCGCTCGAGAGCATTACAGCTGACAAAGCTATTAAAGCGTTGGTCTTGACTGGTGCTGGTAAGGGCTTCTGTGCCGGTGGCGACATCAGCGGCATGCAAAAGCGTATGAATGCGCCAACTGGTGAAGTTGGTTTTAATGGTTGGCACCGTCAACAACGAGTTCATTACACGCAGTCACTTTTGCACACTTGCCCTAAGCCCGTGATTGCAGCAGTCAATGGCGCTGCTTCAGGTTTGGGAGCTGATACGGCTCTTGCTTGTGACTTCATCATTGCGAGTGAATGGGCGAGCTTTGCTTGGTCATACATCAATCGCGGCATCATCCCTGATGGAGGTGGAATGTATTTCTTACCACGTAGAGTCGGCTTATCAAAGGCCAAGCAGTTAATTTTTAGTGGTCGCAAGGTTGATGTTGACGAAGCTTTATCACTGGGCATCGTCGATCGTAAAACGACAGCTGAGTCATTGGTTTCTGATGCACAAGCATGGGCAATTGAACTGTCTAAAGCTTCATCTACAGCTCTTGCACTTACAAAAACAATCTTGAATCAATCATTTGAAATGACTTCGCATGATGTGTTCGCACAAGGTAGTCAAGCTCAAGGTATCTGTTACACAAGTTCTGAACATCGTGCTTCGGTGGAAGCTTTTTTGGCAAAAGCTGCTAGCTAGGATTAACAATGGATTCAATTTCTCGCTTACTCAAGCCACGAAGTGTGGCTGTGATTGGTGCTTCGGCTGATCCGACAAAAACTGCTGGGCGACCAGTCGCTTATTTAAAAAAGCTAGGCTTTTCAGGTGAAATATTTCCTGTCAATCCAAAAGTCGATGAAATCGATGGTCTGAAGTGCTATCCAGACATTTCATCATTGCCATCTGTTCCAGATGTTGGCATTGTTTTATTGGGTGCTGAGCGCGCTCATTTGGCAGTTCGTGATCTAGCTAGCCGCGGTTGTGCAGCTGCAATTGTTTTGGCAAGTGGTTATACGGAGACTGGAGAGGAGGGGGCAGCCCGCCAAAAACAGTTGATCGAATCAGCTGGAAAAATGCGTATCTTGGGACCCAATACCATTGGCTTGGTAAACCTGACTGACAACATCATGTTGTCCGCTACAGGTGCTCTTGAGATGGATCATTTTCCTGTTGGTGGAATTGGCGTTGTCTCTCAAAGTGGCGGCATTATGGGTTCTTTGCTTTCAAGAGCAGCAGCCCGTGGAATTGGATTGTCTAAATTGATTTCAACCAGCAATGAGGTTGATTTAGAGTTATCTGACTTTATTGATCATCTAGCTGATGACCCTGCCACCAAAGTAATCGCTCTTTATATTGAAACAGTACGGAATCCTGAAAAATTCCGAAAAGCCTGTCTCAAAGCTGCAAAGGCTGGTAAGCCAGTCGTTGCTTTCAAAATTGGTCGATCAGAAGCCGGGGCCCGTGCTGCGGTTTCTCATACGGGAGCAATGGCAGGTGCTGATCGCATGTATGACGCATTGTTTAAGCAAGTTGGAGTCATTCGTGCACAAACTTTTGCTGATTTGCTTGATATTCCAGCTGCACTTTCTACTGGTAGGAAGTTAAGAGGAAACCGAATCGCAATTTTGACTTCAACCGGCGGTGCTGGGACTTTAGTATCTGACGATTTAGGCATTGCTGATTTCGATACACCTGCTCCAGATGATGCAACTGCTAGCACTCTACGTGCATTGAACTCAGGTTCAGAAGCCGTTCTTGATCGTAATCCAATTGACGTGACGCTAGCAGGACTACGTCCAGATTTACTTCGCGGGGCTATCAATGCACTATTGGCGAGCCCCACTTACGACGCGTTGGTTATCGTTGTCGGATCTTCAAGCCTTGCAAAACCCGAATTAATGGCAGGAGCAATCCAAGAGTGTTTGCCCAATTCTGATAAACCTGTTTTCGCATATGTGAGCCCACACGCTCCCGCAGTTGGCAAATTGCTTACTGAAAGAGGGGTCCCAGCTTATGCCGCCGCAGAAAGTATTACGGCAGCTTGCGCAGCTATGCGTCATGCAAATGAGTTCAAGCCGCTGTTTACTGAACCTAAAGTACTTGAGCATACTGAGTTAGATGGCTTTCCTAGTGGCTCCTTGAATGAGGCCCAAGCTAAACAGCTTTTCACCCAATTTGGCGTACCTTGTGCTGCTGAAAAATCGGTACAAACAGCTGAGGAAGCCGTGGTCGCCGCAAAGTCTCTAGGTGGTCGAGTTGTACTGAAAATTCTTTCGAATCAAATCACTCATAAAAGTGATGTGGGTGGTGTTGCTGTTGGTGTAACGCCTGAAACGATGCTGGCTCGTGTTTCATCTATGACTGATGAAGTCAAGGCAAATACGGGCATGCTTCCTGAGGGATTCTTGGTCCAAGAAATGGTGACAGGTGGGACTGAGTTAATTCTTGGCATGCATCGCGACTCTCTTGGAACAGCGATCTTGCTGGGCATGGGTGGTGTTACAGCTGAATTGTTCAAAGACACGACCATGCGTTTATTGCCAACTGAGGGTGCGCTATCTCGCGAGGAAGCGCATGCAATGGCAAAAGAACTTAAAACATGGCCCTTATTGAATGGCTTCCGAGGTCGTCCAAAGGCTGATATCGAAGCATTGGCAGATGCTGTTGTAGCTTTCTCTCAGATGGCAGCTCAACTGGGTGACCGACTGGTGGAAGCAGAGATCAATCCTGTATTTGTGTTGCCACAAGGCAAAGGCGTAAAAGCGGCTGACGGCGTTGTTGTCTTAGCTTGATGTCGAAGAGAGGCGGTTTCAAGAAGATGGCGATATTGCAAAAATCATCTCGATTTGTTGCTGTTGCAGCTTTGGTCATGCTGCCGCAATTTTCTATCGCCCAGTCTGACTCATTTCCAAATAAGCCTATTCGTTTGGTCGTGCCGTTTCCAGCTGGAGGTGGAACAGACACAATGGCTAGAACGCTGGGAGACTTGTTATCAAAGGATCTTGGTCAAACAGTGATCATTGATAACAAAGCTGGTGCAGGCACCGTGATAGGAAATGATTTTGTTGCTAAAAGCACTCCTGATGGGCATACGCTATTGATTAATACAAACGCATTTGCCGCAGTAGTTGCATTGCAATCTAAGTTGCCTTACCCGGGCGAAAGTGCATTTTCAACAGTGACCTTGCTCGGGCGAGCTCCAAACGTCGCGGTAGTTAACGTCGATAGTAAATTTCAAAGTGGAGCCGATTTTTTAAACTCGTCAAAAGCAAACCCCGGAAAATTTTCATATGGCTCTGCTGGAAACGGTACATCTACCCATTTAGCAGCAGAACTGTTGAAGACAAACAATGGATTGTTTGTCACCCATATTCCCTATCGAGGTGCAACTCCTGCAATTACTGATTTGATGGGTGGACAAGTTGATGTTGTATTTGGAACTTTACCTAGTGTCGCCCCATTTATTGCAAGCGGAAAATTGCGTGCACTTGCTGTAACAAGTTCAACTCGTTCTGCATTACTTCCAAAAGTTCCTACATTTGCCGAGTCTGGCGCAAAAGGATATGAAGCCGATGTTTGGTACGGTATTTTTGTGGCAGCTGGAACTCCCTTCGCCATTGTTCAGAAGTTGAATGCATCACTTAGGCGCGTCGCAGCAACTCCAGAATTCAAAAAACGTGCTCAAGGTGAGGGGCTAGTTATTTCTCTAGAAACTCCAGAAGAAGCTCAAGCAATTGTTAAATCAGATGTCGCCAAATGGCGAAAAGTTGTACAAGCGCAAGCCATTAAACCGGATTAACAAATGGCATCACAAAAAAAATTCGCAGTTCAATTGTTTGCAGAATTTGCAATTCACTTTGATAAGACCGAGGTGGCTGATCATGTTTGGCATCATGCTCAAAGAGCCGTCATCGATTGGTACGCGTCCTTGTACCCTGGCTTAGAGACTGAAAGCGTTCTTGTTCTTGAAAGGACACTCTCTGAAGAGCTCGATCATGGATTGGCAAGGCTAGGGAATGGCCGAGCTTCTTCAGTTCGAGCAGCTGCATTGTTTAATGGAACAGCTGCGCATGCGGCTGAAGTCGATGATAGTTTTCGAGAGGCAATGTATCACCCAGGTGCAGCCACAATAGCGGCAGCATTAGCAGCAGCTCAAGCAGTAGGTGCCGACGGTAAGCAATTTCTTCGCGCCGTTATTCTTGGCTATGAGGTATCAACGCGTATTGGCATGGTGATGGGTCGTGCGCACTATCGTTATTGGCACAACACAGGAACAATGGGAAGTTTTGGAGCTGCTGCGGCTGCTGCGAATTTATATGGGCTCAATGAAGTTGAATTTGCAAATGCACTTGCTTTAGCGGCAACCTTCACCGCGGGTCTTCAACAAGCCTTTAAAACTGAACCTATGGCAAAACCCCTTCATGCAGGTCGGGCTGCCGAGGCTGGCATCTTTGCTGCTCAATCTGCTAAACAAGGTATGTTGAGCTCACTTAATGTTCTTGAAGGTGAGTTAGGGTTAGGCAATGCAATGAGTAAGGACGTGGATTGGTCAACGGTTGCTTCAACCCTTGGTTCTGATTTTCATATTACTCGACTTACCTTTAAAAATCACATTGGCTGCGGCCACACGTTTCCTTCTATTGATGGTGCGCTTTTTCTGAAACAGTTGCATGGTTTTAATGCTGAGGATATTGAAAAAGTCGAGTTGGGTGTTTATCGGCCAACATTGGACATAGCAGGTCATACAAATCCACAAACTGCAGATGAAGCGAAGTTCAGCATCAACTACATGGTGGCTTCAGCTTTGGTATTTGGTAGCGTGCGATTGTCTGCTTTTGAACCTGATCGGTTAGGGGATCCCTTAACTCGAGATTTAATCTCTCGCATCCATGCCCAATTAGATCCAGAGGTTGATGCTGGCTTCCCTGAGCGACGAGCTGCTCGGGTAAAGATAAATTTGAAAGATGGCCGTAGTTTTGAGCATCTACAGCCTGACAGAAAGGGTGATCCAGAGTTACCTCTTTCAGATAAAGATCTTGAAGGAAAGCTGATGGAATTAGCGGGACCTGTGATTGGAAAAGACCAAGCCGCAGAGTTACTTCAACGCATTTGGAATTTAACTAAAAGTGAGAATTTGCCATGAAACAAGCCTTCATTTGTGATGCTATCCGTACCCCATTTGGTCGATATGGTGGCGCCTTAAGCTCTGTCCGCGCTGATGACTTAGGTGCTGTACCCCTCAAAGCACTGATGGTTCGTAACCCAAGTGTTGATTGGGAAGCGGTTACCGACGTCATTTACGGATGTGCAAACCAAGCTGGAGAAGACAACAGAAACGTGGCGCATATGAGCAGCTTGCTTGCAGGACTTCCAGTATCTGTGCCCGGATCTACTGTGAATCGTTTGTGTGGATCGGGTCTAGACGCAGTTGGTACCGCGGCCCGTGCGATCAAAGCTGGGGAATCTGGTTTGATCATTGCTGGAGGCGTTGAGAGCATGAGTCGCGCCCCCTTTGTTATGCCAAAAGCAGAAAGTGCTTTCAGTCGTAATAACGCTGTTTATGACACAACTATTGGATGGCGTTTTGTTAACAAACTAATGAAGGAAATGTACGGTGTTGATTCAATGCCTGAAACTGCAGAAAACGTAGCACAAGATTACAAGATTGAACGCTTAGCTCAAGATCAAATGGCGCTAAGAAGTCAACTCAATGCTGTGGCGGCTCAGAAAGCAGGGCATTTGTCTCGTGAAATTACATCAGTGACGATTCAACAAAAGAAAGGAGATCCGATCGTTGTCGACAAAGATGAACATCCTCGCGAAACAAGTCTTGAAATTTTGTCAAAGCTAAAAGGTGTTGTACGTTCAGATGGAACTGTCACAGCTGGGAATGCCAGTGGCGTGAATGACGGATCGTGCGCCTTACTCTTAGCGGATGAGTCATCCGCGTCAAAGTATGGTTTAACCCCTAAAGCTAGGGTTGTAGGAATGGCTACAGCTGGTGTCCCACCGCGTGTCATGGGAATTGGCCCAGCTCCTGCAACGGAGCGTGTTTTAGCCCTGACTGGATTGAAATTGGAGCAAATGGATGTCATTGAACTAAACGAAGCATTTGCCGCTCAAGGACTTGCAGTGCTGCGAATGCTAGGTTTGAAAGATGATGATGCTCGGGTCAATGCCTGGGGCGGTGCAATCGCACTCGGTCATCCCTTGGGCGCATCTGGTGCTCGATTAGCAACTACAGCAGTCAACCGATTGCATGCTTCAGGAGGTCGTTATGCGCTTTGCACAATGTGTATTGGCGTAGGACAAGGCATTGCTGTAATTTTGGAACGTGTGTAATTCGATGGAAAACAACTGTGTCTCCACAAGAGCTGTTGGGAATGTTTGTGTCATTACGATCAACAACCCTCCAGTTAATGCTTCCTCAGTGGCAGTTCGGCATGGATTGATGTCCGCAATCGAAATCCTTGCAAGTAAATCAGAATTTAAAGCTGGCGTTCTAATAGGTGCGGGGAATACATTCATTGCAGGTTCTGATATTCGTGAATTTGGAAAACCACTAGAAGCGCCTTTATTACCCGACGTAATTCGTGCCATTGAACACTGCTCTAAGCCTATCGTTGCTGCTTTGCATGGTGCAGCCTTGGGGGGTGGATTCGAATTGGCACTTGGATGCGATGCGCGGATAGCAGACAAAGACACAGTGGTTGGACTTCCTGAGGTATCCCTTGGGATCATTCCGGGTGCAGGTGGAACACAACGTTTGCCTAGATTGGTAGGAATAGCAAAAGCAATCGAATTGATTTGTGGGGCACAACGTATAGGCGCGGATGAAGCGAATGCTTTGAATTTGATAGATGAAGTTGTCAATGCTGATTTGCTGAATACGGCTATTGAATATGCAGCCCGGATGAATGGTCAAAAGCGACGTATTCGTGATTTAACCGTACCCATAGAGGACGACAGTCTTATAACCAAAGCTGTTGAAGGTGCAATGCGGGTTGGAAAATCTAGGCCAGCCGTGAAGTCTGCAATCGACATCATCCGTTCATCGCAAACATTACCCATCGAAGATGCGTTGGCTGATGAACGTGCTGTCTTTATGCATTTGCGGTTGCAACCAGAAGCTTTTGCGTTGCGACATATCTTCTTTGCAGAAAAAGAAAGTGCCAAATTACCCATAGATCTTTTGGCTAATCCACTTACCGTCGAGACCATCTGTGTTATCGGAGCAGGAACGATGGGTTCAGGCATTGTGATCAGTGCCTTGGATGCAGGAATGAAAGTAATTTTGCTTGAGCAAAATGAAGATGCACTTCATCTTGGAAAAGAACGCGTTGTTTCTTACTATCGAGAGAGAGTTGCTAACCTGAAAATGAAGGCAAGTTCAGCTGCTCAACGTGAAGCGCATTTGCAATGCACCCTTGAGTGGAATGAAATTTCTAAAGCAGATTTAATCATCGAGGCTGTATTTGAAGAGCTCTCTGTGAAACAAGAAGTCTTCAAAAAAATTGATCAATTTGCTCGTCAAGGGGCTGTGTTAACGACCAACACTTCTTACCTTGATTTGGATGCGATTGCAAAGGTAACGACCCGACCTCAAGATGTCATCGGTTTGCACTTTTTTAGTCCAGCCAATGTGATGAAACTACTTGAGGTCGTTCGCGGTAATGATTCAAGACGCGAAGTTATTGCGACTGGAATGGCGTTGGGAAAGCGCTTGAAAAAATTACCTGTGCTAGCAGGTAATAAATTTGGATTTATTGGAAATCGAATCTACAACGCCTATCGCAATCAATGCGAATTCATGCTTGAGGATGGTGCGTTGCCTGAGGAGGTGGACGCTGCCCTGAAGCAGTTTGGAATGGCGATGGGACCATTTGCAGTTGCAGATATGTCTGGTCTGGACATTGCTTGGCGAATGAGAAAGTCGCAAGCGCATGCCAGACCTGAAGGTACTCGGTATGTGGACATTCTTGATAAATTGTGTGAGGCCGGCCGACTCGGAAGAAAAACTGGTTTAGGTTATTACACATATGTCAATGGCAAGCAAGATCCTGTGTCGGATTCAGTTGTAAGGCAAATCATTGAGGATGCTTCATTTCGTCGTGGTATTCAACGGAAAAAATTATCAGCTGAGTTTATTCAAAGAAGAGCAATGCTCGCAATGGTCAATGAAGCAGCATGCTTATTAAGTGAAGGTGTAGCCAGCAGAGCTAGTGACATTGATGTTGTCATGATTCATGGATATGGTTTCCCGCGATGGGAGGGAGGACCAGTTTTCTGGGCGAATCATCAAGATCGTGATCAGCTAACAAATGAAATTAAGGAGTTGGCTTCCAACTGTGGATCGGGTTTTGTTCTAGCGAACCTAAGCGTGCTTTTCGAACAGTGATGTCTCTTCAATAAATTTGCGCTTTACTTGTTTGAGTCCATTCGGAAATCAAGCTCGCGTAATATTTGGGTGGTTTCAACTGTTAATCGATTGATGGGTCTTGAAGCTGGAATAGCGAGAATCAACTGATTCCACATAGCTGGTGGCCCAATAGGCGAGTAAGAAACTTTATGCGTGATTTCTCTAAGGTTGAGTGCACTCTCAGGCAATATAGAACACGCCATGGAAGTCTCTACAAGTGAAAGTGCAGAGTTGACTGCACCGACTTCAGCAATGATATTAAGGTCAATCTTTCTCGGTAGTAAAACAGCATCAACAAGGTTTCGAATTGGGTTGGGACTGCTTGGTAACACCATCGGGAAATCTTTAAGCATTTGAAGGCTTATTTGTTTTGGTAAAGAAACCGAGGCAGGTGCAACCAGCATCAATCTCTCTCTTAGTAACGTCTCATATTTCAATAAGGGTGTAGGAGCCGGGTCAAAGAGCAAACCAATGTCTATACGTCCGTTGATGAGTCCATCCCTCAGAGACAAGCTTAATCCTTCGACCACTGAAATTAAAGCGTTGGGTAGTCGCTCACGAAATTTCTTAACAAGGGGGACACATAGACCCATCGCAACTCGATGAGGTAAACCAACGACGACCTTACCGGTCGGGTCATTTTTCATTTCCTTAATTTGAAATTTCGCGTCTTCCGCTGCCCCAAGCATGACCTTGGCGTGAGACAGAAGTGCTGAGCCTGCCTCTGTGATGGAGACTCCTCGACCAGTACGTTCAATAAGTCGATGGCCTAGCTCATTTTCAAGTAATGCTATCTGCCTACTAATGCTTGGTTGGGCAAGATTAAGAGATACGGCCGCTTTGCTGATGCTTCCACGTTCAATGACTTCGACAAAATATTCCAGTTGCTTCAAGTCCATAGATAAAAAACATATCTGATATAGAAGGTATGTAGTTTACCTCTTGCGACGAATCCTTGACACTTGCGTAAATTAACTTCAATGTCTGGTGAATAGATGACTCGTTTCAATTCAAAGGTTGCAATCGTTACAGGTGCAGGTTGTGTCGGATCTGGCTGGGGTAACGGCCGTGCAATGGCTGTTAGATTGGCAGAAGAAGGGGCTAAAGTATTTGCAGTTGATCGTGATCCTGAAAGACTTGCCGAGACACTTGAGTTGGCTGGTGTTGTAAGAAGTTCAATCGAAACCTTTGCGTGTGATGTCACCAGCTCTGAAAGTATTCAGCAGATGGTTAAAGCTTGCTTAGAAAAATTTGGAACGATTGACATCTTGATCAATAACGTTGGTGGCTCCGCTGCGGGTGGTCCTGTCGAAATGAGCGAAGAGGTGTTTGATTCGCAAATCAACGTGAATTTGAAAAGTGTTTTCCTGACTTGTAAGTATGTATTGCCGACCATGATTGCAAAGAAAAGCGGCGCAATTGTGAACGTTGCCTCGACCTCTGGAATTCGTTGGACGGGAAGTGCACAAGTCGCCTACGCAGCTACAAAAGCTGGGGTGATTCAGCTCTCTAAGGTTGTTGCGGTGCAGCATGCCGCGATGGGCGTCCGTGTGAATACGGTGGTTCCTGGTCAGTTACATACACCCATGGTTGAAGTTCGTTTAGCTAAACAACGAACTGGCGGGGATGTGGATGCACTACTTGCCTCTCGGGTCAAGAGAATCCCACTTGGATTCATGGGGGATGGTCGTGATACGGCAAATGCGGCACTATTTTTGGCAAGTGATGAGGCTCGCTTTATCACTGGAACAGAAATCATCGTTGATGGCGGTATGACTGCCCGTTGTGATTAATCATTGAGGAGTCCAGAAATGAATAAGCGTTCTTTTTTTGTGGGATTGATAGCAGCGTTAACTGCTTCTTTTGCAATTGCACAATCTAGCAATACCAAACCCTTACGAATCATAGTTGCCTTTGCAGCTGGGGGACCAGTTGATGCAATGGCGCGCACGATTGCTGAACCGTTGGGCAAAAACTTGGGTCGTATAGTTATCGTCGAAAACAAACCTGGTGCCAGCGGTGCGATTGGTGCAGGAGAAGTTCTTAAGGCAGAAGCTGACGGAAGTGCACTTTGGTTGACGAGCGTTGGAGCTGCAGCTATCAATCAGTCGCTTTACTCGAAACTCTCATACAACATGCAAAAGGACTTCACACCAGTATCCTTAGTAGCAAACAATGTAGAGGTGTTTGTCGTCAATGAGAAAAATCCTGCCAAGGATGCCAAAGAGTTCATTGCTGCCGCAAAGGCGAAAAAAGAGCCAATTCCAATTGGATCGTCTGGCAAAGGGAGTATTCCCCACTTAGCACTTTTGCAACTTGAACAGGCAACTGGAGTTGATTTGCTCCATGTTCCTTATAACGGTATGGCACCCGCACTCAATGATCTATTGGGCGGACAAGTAAATGGTTTCTTCGCTGATGTGCCCGCTGTGATGGCACAAATTAAAGGGGGGCGTCTCAGGGCACTGGGTATGGCGTCCAAGAAACGTCATCCATTGCTTCCCGATGTAAAGACGTTCGAAGAGCAAGGCTTCAAGGCTGTCGATACCAACAACTGGTACGGTCTTTTCGCATCTGCAAAAACGTCGCCTGAAATCATTAAGTCACTTAACAAGGCCGTTCAACAGGCTGTTTCTGATCCTGCTGCAAACGCAAAGATGACGCAATCAGGCGCAGAGCCTAAGTCATCGACGCCAGAAGAATTGGGTGCAATGCTCAAGGCTGATACTGAAAAATGGGCGCAACTTATTAAATCCCGCAACATTACAGGTGACGAATGAGTACCGATCACATTCGTGTCCCTCTCGTTGTTCAAGGTACTAGGCCTGAATTGAAAGAGGTAGAGGAAAGAATTCTTCTCGAACGAGGTCGTATTTCTTTGCTTTATCAAGTTCTTCTGAATAGCGCTCCGATCGCCCAGGGATGGGAAAGCATGTTGACAGCTGTTCGCAATCGAACATCTGTACCTGCTGATTTACGAGAATTAATTATTCTGCGAGTTGCTGTACTCAATAAGGCAAGCTTTGAATTTGACGCGCATATTCCACATGCAATCAAAGCTGGGGTGTCTCAAGAAAAAATTGAAGCTATCAAATCTATTGAGCTTTCATCATTATTTACTGATGAGGAAAAGCTAATTTTAAAAATGACAGACCACATGACGCGAGACATTGAGGTGCCAGCAGCACTTATGGATCAAGTGACAAAAAAATATGATCCTGGAAATGTGGTGGAGCTAGTTGCAACAGTTGCTGCTTACAACATGGTTTCAAGATTCTTAGTGGCGCTCAACATCTCGCACTGATTGGATTTCAAATGACTTTCATGCATCTCATTACCTTCAAAGGTGAAAAACCTCTTGAATTCACGCAATCAAATGAGATGTTGAATGCAACCTTGTGGAAGTCGGTTGATGGTGATCAATTCAGGGCCTATGTTGAAGGACAAATACCACCTTCATCACACAGCGTAAAGCTTGAGATGTTGACATCCTTGCAGGGCGCAAATTTTGATGAAGTTGGGGACTATCACTACATTGTTGAGACCGACATTGAAAGTAAGTCTGAGGAAGAGTTCAATGCTTGGTATGACACTGAACACCTGCCAGGACTTGCGTCTGTACCAGGCACGATCAGCGCTAAAAGGTATTTACGTTTATCTGGATCGCCACGTTACATCGCCTGTTATGAACTTGTTTCTCCAGCCGTAATGGAGAGTAAAGAATGGTTGGCAATTAGAAACACGCCTTGGAGCTCAAGGATACGTCCTTTATTTAAGAACACTGTTCGGGAACTTTTTGTTCGAACTACAAAGTAATGACATGATTAACAAAATTGCAAATTCGATTGCGGATGCACTGACTGGTATCAAGGACGGTTCTACTGTCTTGATCGGTGGTTTTGGCACAGCTGGAATCCCCAATGAGCTTATTGATGGGCTGATAGATCAAGGTGCACGTGAACTCACAGTGGTTAACAACAACGCTGGAAATGGCGATACAGGTCTTGCTGCACTTTTACGCACCGGGCGCGTTAACAAAATCATTTGTAGCTTTCCTAGACAAGCTGACTCACATGTTTTTGACGAGCTTTATCGAAGTGGAAAAATTGAGCTTGAACTAGTTCCTCAGGGGAACTTAGCAGAGCGAATTCGTGCAGCCGGCGCTGGGGTTGGAGCTTTTTTTACACCTACTGGTTTTGGAACAGAAATGGCTCTCAAATCCGACGGATCACCTAAGGAAACTCGACTCATCAACGGCAAAAACTATGTCCTAGAGTATCCAATTCATGGTGACGTTGCTCTTATCAAAGCAGAAACAGGTGATCGTTGGGGAAATTTAGTTTTCCGTAAAGCTGCTCGAAATTTTGGTCCTGTGATGGCAATGGCAGCAAAGCGCACGATTGCCACAGTTCATCAGATTGCTGAATTGGGAGAACTTGATCCCGAAGCTATTGTTACGCCTGGTATTTTTGTGAGTCAAATTGTTCGAATTGACCACAAAGCAACGATAGGTGGCGGCTTCAAGAAGTCAGCTTAAGGAAAAATATGAGTGAATATAAAAGACGAACAAAAGATGAATTGGCATTAAGAGTTGCCAAAGACATTCCTGAAGGCGCATATGTCAATTTGGGCATTGGTCAGCCAACATTGGTGGCTAATTTCATTCCTAAAGAACGTGAAGTCATTCTTCAAAGCGAAAACGGAATTCTCGGTATGGGGCCTGCTCCAAAGACCGAAGATGAAGACTTTGACTTAATCAACGCAGGTAAGCAACCTGTCACCTTGCTTCAAGGTGGGGCATTTTTTCATCATGCAGATAGTTTTGCAATGATGCGTGGCGGTCACCTTGATATTTGTGTCTTAGGTGCATTTCAAGTTTCGGAAAAAGGTGACTTGGCTAATTGGAGCACTGGCGAGCCAGGCGCTATTCCCGCCGTTGGTGGCGCGATGGATTTAGCTGTAGGTGCGAAGCAAACTTGGGTAATGATGGATTTGCTCACCAAAAAAGGTGAAAGCAAGGTAGTCGCAGCTTGTACATACCCTTTGACTGGAATCGGCTGCGTTAGTCGAATTTATTCCGATCTCGCGACTTTGTCGTGTGGCCCAGAGGGACTTGGGTTAATTGACATCATCGAAGGACTTGATGTTGAAACACTCTCTAAATTAATTGGTTTGCCTGTTCACGTATAAAAATTGAGATTTAGCATGAATCCCACCACTATTGAAACAGTTGTTCAGACGTATCTAGACGTTCCAAGCCAACCAAAACTGATACTGCCGCCTAATTCATGTGACAGCCATGTTCACGTGTTTGGTCCCAGGGCAAAATTTCCATACGCAGCTGCAAGAAAAAACACACCAGCAGAAGCCCCAAAGGAAAAGCTTTTTGCTTTGCACAAAAAATTAGGTATTGCTCGATGTGTCATCGTTCAATCCATTACGCATGGTAACGACAACTCTGTTGTTGAGGATGCGATTGAAGCTGGAGGTGGGCATTACCTTGGTGTTGCATTAACAGAAGTTAATGTCTCTGACGCTGAACTTAAACGTTTAGCCAGCAAAGGTTTTCGAGCCGTAAGGTTTCACTTTATGAAGCATATTGGTGGAGGGCATGACGTGAACGACGTCATCAAACTGACTCCTAGATTGGCTGAAGTCGGAATGCACTTACAGGTTCATTTTGAAAGCTCATTGGTTCACACTGTGGGCCAAGAGTTTCTTAAGAGCGCTGTGCCCGTAGTGATTGATCACATGGGGCGCGTTGATGCAACGCTTGGAGAAGAACATGAAGATTTTCAAGCATTGATGAAGTTACTTGATAACACTCATGTCCATGTCAAAGTAAGTGGGATTGACCGAATCGAATCTGCGGCTAGGGCAGGCAGTGGGTATCCAATGGGTAAAAAACTTGCCAGTCGACTTGTGCAGAACTTTCCTGATCAATGTGTTTGGGGGTTAGATTGGCCTCATCCAAATCACACTCATATTCCTGATGATGGTGAGCTTGTTGATGCTCTAACTCACATAGCCCCAAGCAAAGAATTATTAGAAAAATTACTTGTTACCAATCCGCAAGCACTTTATAAATTCCCAGCTTAAAGTGGTTTTTGACCATGCATTTAAAACTTACTCGTCGTGAATTCTCAGTTGGTGCACTTGTAGCAGCTTCTGAATTAGTGGCAGTGCCAACTAAAAGCACTGCAGCAACTTACCCATCTAAGCTAATTAAGGTTGTTGTCCCATTTGCGACGGGTGGTGGAACAGATGTCATTGGTCGTTCATTAATTCAGGCGATGTCTGAGGATCTTGGTCAATCCATGATCATTGATAACAAACCAGGCGCGGGAACTGTGATCGGTTCTGACTTTGTGTCCAAAGCTGGGAGTGACGGCCATACCTTGTTGATGACGACAAGTGCACTTGCAATTAATGCTTCGTTGATACCTAAGCTACCTTATGACACATTGAACGACCTTCCTCCAGTTGGCCGTATTTGCAATGGACCAAACATCATCGCAGTTCGAGCAGATAGTCCAATTAAGTCTGTTTCAGACTTGATTCGGATCGCCAAAGAACGCAACGGGCAGCTTAGCTATGCTTCATCAGGAAATGGTTCTGCAGTTCATTTGGCAGCTGAGTTGTTCAAGATGATGACAAAGACTGATATTCAGCACATTCCCTACAGAGGAGCTGGTCCTGCCTACACCGATTTGTTAGGTGGACAAGTTGATATGCTGTTCGGAACAGCAGGCGGGACTCACAAGTTCGTCAAGAGTGGACAGATGCGAGCTATTGCAGTCACCTCAGCAGGTCGGGTTGACGCTTATCCAGGAATTCCTTCGGTTTCTGAAACAGTACCAGGATATTCTGCTGAGGTTTGGTATGGCCTTTTTGCGTCTAAGGGGACACCTTCCTCATACATTGAGCGTATCAGTACAGCGCTGAAGAAAGCTGCTAGTTCTTCGTCCTATAAGGAAACCTTGCTGAAAGACGGCTTGAATGTTTCTGTCAATTCACCAGCTGAAATGGCTGCATTCATGAAAAGTGAAGTTGAACGTTGGCGCAAGGTTGTTATAGGTCAAAACATTAAACCCGACTGAAAGTTTCAATATGTCCAATCTACGCTTAAAAGATAAGGTTGCAATCATTGTTGGAGCAGGGCAGCAGCCTGGTGAGTCCATAGGTAATGGGCGAGCTACGGCTGAACGATTTGCTCAAGAAGGTGCAACTCTTTTGTTGGTGGACATTCAAAACGAATGGTTGAATGAAACCCTAGAAGCCGTTCAAAAATATGGACACAAAGCATCGGCGTTGTTAGCTGACATCACCATTGAAAATTCTTGCAAAGAAATCATTCAAACTTGTATTGATCGCTACGGTCGAGTAGACATACTGCATAACAACGTTGGTATGTCAAAAGGGGATAAGAGAACCACCGATCTAGAGCTGGATACTTGGGATCGTTTGATGGGTTTGAATTTGCGGGGCATGATGATGACTTGTAAACATGTGCTACCTCAGATGATCAAACAAAAAAGTGGATGCATCATCAATGTGTCCTCAACTGCGTCACTTGCAGCTCGACCTACAGTCACCTATAAAACTTCCAAAGCTGGTGTCAACGCACTGACTCAACACATCGCGATCGAGAACGCAAGTTTGGGAATTCGTGCCAATGCAATCCTCCCTGGTTTGATAGATACACCAATGGCAATCAACCGTCGCGCTAAAGAGAGAGGAGTTGATGCTGACGTTATTCGCGCAGAACGTAATGCCCTTGTTCCTATGGGCTTCATGGGAAGTGCGTGGGATGTGGCGAATGCAGCTGTGTTCCTCGCTTCTGATGAGGCAAGGTATATCTCTGGCGTTCTATTGCCTGTTGATGGTGCTTTATTACAAAAACGTGGCTAATAAAAAATAGGAACTGTATTGATGACTACGTTCAAATCTGTGACTTATGTTCCTAGTGGCAAATCTGATTCTGTGACGATTGAATACAGTGATGAGGGTAATGGATGCATCATTGTCATGTTGCCATCCTTGGCAAGATCAGGGCGTGACTTTGATGATGTTGCTGTTCGAATTGTCAACAAGGGATTCAGAGTCATTAGGCCTGAGCCTAGAGGTATACGTGGAAGCCATGGCCCAATGGATAAGCTATCACTTCATGATTTTGCAGGCGATGTTGCTGCAGTTTTGGACCACGAAAATACTGGTCCTATTTTAATTGTTGGGCATGCTTGGGGGAGTCAGCCAGCACGGACTGTGGCAGCTGATAGGCCTGATCTTGTTTGTGGAGTAGTTATGGCAGCAGCTTCGGCTGGCAAGCTGCTTCCAGGTTCCGAAGAAAAACCGTACACCAGACTCAGGGCTGAAATTGATGGTGCAGGGGATCCATCTCTACCTATTGAAGTACGCCTTGAATGTTTAAGAAAAGCTTTTTTTGCTCCAGGACATGACCCAAGTGTCTGGCTAGATGGTTGGTATCAAAATGCTCATCATGCACAAAGCTATGCGCGTGTAAATACACCAATAGATGATTATTTTTCTGCAGGTGATGTTGTTCCAATCCTTGATTTGCAAGCTGAACATGACGCTGTCGTAGTTCCAAAAATTATGAAGCCATACCTTGGAGACCGTGTCACTGAGGCAGTTATTCATGGTGCAGCACATTCGTTGGCTCCAGAACAACCTCAAGCTATGTGTGACGCGATTTGTGATTTCGCAAATCGTGTTTATGCAATTCATTAGATAGAAGATGCAGCAAGGACATTTATGAAAATATTTAAATTATTTACTTTGATTGTCTGGCTAGTCATGAGCCAATCTTTGTTTGCTCAAGATTACCCATCCAAGCCAATTCGAATGATCGTTCCCTATACGCCAGGTGGATCAATTGACAACACTTGTCGAGTCATCTCGGAGCAAATTTCTAGGCAAGTGGGTCAACCTGTTGTGATTGACAACATTCCTGGTGCATCGGGATTAGTTGGGACTCAAATTGCAAAAAAATCGAAACCAGATGGGTACACCTTAATTTGCAATGCTTCTAGTCAAGTTTATTTGCCACTCGTAGTAGCAAAAAAAACATACGATGCAGAAGCGGATTTCACACCTATTGGTCAGATTGGGTATGTGCCTCTAGTTGTTGTAGTCAATAAAGATGTTCCTGTAAAAACATTGGCTGATCTGGTTAAGTTGGCTAAAGCTAATCCTGGGAAATACACATGGGCAACATCAGGACTAGGTACAACTAGTCACATTAGCGAGGAACTATTTACACGAGAATTGAACATGGGAATGGAAATCATCGCGTACAAGGGAGCAGTGCCACAGTTAACCGATGTAATTGGAGGTCATGTTTCAGCAGCGGTATCACCGATGCCAGGAGTCATTTCATTTATTCAAGCGGGTAGGTTGAACGCTATTGGCGTCACAAGCAAGACAAGAATTCCGAGCATGCCTGACGTGCCTACTGTCTCTGAGAGCGGTTTGCCTGGGTACGAGCTTCTTTCTTGGTATGGAATTTGGGCGCCTGCAAACCTTCCTAAATCGATAGCTGACAGGTTAAATTCTGAAATCTCTAAGGCCGTTGAAACCCCATCAATCAAGGCTAAATTTTCAGAAATTTCCTTTGTTCCAAATAAGTCTTCTGCAGATCAATTCAAAGCACTCATTAAAGAAGATTTGAAAAAAATTGGAAAAATTGTTAAGGATGCCAAAATTCAAATTGACATTTAAACAACTCATAGTTGATTTTTTGAGAAGTTAAATGAAGTCATGGCGTCGCTGGCAGATAAGCTCGGTGCAGAAAATTAGTACCAGCCGCAGTGGTTGGCACTATCAGTACAGCAGATTGCTACTGATCTAATCCGATCTACCTATAAGAAGATAAGAAGAGTTCATGGTTGGATCTGTATTATGCAGTCGAACTTTCTTACATCATTTACTAGTCCTACTAAACTTCTAGCGTGTGCACTAACTTTACGCCAACCAAGAAGAGCCAATGGGCTAAAGATAAGCTCGGGGTAGACCTACCAGCTGATTACCCAACTGAGTCATATCCTGGCTTTGCAGCACCCTTGGTCGTGAAGAGTCACCAGTCTGATCGAGTCGCCTGTGGCTTGGCCAAGTTCGGTCTGATCCCATCTTGGGCCAAAGATGAAAAAATCGCCCGTCACACCTACAACGCCAGGAGCGAGACAGCGGCAGAGAAGGCGAGTTACCGAACTGCTTGGCGTCAACGTCAATACGGCCTCGTCTTGGTCGATAACTTCTACGAGC